>Ga0247725_1001150_pt1 | contig 14471 bp, 15 predicted proteins | sample OKSTACKMCFT3sol_FD_183021 | JGI IMG/M metagenome (GOLD analysis project Ga0247725, IMG submission 183021) | Subsurface sediment microbial communities from gas well in Oklahoma, United States - OK STACK MC-FT3-sol | ecosystem: Environmental > Terrestrial > Deep subsurface > Rock core/Sediment... | reverse complement strand
CGAGTGCTGGATCAAAGAAGCAGCGCGCTGGCCTGAAGGAACATTCAAGCGCCGCCGCACTCGAACCCTGTACACCGTCATGGAGAAGGCCACATGCCCCGCACCCTGCCGCTCGTCCTGGTCGCCGCCACCCTCGCCCTCGGCCTGAACAGCGCCGGCGCCGCCCCCAAGCACGATAAATACGACAAGCACGGCGGCGGCGGCGACGACGTCACCGTCGACCTGCGCGGCCCGAGCATCGACATCGGCCGGGTGCGCATCGTCCTCGGCGAGAATCGCAACCTGATCGGCCCCGCCGATTCCCTGCCGCCGGGTATCCGCAAGAACCTGGCGCGCGGCAAGCCGCTGCCGCCGGGCATCGCCAAGCGCTTCGACAATCGCCTGCTCGGCCAGCTGCCACACTACGATGGCTACGAGTGGCGCCAGGTCGGCACCGACGTGGTCCTGGTGGCCCTGGCCACCGGCCTGATCTACGAGATCATCGAGAACGTCCTGGACTAATGGCCGGCGCATGAAGCCACAACTGGTCTACTACGTGGCCGCCAGCCTGGATGGCTACATCGCCCGCCCGGACGGTGCCGTGGACTGGCTGGAAGCCATCGAGGCCTCCGGCGACGACCATGGCTACGAGCAGTTCTACCGAGGCATCGACGGCCTGCTGATGGGCCGCGCCACCTACGACATGGTGCAGGGCTTCGGCAGCGGCTGGCCCTACCCTGGCAAGCCCTGCCTGGTGCTGGCGCGCAACCCGCTGGCACAGGCGCCGGCGGGCGTCGAAGGCCGCCACTGCACCCCGACCGAGGCCCTGGAGGAGCTGGCCGCGCGCGGCTGCCAACGGGTCTGGCTGGTCGGCGGCGGCAGCCTGGCCGGCAATTGCCTGGCCGCCGGCCTGCTCGACGAGCTGGTGGTCAGCGTCATCCCGCACCTGCTCGGCGCCGGCATCCAGCTGTTCGCCGGCGGCCTGGAACAGCGCCTGAGCCTGCAGGCGCACAGAGTCTTCCCCAGCGGCGTCGCCCAGCTGCACTATCGGGTAGAAGCCTGCTAGCCCAGCTGCCGGGCCTGCTTGCGCAGCAGGCGCGCGCTGTCCCAGCCGGTCAGCAGCACGGCCAGCCAGATCGGCAGGTAGGTCCACAGCTGCTGCGGCGCGAAGGCCTCGCCGAGGAACAGCACGGCGACGCCGAACAGCAGCACCGGCTCCACGTAGCTGAGAATGCCGAACAGCCCCAGCGGCAACAGGCGGCTAGCCGCCATCATGGCGCCGAAGGCCAGGGCGCTGAGCAGGCCCAGGCCGGGCAGCAGCCACCACAACTGCGGCGCCTGCTCGAACAGCGCCGGCGGACCGTAGGCATGGATCAGCCACACGGCCAGTGGCGCCAGCACCAGCATCTCCAGGACGAAGCCGGACAGCGCGTCCAGCCGCATCCAGCGGCGCAGCATGAAGTACGGCGGATAGCCCAGCGCGGCCACCAGGGTGACCCAGGAGAACGCCTGGGTCAGCCACAGCTCATGGGCCACGCCAAGCAGCGCGCAGCCCACGGCGATGCGCTGCAGCGGGCGCAGGCGCTCGCCATAGAACAGCCGGCCAACCAGCACCATGGCCAGCGGCAGCAGGAAATAGCCGAGCGACACATCGAGCATCCTGCCGGCCAGCGGCGCCCAGACGAACAGCAGCCACTGCACCCCCATCAGCGCCGCCGCCAGCGGCAGGGCGAGCAGCAGCAGCGGCTCGCGGCGCAGGCGCACGAAGGCGGCGCCGAGCACGTCCCACTGGCGGGCCATGGCCACCAGCAGCAAGACCGCCGGAATAGACCAGAGGATGCGCTGGGCGAACACCTGCAGGCCATCCAGCGGCGCCAGCTCGCGCACATAGCCGGGAATCAGGACGAACATCACCGACGCCGCCACCGACAGCGCCACACCACGACCCGACAACAGCACTGCCGCCTCCGCACACCCGAACTCAAGGTCGGCTATGGCAACACACGGCGTTCAATATTTCAAACACAGTTGCGAAAAATGCGAACGATACAGCGCGCATAAAAAAGCCCCGGTGTGCCGGGGCTGAAACGATCCGCCGAGGCGGACCGGGGGTAAGGCGCAGTCAGTTCGCCAGCAGGGCCAGCAACGACTCGAAATGGATGGCGAGATACAGCAGCGTGGCCTGGTTGGCGAACAGCAACACCGGCAGCAGCCAGGCCAGCATCACCAGGGCGCCCTGGTGCAGGGCAATCAGCGCCAGGAAGAGCGCCACGCCCAGGTACAGATCGATGATGATCTGCCGCCCCCAGTACAGGCGAGCCATGCCGCGGATGCTCTTGACGATGTTCTCGCGCCGGCTGCAGTGGATCGAGTAGCCGACAAAGGCCAGCCAGACCAGCCACACCAGCGCCTTGCCCGCCCCCACCAGACCGCTGAAGACCAGCAGCTGGGCATGCCAATGCAGGCCCAGCGCGAGGGCGACGAAAGCGGCGAACAGCATCCAGGACAACAGGTTCTTCGACATGGCTGACTCCCTTCGCTGGGGCGCCCTGCGCGGGCGCCCGCCTGGATCAATGCAGCTGCTTCAGCGCCTCGCGGCTGAACGGCAGGATGTCGGCCTCACGGCCATCGCGCACCTTCACCGCCCAGTCCGGGTCGACCAGCAGGGCGCGGCCCACGGCCACCAGGTCGAACTCCTGCTTGTTCAGGCGCTCCAGCAGGTTCTCGATGCTGGCCGGCTCGGCCACCTTGTCGGTGTTGACCATGAATTGCAGGAACTCGCCGTCCAGGCCGACGCTGCCGACGGTGATGGTCGGCTTGCCGGTGAGCTGGCGGGTCCAGCCGGCCAGGTTGAGGTCGCTGCCTTCGAACTCCGGCTCCCAGAAGCGACGGGTCGAGCAGTGGAAGATGTTCACGCCGGCGTCGGACAGCGGCTTGAGGAAGGCACCCAGCTCCTCGGCAGTGGTCACCAGGCGCGCGGTGTAGTCCTGCTGCTTCCACTGGGAGAAGCGGAAGATGATCGGGAAGTCCGGGCCGACGGCGGCGCGCACGGCCTGGATCAGCTCGATGGCGAACCGCGAACGGTTGGCCAGGTCGCCGCCGTACTCGTCGGTGCGCTTGTTGCTGCCTGCCCAGAAGAACTGGTCGATCAGGTAGCCGTGGGCACCGTGGATCTCCACGCCGTCCATGCCGATGGCCTTGGCGTCGCGGGCGGCCTGGGCGAAGGCGGCGATCACTTCGGCGATGTCGTCCTTGGTCATGCCGTGGACCACCAGGTTGCCGTCCTTGACCTTCTCCGACGGGCCGTAGCCCGGCACGCTGGCGTCCGGCTCGGTGCCCAGCTTGCGTACGTTACCCACGTGCCACAGCTGCGGGACGATCTTGCCGCCGGCGGCGTGCACGGCGTCGACCACCTGCTTCCAGCCGGCCAGGGCATCCTCGCCGTAGAAGCGCGGCACGTGCGGATAGCCGTTGGCGGCCTTGTGGCCGACGGTGGTGCCCTCGGTGATGATCAGGCCGACGCCGCCGGCGGCGCGGCGACGGTAGTACTCCACCACCTGGGCGTTGGGCACGCCGCCCGGGGAGAAGGAGCGGGTCATCGGCGCCATCACCACGCGGGTCGGCAGTTCCAGGCTGCCCAGGCGGAAGGGTGCGAACAGGGCTTTGACGGGGGCGGTCATGGTGTCTCCTCTAGCCGGCCAGCTGACCGGTCGTCTCGTCGATGGGCAAAAAAACGCGTCAGGGCCGCAGCAGCAGCTCCAGACGCTGAATGAAGGATTCCAGGGGTTGCAGGCTGCGGCCGACCTTGAGGCGGGCCAGCACGCCCTGCCAGGCGTTGGCGATGAAGGTCGCCAGGTTGTCGCAATCCTCGTCGGCCGCCAGTTCGCCGGCGGCGCGCGCCTGCTCCAGGCAGTCGCGCAGAATGTCCACCGAGGCCTGCTGGATGCGCTCGACCTCGGCGCCGATGGCCGGCAGCACTTCGCTCATCTCGAAGCTCAGACTGCCGATGAAGCAGTGGTATTCCGGCTGCTCCTGGCGCGAGAAATGCGCCAGCAGCTCGCGGTAGTAGCCGAGGATGCGCGCACTGGGGCTCAGCGCCGGGTTGCCCAGGGCCTCGGCGTAGCGCGCCAGGCGCGGCCCGTAGACGAACTCCAGGGCCTGCAGGGCGAAGTCTTCCTTGCTGGCGAAGTAGTGGTAGAAGCTGCCCTTGGGGATGCCGGCGGCCTGGACGATCTCCATCACGCCGGTGCCGTGGTAGCCACGCCGGGTCATCACCTGCGAGCCCTTGGCCAGGATCAGGTCGCGCTTGTCGAGTCGGACTGTGCTGTTCATGGCGGCGAGCATATGACCGGTCGTCTCGCCCCGCCCAGCACTATTGATCTCGGTGATTTCGCCTCAGAAGCAGGCGGGTTCCCGGCGGCCCGGGACTCTTGACACGCAGGGTAGGCTGTTACTGAACCCGCACTCTTTGAGGAACAGCGCATGCACCGCGACGAGGTCAGGGAAATCTTCCAGCAGCAGGCCGCCAGCTATGACAGGTAGTGGGCAAAGACGGCACCGCTCCGCCACTGCCTGCATCTGCTGCTCGACTCGCTGTTCGCCGAGCTGCCGAGCACTGCGCGCATTCTGTGCGTCGGCGTGGGCACCGGTACGGAGCTGGCCCATCTGGCCGCACAGAACCCGGACTGGCGCTTCACCGCGGTGGAGCCTTCGGCCGCGATGCTCGAAGTGTGCCGGCAACGGGCCGAACGGGAAGGCTTCGCCGCCCGCTGCGACTTCCATGAGGGGTATCTGGAAACGCTGCCGGCAACCGCTGCGCACGACGCGGCCACCTGCTTTCTGGTCTCGCAGTTCATTCTCGAAGCGCGGGCGCGCTCGGCTTTCTTCGCCGAGATTGCCGAACGGCTCAAGCCCGGAGGGCTGCTCGCCAGCTCCGACCTGGCCGCCGACGTGGACTCGGCGGAATACGAAGTGCTGCTGACGGCCTGGATGCACATGATGGCGGCGGCCGAGGTCGCACCAGAGACCATGGCACGCATGCGCCAGGCCTATGCCAGGGATGTCGGGGTGCTGTCGCCTGAGCGCACCGCGGCGATCATCGCGGCCGGCGGTTTCGCCCTGCCGGTGCCGTTCTTCCAGGCCGGGCTGATCCACGCCTGGCTGGCGCGGCGCGCCTGAGTCGTATGCGGCGCTAGAGCCAGGTGACGTGCTGCTCCAGGGGAAAGCGCAGGCGTGGGTTGTATACGCCCTTCTCGCCCTGCCGGCCGACCGCCAGCAGCATGATCGGAATGGCCTGGCGCGGGATGTTCAGCACCTTGCGCAGACGCACCTCGTCGAAGCCCTCCATCGGGCAGGTCGCGTAGCCGTGGCTCTGGAACGCCAGCATCAGGTTCTCGGCGGCCAGCGCCGTCGACTTCACCGCCCAGATGCGCATGTCGGCGCGACTGTTGGGCCTGCGCATCAGCGGCTTGCGCAGCGCCACCAGGCGCACCAGCTGGCGCTTGAACAGGCCGAGCAGCCCCAGCGGCCCCTGGTTGTACTGGAAGGGTGCGGTCTTGCCGTAGAAGTGGCGGATGCGCGCCGGCACCTCGGGCTCCGGCCAGTACTCGACGATATTGGCGCAGGCCTGCTTCCAGGTGTCCGGGCGCGCCAGCACGGCGATGATCAGCGGCGCCCTGGCCGCATTCTGGCTCATGCACACCGGGTGCAGGCGCGCCAGCAGCGCCGGGTCGCGCACCACCTGGAAGCTCCAGGGCTGCAGGTTGCAGGAATTGGGCGCCAGCACGGCCAGCTCCAGACAGTCGCGGATCACCGCGTCCGGCACCGCCTCGGGCAGGAAGCGGCGCACCGAGCGGCGGCTCTCGATCAGCGCGCGCAGGGCCTGCGGCGAGGCCGTGGGGTTGAGCTCGTCGGCGGGAAAACTGGTCATTGCGGGCCTCCTCGGCAGAGGTCCCGATTAGGCTACCGGGACGCCGAGGGGGCAAGAGGCCGGTGGGTAATCGGCCGGAGGATTGGCGCAATCAGCCTAGGGCTTTCTCGATGGCCTGGATCAGCGCCGGGTCGTCCGGCGTGGTGCGCGGCGAGAAACGCGCCAGCACGCGGCCGTCGCGGCCGACCAGGAACTTCTCGAAGTTCCAGGTGATGTCGCCGGGGAACTCGGCGCCCTCACCCGCCAGCAGGCGGTACAGGGGGTGGCGGTCGTGGCCGTTGACCTCGAGCTTGCTGCCCAGGGGGAAGGTCACCCCGTAGTTGAGGCTGCAGAATTCGCGGATCTCCTCCTCGCTGCCCGGCTCCTGGGCGGCGAACTGGTTGCACGGCAGGCCGAGCACGGTGAAGCCGCGTTCGCGATACTCCTGATAGAGCTTCTCCAGCCCGGCGTATTGCGGGGTCAGGCCGCACTTGGAGGCCACGTTGACCACCAGCACTATCCGGCCCTTGTAAGGCGCCAGGGGCAGGTCCTGGCCGTCCAGTGCACGCAGATTGAGATCGTGAAAAGCACTCATGGCGGACTCCTCGGGGGACAAAAAAGGCGCCCGTAGGCGCCTTTTCGGTTAGCTCAGCTTAGCAGCCGCGATCCACGATGGAATGACCATAAGTCGTATTGCCCGACGGCCATTCGGCAGACCTGCACGGACCGCGCCGAACCGCTGGATCAGTGGTGATGACCGCCTTCGCCATGGATGTGGCCATGGGCGATCTCTTCGGCATGGGCGTCACGCACGTTGACCACCTTGACCTGGAAGTTCAGGCGCTGGCCGGCCAGAGGGTGGTTGCCGTCTACGATCACGTCATCACCCTCGATGTCGCGGATGGTGACGATCTGCATGCCGCCGTCCGGACCGGAGGCGTGGAACTGCATGCCCACTTCCAGCTCGTCGACGCCTTCGAACATGCTGCGGTTGAGGGTGGCGACCAGCTCGGCGCTGTACTCGCCGTAGGCCTCGCCCGGCTCGATGGCCACGCTCAGCTCGTCGCCGGCCTGCTTGCCCTCAAGGGCCTTTTCCAGGCCGACGATGATGTTGCCGGCACCGTGCAGGTACACCAGCGGGGCGCCGCCGGCGGAGCTGTCGATCACCTCACCGGCATCGTTGGTCAGGGTATAGTCGATGGAGACAGCCTTGTTGGCGGCGATCAGCATGGAGGGAAAACCTTTTGCTAGAGAATGGAAAGGGCTCAAGTTTACCCGCCATACCGGCCGAAAGCGACCGCGGGCCTGACGGACGGGCCATCCGCCTGCTGGGTTTCCACCGGGACGAGGACGGCCACTGGGTCGCCGAGCTGTCCTGCGGCCATACGCAGCACCTGCGCCATCAGCCGCCGTGGCAGAATCGGGCCTGGGTGCTCGACCCGCGCGAACGTCAGCGCCACCTCGGCCAGCCCTTCGTCTGTGGCTGGTGCGCCGCCGCCAAGGCAGAGCAAGTGGATAGGGAGTAGTCATGCCGGCACGCAACATTCTGGTCATCAACTGTGGCAGCTCGTCGATCAAGTTCGCCCTGATCAACGAGGAACAGCCCGATTTCATTCTCAGCGGCCTGGCCGAACGCCTGGCCAGCCCGGAAGCGGTGCTGCACTGGCAGCACCGTGGCGAAAAGGACAGCCTGCTGCTGCAGGGCGGCGACCACCGTGCCGCGCTGCAGCACCTGCTGCCGCTGGTGCAGAGCGCCACCGGCGGCCAGCTGCACGGCATCGGCCACCGCGTGGTGCACGGTGGCGAGCAGTTCACCGCGGCCTGCCGCATCGACGCCGTCAGCCTGCTGGCGATCCGCGCCACCTCGCCGCTGGCGCCGCTGCACAATCCGGCCAACCTGCAGGGCATCGAAGCGGCGCTCAAGCTGTTCCCCGAGCTGCCGCAGGTGGCGGTGTTCGACACCGCCTTCCACCAGAGCCTGCCCGAGCGCGCCTATCGCTATGCGCTGCCGGAACACCTGTACCGCGAGCACGGCGTGCGCCGCTACGGCTTCCATGGCACCAGCCACCGCTACGTCAGCCAGCGCGCGGCGGAGCTGGCCGGGCTGCCTTATTCGCGCAGCAGCTGGCTGTCCGCCCACCTGGGCAACGGCTGCTCGACCTGCGCCATCGTCGATGGCCAGAGCCGCGACACCAGCATGGGCCTGACCCCGCTGGAGGGCCTGGTGATGGGTACCCGCAGCGGCGACGTCGACCCCAACCTGCACGGCCACCTGGCCCGCACCCTGGGCTGGAGCCTGGAGCAGATCGACGCCATGCTCAACAAGGACAGCGGCCTGCTCGGCCTGTCCGGCCTGTCCAACGACATGCGCAGCCTGGAGCAGGCCCGCGAGCAGGGCCACGCCGGCGCCACCCTGGCCATCGAGGTGTTCTGCTACCGCCTGGCCAAGTCGCTGGCGGCCATGAGTTGCGCCCTACCGCAGCTGGACGGGCTGATCTTCACCGGCGGCATCGGCGAGAACTCGCCGTTGATCCGCAGCAAGACGGTGGAGCACCTGAAGCTGTTCAATCTGGCCCTCGATGCGCAGGCCAATGCCCGCTGCATCCGCGGCGTCGCCGGCGCCATCGGTGCCGAAGGCCACACACGGGTGCTGGTGGTGCCGACCAACGAGGAACGGCAGATCGCCCTCGACACCCTGGCCCTGCTCGATGCCTGAGGCCCTGGCGGACATTGGCCCCCGCCCATAGGCGCGCCCCCATCACCCCTGCAAGGGAGACCCCATGCATACCTTCTTCATCGCCCCTACCGGCTTCGGCGTCGGCCTCACCTCCATCAGCCTCGGCCTGGTCCGTGCCCTGCAGCGTGCCGGGTTGAAGGTCGGCTTCTTCAAGCCGATCGCCCAGCCGCACCCCGGCGACGCCGGCCCGGAGCGTTCCAGCGAGCTGATCGCGCGCACCCACGGCCTGCTGCCACCGCGCTCGCTGCCGCTGGCGAAGGTCGAGCGCATGCTCGGCGACGGCCAGCTGGACGAGCTGCTGGAGGAAATCGTCAGCCTGCACCAGCAGGCCGCCGCCGGCATGGACGTGCTGATCGTCGAGGGCATGGTGCCGACCCGCCATGCCAGCTACGCCGCGCGGGTCAACGTGCACCTGGCGCGCAGCCTGGACGCCGAGATCATCCTGGTCTCGGCCCCGGAAGGCGAGGAGCCGGAGAGCCTGACCGAGCTGTCCGACCGCATCGAGATCCAGGCCCAGCTGTTCGGCGGCCCGCAGGAGCCGAAGATGCTCGGCGTGATTCTCAACAAGGTACGCCACCCGCAGGGCATCGAGGCCTTCACCGAGCAGCTCGGCCAGCTCTCGCCGCTGCTGCGCACCGAGAACTTCCGCCTGCTCGGCTGCATCCCCTGGCAGGACGAGCTGAACGCCCCGCGCACCCGTGACGTGGCCGAGCTGCTCGGCGCCCGGATTCTCAACGCCGGCGACTACGAGCAGCGCCGCGTGCAGAAGATCGTGCTGTGCGCCCGCGCCGTGCCCAACACCGTGCAGCTGCTCAAGCCCGGCGTGCTGGTGGTGACCCCCGGCGACCGCGACGACATCATCCTCGCCGCCAGCCTGGCGGCCATGAACGGCGTGCCGCTGGCCGGCCTGCTGCTGTGCAGCGACTTCCCGCCGGACCCGCGCATCCTCGAACTGTGCCAGGGCGCCCTGCAGGGCGGCCTGCCGGTGCTGACGGTGAGCACCGGCTCCTACGACACGGCGACCAACCTCAACCGGATGAACAAGGAAATCCCGGTGGACGACCGCGAGCGCGCGGAGAAGGTCACCGAGTTCGTCGCCGGGCACATCGACCTGGACTGGCTCAAGCAGCGCTGCGGCACCCCGCGCGAGCTGCGCCTGTCGCCGCCGGCGTTCCGCTACCAGCTGGTGCGCCGCGCCCAGGAGGCGAACAAGCGCATCGTCCTGCCCGAGGGCAGCGAGCCGCGCACCGTGCAGGCGGCGGCCATCTGCCAGGCCCGCGGCATCGCCCGCTGCGTGCTGCTGGCCAAGCCCGACGAGGTGTTCAAGGTGGCCAAGGCGCAGGGCATCGAACTGCCGCCGGGCCTGGAGATCCTCGACCCGGACCTGGTGCGCGAGCGCTACGTCGAACCGATGGTCGAGCTGCGCAAGGGCAAGGGCCTCAACGCGCCCATGGCCCTGGCGCAGCTGGAAGACAGTGTGGTGCTGGGCACCATGATGCTGGCCCTGGACGAAGTCGACGGCCTGGTCTCCGGCGCCATCCACACCACCGCCAACACCATCCGCCCGGCCCTGCAGCTGATCAAGACGGCGCCGGGCTACAACCTGGTGTCCTCGGTGTTCTTCATGCTCCTGCCGGACCAGGTGCTGGTGTACGGCGACTGCGCGGTGAACCCCGACCCGAGCGCCGCCGAGCTGGCCGAAATCGCCCTGCAGAGCGCCGCCTCGGCCGAGGCCTTCGGCGTGCCGGCGCGGGTGGCGATGATCAGCTACTCCACTGGCGACTCCGGCAGCGGCGCCGAGGTGGAGAAGGTGCGCGAGGCCACCCGCCTGGCCCGCGAGCAGAACCCGCAGCTGCTGATCGACGGCCCGTTGCAGTACGACGCCGCCGCCATCGCCAGCGTCGGCCGGCAGAAGGCGCCGGACAGCCCGGTGGCCGGCCGCGCCACGGTGTTCGTGTTCCCCGACCTGAATACCGGCAACACCACCTACAAGGCGGTGCAGCGCAGCGCCGACTGCGTCAGCGTCGGCCCCATGCTGCAGGGCCTGCGCAAGCCGGTGAACGATCTGTCGCGCGGCGCGCTGGTGGACGACATCGTGTTCACCATCGCCCTCACCGCGATCCAGGCCGCGGCCAGGGGCTGACGCCGCGCTAGCCGCCCGCGCAGGCCCGGCGGTATTCGCCGGGGCTGACGCCATAGCTCTGCTTGAACTGGCGGCTCAGGTGGCTCTGGTCGGCGAAGCCCAGCTGCATGGCCACCGCGAGCGGCGCACAGCCGGCGCGCAGCAGAGCGCGCGCCTGTTCCAGGCGGCGCTGCTTGAGCCAGGCGTGCGGCGGCAGGCCGGTGGCGCGGCGGAATACCCGGGCGAAGTGGAACGGCGACAGGTTGACCACCGCCGCCAGCTGCTCCAGCGACGGTGGCGCGGCCAGGCTGGCGGCCAGCAGCTCCTTGGCCCGCGCCACCGCCTGCGGCTCGCGCCCGGCCTCGCGCGCCTCGGGAATCCGCGCGTGGCGCTGCAGCAGCGGCAGCATCACCTCGCGCCACAGGGTCTGGCGTTGCAGCGCCGGGACCTGCGGGTCCTCCAGCTGGCGGTGCAGCAGCAGCAGGGCGCCGACCAGGTCGGCGTCGCCATGCACGCTGCCATGGAACATCGGCGCGCTGGCGTGCGGCAGCTCCAGCTCGGCGAGCAGGTCGCGGAACTGCTGCGGGTGCGGATAGAACACCCGGTAGCGCCAGCCCTGCTCGCTGGCGCGGGAGCCGGTATGCACCTCGTCCGGGTTGAGCAGGGCGAAGCTGCCGGCCGCCGCCAGGTGCTCGGCACCGCGATAGCGGTAGCGCTCGGCGCCCTCCTCCAGCACGGCGATGGCGTAGCTGTCGTGCACATGGGGGTCGAAGCAGTGCTCGATGAAGCGTGCGGACAGCAGCTCCAGGCCGCCCAGCTCGGCCACCGAGCTGAAGCGCGACTGTTCGGCCTCAGGCACCGAAGCGCGCCTCCAGGCCAGCCTTGACCTGCGGCCACTCGCTGTCGGTGATGCTGTACATCACCGTGTGGTCGAGGCGGCCGTCGGCCAGGCGCCGGTGGTTGCGCAGCAGGCCCTCGCGCACCGCGCCGAGTTTCTCGATGGCGCGCTGCGAGCGCAGGTTGCTGGCCGCGGTCTTCAGTTGCACGCGCACCAGCTGCCACTCCTCGAAGGCGTGGCGCAGCAGCAGGTACTTGATCATGCCGTTCAGACCCGTGCCCTGCTGGCGGACGTCGAGCCAGGTGGAACCGATCTCGGCGGCCGGCAGCACCGGGTTGAAGTCGAAGAAGCGGGTGGTGCCGACCAGTTCGCCGGCCAGGCGGATGGCGAACACCACCGCACGGCCCTCGCGGTGCTCGGCCAGGGCGCTGCGGTACCAGTCCGGGCGGCTGCTGCCGCTCATGTACTGCTGGGACTCGCGGTTGGCCTCGGCCAGGGCCAGTAGCCCCGGCAGGTCCGCCTCGCTCAGCGGTTCCAGGCGCAGGGCGCCCTGCTGCAGGGTGACGGGTTGGGGCTCGAACATGACGCGACTCCGGTAAAGCGACCACGGCCGGCCACGCTAGCAGGGGCCCGGCGGCGACTCAAGGGCGCTGCGACCATGGTCGGCCTGACGGCTGGCGGAACCCGTGCGAGACTACAGGCTCGCAGATGCCGCATCTGGAGCCCGCATGTCGCTGTCCGGCGGATTGATCGCCTTCGTCGCCCTGGCCTACATGGCCATCCTGTTCGCCATCGCCTTCTACGGCGACCGCCGCCGCACTCCGCTGCCGCCGCGCCTGCGCGCCTGGGTCTACAGCCTGTCGCTGGCGGTGTACTGCACCAGCTGGACCTTCTTCGGCGCGGTCGGCCAGGCCGCCGGCGAGCTGTGGTCGTTCCTGCCGATCTACCTGGGGCCGATGATCGTCCTGCTCTTCGCCCCCTGGGTGGTGGAGAAGATGGTGGCGATCAGCAAGCAGGAAAACATCACCTCGATCGCCGACTTCATCGCCGCCCGCTACGGCAAGTCGCAGAGCCTGGCAGTAGTGGTGGCACTGATCTGCCTGGTCGGCGTGCTGCCCTACATCGCCCTGCAGCTCAAGGGCATCGTCCTTGGCGTCAACCTGCTGGTGGGTGCCGAACCCAGCCCCAGCCGCGGCCAGGACACGGCGCTGATCGTGTCGCTGATCCTCGCCCTGTTCACCGTGCTGTTCGGCACCCGCAGCCTGGACGTCACCGAGCACCACCGCGGCATGGTGCTGGCCATCGCCTTCGAGTCGCTGGTCAAGCTGCTGGCCTTCATCGCCGTCGGCCTGTTCGTCACCTGGGGCCTGTTCGACGGCTTCGACGACCTGCTCGCGCGCGCCAGCCGGGCGCCGGAGCTCGACGCGTTCTGGGCGCAGACCCTGAGCTGGCCGAGCATGCTGGTGCAGACCGGTCTAGCCATGCTGGCCATCGTCTGCCTGCCGCGGCAGTTCCACGTCAGCGTGGTGGAGAACAACGAGGCCAGCGACCTGCGCCTGGCGCGCTGGGTGTTCCCCGCCTACCTGCTGCTGGCCGCGCTGTTCGTCGTGCCCATCGCCCTGGCCGGCCAGCTGCTGCTGCCGGGCGACGTGGCGCCGGACTCCTTCGTCATCAGCCTGCCGCTGGCCGAGGCGCATCCGGCCCTGGCCCTGCTGGCCTTCATCGGCGGCGCCTCGGCGGCCACCGGCATGGTCATCGTCGAGGCGGTGGCGCTGTCGACCATGGTCTCCAACGACATGCTGCTGCCGGCCCTGCTGCGCCGGCAGAGCGCCGAGCGGCCGTTCGAGGCCTTCCGCCACTGGATGCTCAGCGCGCGTCGCCTGAGCATCCTGATCATCCTGCTGCTGGCCTACGTGTGCTATCGCCTGCTCGGCTCCAACGCCAGCCTGGCCACCATTGGCCAGCTGTCGTTCGCCGCCATCGGCCAGCTGGCGCCGGCCATGTTCGGCGCCCTGGTGTGGAAGCAGGCCAACCGCCGCGGCGTGTTCGCCGGCCTGGCCGCCGGCTGCGCGCTGTGGTTCTACACCCTGCTGCTGCCGCTGGTGGCCGGCGGCCTGCGCTGGTCGCTGGACAGCTTCCCGTTGCTGCCGGAGCTGCTCTACTACCCGATCGGCTTCGAGGTCGACCCGCTCACCCGTGGCGTGGTGCTGTCGCTGGCCGGCAACTGGCTGCTGTTCGCCGGGGTCTCCTGGTTCTCCCGCACGCGGGTCTCCGAACACTGGCAGGCCGGGCGCTTCATCGGCCTGGACACCGGCGCACGGCCCGGCGCGCGCCACCTGCTGGCGGTGCAGGTGGCCGACCTGATGGCCCTGGCCGCGCGCTTCGTCGGCGAGGAACGGGCACGGCAGAGCTTCCTGCGCTTCTCCTACCAGCAGGACAAGCCGTTCAACCTCAGCCAGAACGCCGACAGCGAGTGGATCGCCCACACCGAGCGCCTGCTCGCCGGCGTGCTCGGCGCCTCCAGCACGCGCGCCGTGGTGCGCGCCGCCATCGAGGGGCGGGAGATGCAGGTGGAGGACGTGGTGCGCATCGTCGACGAGGCGTCCGAGGTCCTGCAGTTCAACCGCGCCCTGCTGCAGGGCGCCATCGAGAACATCACCCAGGGCATCAGCGTGGTCGACCAGAACCTGCGCCTGGTGGCCTGGAACCGCCGCTACCTGGAGCTGTTCGAGTACCCCGAGGGGCTGATCGGCGTCGGCCGGCCGATCGCCGACATCATCCGCTACAACGCCGAGCGCGGCCTGTGCGGCCCCGGCGACGTCGAGGAACACGTGACCAAGCGCCTGTTCTGGATGCGCCAGGGCAAGGCGCACACCTCCGAGCGGCT
>Ga0247725_1001149_pt1 | contig 14476 bp, 9 predicted proteins | sample OKSTACKMCFT3sol_FD_183021 | JGI IMG/M metagenome (GOLD analysis project Ga0247725, IMG submission 183021) | Subsurface sediment microbial communities from gas well in Oklahoma, United States - OK STACK MC-FT3-sol | ecosystem: Environmental > Terrestrial > Deep subsurface > Rock core/Sediment... | reverse complement strand
GCACGGCAGAGCCGCGATGAGGATCGCTTGGACGCGCTGGAGCAGGGTGGGAGGCTGCAAGCTGAGCTTGCGCCCTCCTCCGTCAGCACGTCCGGTGCCCTGCCCGGTCCGGAGGCGCAGGGTACTGTGAAGCCGGCATCGGACATGGATGTGATGTACGCCGCGCTGGAGGATTCATTCCGTGGTTCGCGCGACTTGGTCAAGGAGCGCGTCCGCCCCTATCTGAATGAGGTCGAACTCGTCTGTGGTGCCGATCCGTCGAGCGCGCTGGTGCTTGATATCGGCTGTGGTCGCGGGGAGTGGCTCGAGCTGGTTCGCGACGCCGGCTACCCGGGGCGCGGGATAGACATGAATGGAATGTTCGTCCAGACCTGCCGCTCGATGGGATTGGATGTCGTTCACGGCGATGCATTTGAAGTCCTGCGGAAAATGCCACCGGGCTCTGTCTCGGTAATCACCTCGATGCACCTCGTCGAGCATCTTCCATTTGAAACGATGATTGCTCTGATCGATGAATGCCATCGCGTTCTTCGCCCTGGCGGCATGCTGATTCTGGAAACCCCCAATCCAGAGAACCTGAGCGTTGGTGCTTTCTCCTTCTACATGGATCCGACCCATCGCAACCCGATCCCCCCTGACCTTTTGTTGTGGCTTACACGCTCCCGTGGCTTCGCCGACGTGCGAATCGATCGACTTACCCAGGCGCGCGACGTCGTGTTTCCGGAGCTGCTGGACGAGAGTCAGCCGGGCTCCCAGTCGATCAACCGGATCCTCGAACAGTTCAGGGCGCCACTGGACTACGCAGTGATCTCGCGGAAAACCTCGTAAACGGACTCTGTCTGCTCTGCGGCAGTTGGATCGACGAATGCTGGATGTGTTTTCATTCCATGCACGATATTGTTGCTCAGGCTTGTGTCATTCGCTTGGGGAACCCCGTGTGGAAGCGGTAGGCGTCAAGTGCAGGACGAAATGGCCAGGCGAATGAAGGCGGTCGCGCACCAGCAGTGGCATCGGGTGTCCGGCACCAATCAACTAGGATGTACATAATGCGGATAGCATTGGATTTGCAGGCATGCCAGACGGCATCCCGCCATCGCGGCATCGGTCGCTACACGCTTGATCTTACCGGCGCACTGTTGTCCGGCGGCCAAGGTGTCGATTACTCCATCGGCCTCGACGGCACGTATCCGCGCGAAGCGAATGAAGTGATGGCTGCCCTGGATGGGCGTCTGTCGCGAGACAAGTGGTCGCGCTACTACTACGCCGGTCCGACGCAGCCGCATGGGCATCCTGCCGACTGTCTCCGGCCTGCTGCGGAGGTGCTCTGCATGAACCACTATGCCGGTCTCGCGCCGGACATCGTGCATGCGAACAGCCTGTTCGAGGGGTTCGTGGAACATGCAGGCGGGGTGGCGGGCCTGGCCCAGGTGCCAGGCGCGATCAGCTCGGTGACGGTCTACGACTTCATTCCGCTGGTCTTTTCCGAGCAATACCTGGACAACGCCAGTTATCGCTCATGGTATCAAGCCCGCCTTCAGGCCCTGCAGCGGTTCGACGTCATGCTCTGCATTTCAGAGGCTACGCGCCGGGATGCGATGCGTCTGCTGGGTATCCCCGCCGAACGGCTTGCGGTAATCCATGCTGGTGTTGGCAGCGAGTTCACTGCCAAGGCGTTGGGGGCTGCGGAACGTGAGAACCTGCTCAAGCGCTTCGGAATCAGTGGCCGTTTTGTGATCTACACGGGCAACGGCGACTTCCGCAAGAACCTGATCGGCGCCGTCGATGCGTTCGCGAGGATTGCGCCATCCGAGCGCAACGGCGTGCAGTTGGTTCTTAACCAAGTCGGTGACGAACAGGCGTTGCGTGCCTTCGCACAGCATGCGGGTCTGTCGGCGAATGATCTGGTCATCACCGGCAAGGTCAGTGATGCGGATCTGGTTGGCTTGTTCAGGTCGTGCGAGGCGTTCTTCTTCCCGTCGTTGTATGAAGGGTTTGGCTTGCCTGTACTTGAGGCCATGGCGTGTGGTGCGCCGACCATCTGTGCCGACAACTCGAGCCTGGGCGAAGTAATGGCGCGCAAGGACGCAACATTCGATGCGTCCGATGCTGAGGGGGCGGCGCGCCTGCTGGGTCGCGCACTGAATGACCAGCAATACCGTGGTGAGCTGCGTGAGTTCGGCATCAAGAGGGCCGCGGAGTACACATGGGATCGTTCTGCCGCGCTGTGCGAACAGGCGTGGCGTGAGGCAATGGAGCGGAAGGCAAAGGCGCTGCGCGGGCCGCGCATGGGGCAGGGAGTCCGCCAGCGTATTGCCATGGTTACGCCGCTGCCCCCGCAGAAGAGTGGTATCGCGGACTACGTTGCCGAGCTGCTGACCCCGCTGTCCCGTTATGTCGACATTGATCTCTACACCGATGCGGATCTTGCCGAAACCGGTGATCTTCGTTTCAGATACAGGATCCATCACTGGCGCGATCTTGAGCGCAGTGCGGGACGCTACGCACATATTGTCTACCAGTTCGGAAACTCGCCCTTCCATATGCACATGGTGGAGCTGCTGCGGAAGCATCCTGGGCTGGTTGTCCTCCATGATGTCTATCTCAGCTCCATGTTCTGGTACATGGAGAGCCATGGCGGATATCCCGATGCGTTCAGGAAGGCGCTGCTGACGTCCCATGGCAGATCCGCCCTGGAGGTCCTGAGGGCGCAGGGGCCGCTCGAGGCAAGAATGCAGTTCCCTGCATCGCTCGGGGTCATCGAGGGCGCCGCTGGCATTCTCGTTCATTCCGCACATTCGGCCGAGGTCGTTGATTCGTTCTACCCAGGCGCCTCCCGGGCGATGATCACGCGCGCGCCGATGCCGTTGCGCCTCCCGGAAGACGTCGGCCAGGAAGGAAAGTCGCTCGCACGAACGGAGCTTGGAATCACGCCTGCCGAACAGATGATTGTCAGCTTCGGTTTCATGGCCGACACCAAGCTGAATCATCTTTTGCTCGATGCGGTCGCCTGCCTGCCCGCGGAGCGCCGGGCCGATGTGCGCCTTGTCTTTGTCGGTGGGGGCGACGGTGGCGAGTACGGAGAGCGCATCCAGCGGAGGATCCAGCAGCTGGGCAATGACGTCCGCGTAGAAATCACCGGGTTCGTCGCCGAGGACACCTATCGACGCTATCTGGTCGCGGCCGATGTTGCCGTCCAGCTCAGGGCGGAAAGCCGTGGGGAGACCTCCAAGGCTGTATACGATTGTATGGCGTATGGTGTCCCCACCATCGTCAACGACTACGCTGGGTTCCGTGAGCTCTCCCCGTTGGGGGTGCGAAAAGTGTCTGCCCAGCCAAGCATCAGCGAGCTTGCTGATGCCTTGTCCTTGCTGCTGTCAAGTGAAGCAGCCTGCAGGTCGTTGGGAACCGGCGCCCGTGGGGAAATCCGCCGTCATCATGATCCTGATCTGACCGCCAGAACGTACATGGATGCGCTCTGGTCGTCGGGGCAGACAGTCAAGGTGCGAAACGGCAGTCTGTTGGCCAATTGTCTGGCGGACGTGTTCGAAGAGGCCTCTCCAACAGACCGTGAGTATCACGCGCTTGAAACGTCGGTAGCCAGCACGTTGCAGGCGCGAGGCACTCCGCGTCTGTTCCTGGACCTTAGTGAAGTCGTCCACTCCGACTACGGCACTGGTGTACACCGCGTGGTGCGCAATCTGGCCCGCGAATGCCTGCTTGGCGAACAAGCCACCCGGTTCGTAGTGCACCCTGTAGCGCATGTGGCTGATGGCACGATGGTGTCGGCTGAATCATTCACCCGTGACGTGCTCGGCGTGCCCGACGCAGGCCGCAGCCCAGTGTCAGATATGCGGGCAGGTGACGTCCTGTTCCTGCTTGACTCGGCGTGGGACAAGACTGAGCGCTTTGAACACTCGATCGCAAATGCGCATCGTGCAGGGGGGCGCGTGGGAGCAATGGTCTATGACCTCATTCCCCTGCGCCATCCGCAGCACTGCGTGGATTTCATGCCGGCGGTGTTCGAGCAGTGGTTGCGCTACGTCGTTCTCAACTGCGACGTGCTTGTCTGCATCTCCCGTGCCGTGGCAGATGACCTGCAGGCGTGGATCCGGGAAGTCGCGCCCGAGCAGCGCAGTGGCCAGCGCATCGGGCACGTCCACCTGGGCAGCGATCTGGTCGAGCAGGGGGCTAAAGCTGAGCCTTCGCGGGTAGTCCGCAACGCGTTTGCGAAACCTGCCGTCCTGATGGTCGGCACGGTGGAGCCGCGAAAAGGTCACGGACTTGCCCTTGACGCCTTCGAGCTGGCGTGGAAGCGCGGCTCCAGCATGGTGCTGGTGATCATCGGCAAGAAAGGCTGGAACGTGGAGGCCTTGGCGTCCAGGTTGCGTGACCATCCCGAGGCGGGCAAGCGCCTGCTTTGGCTTGAGAAAGTGAGCGATGCCGACCTCGAGCATGCTTACGCCTCTGCCGTGGCGCTGCTGCAGGCATCGTCCGCTGAAGGCTTTGGCTTGCCGATTGTCGAGGCAGCCCGGCACGGCGTGCCCCTGCTGCTCAGTGATATTCCGGTGTTCCGCGAAGTGGCCAGGGAGCATGCAGCGTATTTCACGCTGGATGGTCCTGAGTCACTGGCAAGGCTGCTCGTTTCATCGCTTCCGCCGGCGGCCCCAGTCGACCTTGGCCTGACGTGGTCCGAATCGGCGTCCAAATTCATGCGGCTGCTGCTTAACGGGGGATGGGACTACTGACGCGGGCCTTCGGCAGGCAGTTCCTGCTCGAAAACCCGCCTCGGCAGATGGCGGCAATCCGGCCCCGAATCCGGACGCGGCAGATGCGGTATGATCAATCGTCTGTCTGGCCCGAAGAGGGACGGGTCGGTGTGGGTCGCTGCGAAGACAGTGCGGGACGCACAACTTTCTTAACTAACCGAGTAGAGTGGCAATGAGCATCAGGAAGGCAATCATCACGGGCGTTACCGGTCAGGACGGTGCTTACCTGACCCAGTTGCTGCTTGAGAAGGGCTATAAAGTCTATGGAACGTATCGGCGTACGAGTTCGGTAAACTTCTGGCGGCTGGATGAGGTGGGTGTCACCAACCACCCCGATCTTGAACTAGTCGAGTATGACCTGACGGATCTTGGCGCATCCTTGTCAATGGTGCAGCGGATCCAGCCGGACGAGATCTACAACCTTGCCGCACAGAGTTTCGTTGGTGTCAGCTTTGATCAGCCGAGCACCACGGCCCAGATTACCGGGGTTGGCGCGCTCAATTTGCTTGAGGCGATCCGCCTCGTCAATCCGAAGATCCGTTTCTATCAGGCCTCGACGTCGGAAATGTTCGGCAAGGTGCAGGCCGTTCCGCAGATCGAAGAGACTCCTTTCTATCCCAGGAGTCCCTACGGTGTAGCAAAGCTCTACGCCCATTGGATCACCGTCAACTATCGTGAAAGCTACGATATTTTCGCTTCCAGCGGCATCCTCTTCAATCATGAGAGTCCGTTGCGCGGCCGTGAGTTCGTCACGCGCAAGATTACCGACTCGGTAGCCAAGATCAAACTGGGGCAGCTGGACGTGCTGGAGCTTGGAAATCTGGACGCGAAGCGCGACTGGGGTTTTGCCAAGGAATACGTCGAGGGCATGTGGCGCATGCTGCAGGCCGATGAGCCTGACACGTTTGTCCTCGCAACCAATCGGACCGAAACCGTGCGTGATTTCGTCCGCATGGCTTTCAAGGGGGCAGGCATCGACGTGGAGTTCAAGGGACAGGACATCGACGAAGTTGCAGTGGATGCATCGACGGGCAAGACCGTGATGCGGATCAACCCGAAATTCCACCGCCCTGCTGAAGTCGATCTCCTGATCGGCAATCCGGAGAAGGCCGAGCGCATTCTCGGCTGGAAGCCGCAGACGACGCTTGAACAGCTTTGCCAGATGATGGTTGAGGCGGATCTCAAGAGGAACGAGCGTGGATTCTCGTTCTGACCTGGAAGGCAAGCGTGTTCTGGTCACTGGAGCGTCCGGCTTTACCGGACGCTACATGGTTGCGGAGCTGCGCGCCCAAGGCTGTCAGGTAATTGGCCAGGGGTCACGACGTGGCCCTGATGACCTGGGGGAGTTCGTAGAGGCTGATCTCAGGGACGAGGCTGCATTGACCGCAGCTGTCAGCGCCGCCCGTGCTGACATGGTGGTGCACCTTGCTGCCGTCGCCTTTGTTGCGCACGGCAATGCAGAGGATTTCTACAACGTCAATCTGCTGGGTACGCGAAATCTGCTGTCTGCGCTGGAACGTTGTGAACATCCGATAGAGAAGGTCCTGCTGGCAAGCAGCGCAAATATCTATGGCAATCGTTCTTCAGGAACGTTGGACGAGAGCGCACCCCCCTCACCTGCGAACGACTATGCCGTCAGCAAGTTGGCCATGGAGCATGTCGCGGGGCTCTGGCGGGAAAGGTTGCCTATTGTCATCACGCGGCCCTTCAACTACACCGGTGTCGGCCAGGGGGGGCAGTTCCTGGTGCCGAAGATCGTTTCCCACTTCGCTCGCCGGGCTCCAGTGATGGAACTTGGCAACATCGAGGTATCGCGCGATTTCGGCGACGTGCGGGCGGTGGCGCGTGCCTATCGGCAACTTCTGCAGTCGTCTGATGCAGTCGGTCAGGTCGTGAATATCTGTACCGGGGTTGGCCATACGCTGGCACATATTGTCGAGCTTTGCAGTGCGCTGAGCGGGCACTCGCTGGAGGTGCGGATCAATCCGGCATTTGTTCGTGCAAACGACGTGAAGGTCTTGGTCGGGGACAACCAGCGGCTGCTGCGCCTGATTGGCGGCTGGGACACGCCCCCACTGGAGCAGACGTTGGAATGGATGCTGGCGGCAGCAGCCGCTGAGTAACGCGCGGAACGCTGTTCATACCATACCTGGTTTAAAATAAATCCAATCTACTGGGCAGCACGACTGCGGCTAATGCAGTGCTCGGGCGCCACTCCCTATTCCAAGGACTGCATCAGACATGGCTCACGATCAAAAACGCGTACTGGTAACCGGCGGCGCCGGTTTTCTGGGATCTCACCTCTGTGATCGCTTGATTGACGCAGGGCATGATGTGCTCTGTGTGGATAATTTCTACACCGGCAGCAAGGCCAACGTCGACGGCCTGCTGAAGCATCCGCGATTTGAGCTTATGCGGCATGATGTGACCTTCCCGCTGTATGTCGAGGTGGACCGTATCTTCAACCTTGCATGTCCGGCATCTCCTGTGCATTACCAGCACGATCCGGTTCAGACGACCAAGACGAGCGTGCACGGTGCGATCAATATGCTGGGTCTCGCCAAGCGGGTGGGCGCACGCATTCTTCAAGCCAGCACCAGCGAGGTCTACGGCGATCCGGAGATTCATCCGCAGGTGGAAGGTTACTGGGGACGAGTGAACCCGATTGGAATCCGCAGCTGCTACGACGAGGGCAAGCGCTGTGCCGAGACGTTGTTCTTCGACTACTGGCGCCAGCATCAGCTGGAAATCAAGGTCATGCGTATCTTCAATACATACGGCCCGCGGATGCATCCGAATGATGGCAGGGTGGTGAGTAATTTCATCGTCCAGGCGCTGAAGGGCGAGCCGATTACGATCTACGGTGATGGTACGCAGACCCGCAGCTTCTGCTATGTCGATGACCTTGTCGAGGGTATGTTGCGGTTGATGGATAGTCCGGCTGATTTCACCGGCCCGGTGAACATCGGCAATCCCGGCGAGTTCACCATGCTTGAACTTGCGGAAACGGTGTTGCGGCTGGTCGGCGGAACCTCCAGCATCGAGTATCGCCCGCTGCCCTCCGATGACCCGAAGCAGCGCCAGCCGGATATCCGCTTGGCCAAGGCGACCTTCGACTGGGAGCCCAAGGTCGGCCTCGAGGATGGCCTCAAGGAAACTATCGCCTACTTCCGCCATCGTTTGCAGGGGTGAGAGTGAAGATGATGCGGACCGTCGTGGTGATGCCCGTGTACGAAGATGTGGAAGCATCTTCGATACTGTTTCGGAACCTGGCAGCCAGCCAAGGGTTGGATGCCTACGTCGTGGCCGTTGATGATGGTTCAGTTCGACGCCCACTGGATGTGTCAGCCATTCAGGCGGCTGGTTTGGAAGGCGTAGTCATACGCCTGCGTCGCAACGTCGGGCACCAGCGCGCGATTGCGATTGGCCTCAGCTACGTCGCCGAGACATTCGGCGACGACGTGATCGTGGTGGCCATGGATTCTGATGGCGAGGATACACCGGAAAGTATTTCCCAGCTTGTTGAGGGACTTGCGTCCGATGAGGTTGACGTCGTCGTGGCCACGCGCAGAAGTCGTGTGGAGTCGCTCAAGTTCAAGGCGTTCTATGTCGTCTACAAGTGGCTGTTCTCGCTGCTCAGTGGTCGGCAGATCAGCTTCGGCAATTTCATGGCAGCGAAAATGCCGGCAGTCCGTCGTCTGGCTTCCATGCAGGAGACGTGGACTCATGTAGCTGCATCAGTGCTGAGTTCCAAGCTGCGCATCCAGACATGCGCGCTTGACCGCGGCTCGCGTTATGCCGGTCGCAGCAAGATGAACTTCGTGGGGCTTGCCCTGCACGGCTTCCGTGCCTTGATGGTATTTGCCGAAGACGTGCTGGTGAGGGTGGGGATTGCGTGCACCCTCGTGGCAGGGCTTTCCGTCGTCGGCGGGATAACTGCATTGCTGCTCAAGGCATCCGGGTTTGCAACCCCGGGCTGGTTCTCGCTCGCATTCGGAATCCTGCTGCTTGTGTTCCTGCAGACTGCGGCGCTTACTCTGATCATCCTGCTGCTGTCAGGCATGCTGCGCAGCGGCGGGGTGCTGGGTACGGGCAGCTACCATGAATTTGTGGAAGAAGTGCGTCATGCCCGCCGCTGCTGACGGCGTGCTTGGCGGGCAGGTAGTGCGCTATCTGATAAATGGCGTCGTTGCAACCGCCGTCCATTATGGTGTGCTGCAGTTCAACATTGAAGTGCTCCACGTTCAGTTGGCGAGTGTGGCCAACGCCATTGCAGCGGTATTCGGCATTACGGTCTCATTCATCGGCAGCCGTTACTTCGTGTTCCGGGGCCAGCAGTCGAGCGTCGTCAGGCAGGGTGCGCACTTCGTCCTGGTCTACGTGCTCATCGCACTTCTGCACGCCGCTGTCATGTATGTCTGGGCCGATTACCTGGGCATGGACTACAGGATCGGCTTTCTGCTGGCCACCGGCATGCAGATGGTGCTGAGCTTCCTCGCCAATAAATTCCTGGTATTCAAATGAACAAGTACCTGCGCGCATTTCTTGCGACCGCGATCTTCATCGTTGCATTGCTGCTGATCTATTACATACACATGCGTTACCTGAGGGTCAACGTAGTGCTGTATGCCAGCATCCTGGATGCACTGGTTGCGCTCGTAGTGGTCTTTGCCGGTCTGCACCTGCTGAAGTGGTTCCGTGATTTCAGCCGACTCGAACTGATCCAGTTGGGGGCAATCTGGCTTCTTGGCGGCTATCTGTTCGCGATATCCGTTCCCACCGTGATCGATCGATCGCTTTCGTTCTACATTCTGGAGAAGCTTGACCAGCGCGGCGGCGGTATTCGCGAAGATGCATTTAGGCAGGTGTTCACCGAAGAGTATGTCCGGGAGCATCACCTGGTCGAGGTCCGCCTGACCGAACAGCTGCAGTCCGGGACGATCGAGATTCAGTCCGGTTGCGTGAAGCTCACTCCGCGCGGTAAGCGTCTGGCTGGCTTCAGCCGTTTCTATCGTCAGAACCTCCTGCCTACGCACCGTCTGCTCATGGGTCAATACACCGACGCCCTGACCGATCCCTTCAGAAACAGCCGAATGTCGTCAGACTATCGGTGCCAATAAGCAGCCGGACCGAACAGTATGTCGATCTCCGATCCTCCCGCAAGCGCACGGCCGTACGCTACTGTTGCCTCGCGTTGGTTGCCGCCCCTGTTTCTGTTCGCCGTGGGGTTGATCCTGGTTCCGTGGGCGCATACATGCCAGTTGTCCTGCGTACCGGGTGACATGGCAGATGCTCGATTCAACGGCGTGGTACTGGAGCACTTCTATCGTTGGTTGATCGGGTTGGATGCGAACCTGCTCAGTCCTTCGTTCTTCTATCCAGTCCCTGGAGCACTCACGTTCTCCGACAACCACTGGGGAACGGCCTGGATCTACTCTGCGTACAGGGCGCTGGGTTGGGATCGTTACCAGGCATTCGACCTCTGGTACCTGACAGGGTTCGTCGCGAACTATGTGGTGTGCAACGTTGTCTTCCGTCGGATGCACTTTTCGCCCTTGGCTAGTGCGGTTGGGGCGTTCGCCTTCACCTTTGCCATGCCGGTCCTTGCCCGGCACGGCCACGCTCAGTTGACTTACCGCTTCCTGATGCCGGTTGCGCTGTTGTTGTGGCAGCGTTTTTCTGCCGACGGACGCTGGCGCTGGATCGCCGGGCTGGCCGTTGCAGTGGTCGCCCAGTTCTACATCTCGATCTATCTGGGATACTTTACCCTGCTGCTGCTTGTGGCGTGGTGCTTCGCCCAATGGGCGATCGAAGGCGTGGGTCCGCGTCGGTGGATGGCTCAATGGCTGCAATGGAAGCAGCCATCCGTTCGCCGTGAGCTGGTCCTGGTGGGGATTACCCTCATGGCTGCGGCTGCAGCGATGATCGTGCTGATGTATCCCTACCTTCATTATTCGAAGTTGTATGGATTCGGCCGTGGGGTTGACGAAGTTCTGTCATTGCTTCCAAGGCCGCAGAGCTACCTCTTGGCGGACTTTTCCGCGCTCTGGCATGTTCCAAGCAGCTGGATCGGGCACGACGTTCCGATGCGCCACGAGCAGCAGATATTCTTTGGTGTGGGCATACTGGGATTGGCAGCGCTGGGCCTGCTGCGATCCAAGTCAGGTGTGCGCTGGGTTGCCGTTTCGTCTGTCCTGATACTGGTGCTTCTCACGCTGGCGGTTGGCGGCCGTTCGTTGTATCTGCTGCTGGCTGAGCTGCCGGGAATCGGCTCGATCCGGGCCATGGCCCGGATCGGCCTTGTGCTGGTGCTGCCGCTATCACTGCTGGTGGCACTGGGGATCGAGTCCGTCCGTACCAGCGCACTGCCGTGGAAGATCGTCGCTGGGTTGTTCGCGCTGGTGATGGTGGTAGAAGCCGCAACGCTGCGCACCGACAAGTTCGGCAGGGAGCAGGCGATCGAACGCATCGAGGCACTCCGCCACCAACTTCCCCTTACGCTGCCGGAGCATGCCATCCTGTTCAACCCGGCTGGACCGGAGGTCAACCCCTCCGTTTCCGAGCTGGATGGTGTCATTCTGGCGCAGGAACTCGGTAGGCCCACCCTGAATGGCTATTCCGGCAACATCGCACCGGGATACCAGGCGCGAGACGGTATCGCGCCCTGCGTCCAAGCCCTGTATCGCATTACCGCTGGCACCAGCAACGGGGCAGTAGCCGCGGCGGATAAGGTGGCTTTGGGTGTATTGGAGAATATCGTCGTGATTGATCCGCTGTCCTGCACAGTGCACGCCGGTGAGGTACTGGATCTGGCCAATGCTGCAGGCGTGTCCATTCAGGTTACGTCCATGCGCAAACATGCTTCGGGCGGTTATCTGGTATCAGCACGGGTAACCAACAATACCGCGGTGGCTTTGAATACCCAGGCTGGGCTTCCCCAGCCGCTGCGGCTTTCCTGGCAACTTTTCCACAACGGCGCTGCCCTGGATCCGGGGGCGTGGTCTTCGCGTGTTGAACTTGGCGGCTCTGGGATCCTCGCGCCAGGGGAGGTGCGTGACGTATCGTTCCTGATACCAGAGGCCGCTGCGGGGCAGCAGATCGGGATCAGTGCAGTGCTTGAGGGCCGAGCGTGGTTGCATGATCACGGTCTCGTTCCCACCACGGTTCCTGTTGGTGACAATGAACGCTCCATGCCAGTTCACTGATATCGCGCAAGCCGCCCGAGCGCTGTGCTGCCAAGACGATGAGTCGGCGACGGCCCGAGAACAGCCTACTGCGAGTGCGGCCTGCCGAGTTACGAGCTACTACATGATGATGTCAATCGAGGCACGATGAAAATTGCAATCGCCGGTACCGGTTATGTTGGCCTTTCCAACGGTGTGCTGCTCGCCAAGCACCACGAGGTGGTCGCCCTCGACCTGATCGCAGAAAAGGTCGAGAAGCTCAACCGGGGAGAGTCACCTATTGTGGACGCGGATATCGAGAAGGCGCTTGCCGGTAGGCAACTCAACTTCCGGGCCACGCTCGATCCGCGTGACGCGTACGAAGGGGCTGCGTTCGTGATCATCGCGACGCCGACCGACTATGACCCGGTCACCAACTACTTCAATACGCGTTCGATCGAGTCCGTCATCGCGCAGGTCCTGGAGATCAATCCGGCGGCGACGATGATCATCAAATCGACGATTCCGGTAGGCTTCACCGCAAAGGCGCGCGAGCAGTTCGGGACCCGCAACATCATCTTCTCGCCGGAGTTCCTACGTGAGGGTCGTGCGTTGCACGATAATCTCCATCCTTCCCGTATCATTGTGGGCGACCACAGCGAGGCGGCGAGGAGCTTTGCATCGCTGCTGCAGGAGGGGGCGGAAAAGAAGGACGTGGCGGTACTGTTTACTGACTCCACCGAGGCCGAGGCGATCAAACTGTTCGCCAACACCTACCTGGCCATGCGCGTTTCCTACTTCAATGAGCTGGATACCTACGCACAAACCCACGGGCTGGACAGCCGGCAGATCATCGAAGGGATTTCGCTCGACCCTCGGATCGGCGATGGCTACAACAACCCTTCGTTCGGTTATGGCGGTTACTGCCTGCCGAAGGATACCAAGCAGTTGCTGGCGAATTACCAAGCCGTACCGCAGAACCTGATCCGGGCAATCGTTGAATCCAATACTACCCGGAAGGACTTCATCGCCGCTGATATCCTTGCGCGCAATCCGAAGGTTGTTGGCGTCTATCGACTGATTATGAAAGCCGGATCGGACAACTTCAGGTCCTCGAGCATCCAGGGGATCATGAAGCGGATCAAGGCAAAGGGCATTGAGGTGATCGTGCACGAGCCCGCCCTTGATGCCGACGAATTCTTCAATTCGCGAGTTGTGAATGACCTGGTGGAATTCAAGGCGCAGGCAGACGTGATCATCAGCAACCGAATGGCAGAGGCGCTCGCCGATGTCGCCGAAAAGGTTTACACGCGCGATCTTTTCGGTGACAACTGACCCGATGCGTTTGATTTTCTGACGGGTAAAAGAGAAAGGGCCGGGTATTGCTACCCGGTCCTTTCAGCATTACGGGGCGGGTCGAATCACGCGCGGCCGTAGCTGTCTTCGAAACGCACGATATCGTCCTCGCCAAGATAGCTGCCCGACTGCACTTCGATCAGTTCCAGCGGCAGCTTGCCCGGATTCTTCAGGCGATGGGTCACGCCCAGCGGGATGTAGGTGCTCTGGTTCTCCGACAGCAGGATGACCTCGTCGCCGCGGGTCACTTCCGCCGTACCGCTCACGACGATCCAGTGCTCGGCGCGGTGGTGGTGCATCTGCAGGCTCAGGGTAGCGCCTGGCTTGACCGTGATGCGCTTGACTTGGAAACGGGCGCCATTGTCGATGGAGTCGTAGGCGCCCCAGGGGCGGTAGACCTTGCGGTGGGCGGCGGCTTCGCTGCGGCCATCACGCTTGATCTGGCCAACGATCTCCTTGACGTCCTGCACGCGGTCCTTGTGACCCACGAACACCGCGTCATCGGTTTCCACGACCACCACGTCCTGCAGGCCCACCATCGCAATCAGGCGGTTGCCGTAGGCGTAGCTGTCCTTGCAGTCCAATGCGATCACGTCGCCGTGGCAGGCGTTGCCGTCGGCATCCTTGTCGGAGACTTCCCACAGCGCAGACCAGGAGCCCACGTCGTTCCATTCCGCATCCAGCGGGACGACGGCGGCGTCAGCCGTCTTCTCCATCACCGCATAGTCGATCGAATCGTTCGGGCTGGCGGCAAACGCCTCGGCATCCAGGCGGATGAAGTCGTTGTCGCGGGCTGCCTTGTCGAGTGCCAGGCGGCACGCGGCGAGGATCGCCGGCTGCAGCGTCTCCAGCTCCTTCAGGTAGCGCGAGGCCTTGAACAGGAACATGCCGCTGTTCCAGAAGTACTCGCCGGAAGCCACATACTGCTCGGCAGTGGCCAGGTCGGGCTTCTCGACGAAACGATCAACCGCGCGCACACCTTCGCCGGCAGCGGCCTTGATGTAGCCGTAGCCGGTCTCCGGTGCCGTCGGCACGATGCCGAAAGTGACCAGCTTGCCGCCTTCGGCAGCGATGGCAGCCTGCTTGACCGCCGCGTGGAAGGCCGCTTCGTTGCGGACCACGTGGTCGGACGGCAGTACCAGCAGCAGGGCATCATCGCCGCTGGCCAGCGCCTGCAGTGCGGCGATGGCA
>Ga0247725_1001148_pt1 | contig 14482 bp, 10 predicted proteins | sample OKSTACKMCFT3sol_FD_183021 | JGI IMG/M metagenome (GOLD analysis project Ga0247725, IMG submission 183021) | Subsurface sediment microbial communities from gas well in Oklahoma, United States - OK STACK MC-FT3-sol | ecosystem: Environmental > Terrestrial > Deep subsurface > Rock core/Sediment... | reverse complement strand
AATCAACGACCAGGCAGAGCGAACTTGCGAGCCTGATCAATGTCAGCGAAAGAACGCTCCGCCGCCGGCTGAGCCGCCAGGATTCCAGCTATCGGGAGATTCGGGACGAAGCGAGGTATGAACGCGCCCGTGATCTCCTGCTGAACTCTGAGTTGAGCATCGCCGAGATTGCGGAAGCGGTTGGATATTCCGACGCCCGTGCATTCCGGCGCGCATTCAAGCGCTGGGCAGGTTGCCTGCCAACCGAGTTCCGGGAATCGAGGTAGACAGCATTCAGTCCGTTTCGACATCCGTATAGGATTCCTCAGAAGCGCGATTCCCACAGACTTCGCGACGCTTGCCGTGATCATCATGGCAGCGTCATGCGTGCTGTTCGATCCGAGGCACGTACTGCATTGATGATTGCAGCAGTCTTGCCAGCACCTGGCGTTCGCCATGTCCGACATCCTGGAATGGCCGAGGCGCGCTTCGCAGACAGCCATGCTCGACCTCGATTAACTCCTCTCCACACAAGCTCCGAAAGCAATGCACCCTGCGAATCCCCGATGCCTAGATCCTGCGTCAGGTATCCATCGATCTACCATTCTGGGAAAAGCGCCGCTGGCTAAGCCCGACACAGTGGACCGCTGGCGGCAGTGGGTCCCAAGAATCGTTGCAGGCATGCTAATGATGTTGCTGACCGCATGTAACGCGGTGCATGTGGTCAGGTCAAACCAGGCCAAGACGTATGCAGGTCTTACCATGCACGGGGAGCGCCGGATGGAGATCGTGCCAGTGGGCAGCTCGCATGGGCACTTTCAGACGGTGACTCTAGCACCAGTCCTGCTGATGCCAGAGGTCGCTGAAACGCTGAGCCCGGGTGTCGGCGAGCGCCTCAAGGCTGCCGTAAGCAGTCAGCTGCAGCGTCAGATCGACAGGCGCCTGGGCCGGAGCGGGGCGCAAGATTCGGGAGCGGGTCTGTTGCTGATTGCAAGGATCACCTCTGTGAAGGAGGCCTCTGCTGGCCTGAACATTGCCACATCGGTTCTGATAGGGCCGGTGAGCAAGGGGCGGCTTTCCCTTGAGATCGAGGCGATCGACGTAAGCACCGGCAGGCAGGTAGGACTGCTACTGCTCGCCGACGAAGCCGACATGAGGGACATTCGAAAAAGCTACACGCCGGACGGCCACGCCAAGGCGCTTGCGGGTCGGTTCGCGGTCGAGGCGGTGGAGTTCATTGCGCCGATGGTGAGATCACGCTAGGTTCCTGGTACTTCGCCACCGTCGAAAAGCATTCGCTGGGTGTGGCGGGACACTAACATGCATTGTTATGGCTCTGACAAAGCATTGATGGTGTATGACTTGGCGACTCGAAGCGAGACGGTCTTGGTACTCTCAGTAGTGACACTATCGTGCTTTGTAGGAGCGCCTGCAGATCTGCCCGAGCTGGCGATTCCAGACAGATTACTTCGCGAGCTCAAGCACATGCGGGAAAATTGATCTATTTCGATGGGAACTTGGCTGGATTGAGAGAGGCCCTTTTGTCCGAAAGCTTGCGTCGGATCGAGCTGGCGGTTAGGGATGTTTATCGGGGGTAGGGGAAGGGCGGCTTGCGACCCGATGTAGCCGGTCGCCGCAATGACGTGAGGGGGTGAGCCGACTGCGAGACGGGCCATGCTACTGTCCGGCAGGCTTGGATCAACGAGTTCGTGCAGCAGGGCTGACGTCCTGTGACTGGAAGCTATGCAGCCAAGCTGTGGCTGGACGACAACGGCGGCCCGTCACTGCTGGGTACGGTCAACCGCGGCGCGCTGATCCCTCGGCAGCGCTCAACGCCCGAGAAGGCATCGTCCGTTCGATCCAACCCAGCGGGATCACGGTCGGATTGAGGCCTCGATGATGTCGAACCTGCCTAAGGCATGCTCCTGGAAGGCGGTTCAGGTCAATCGGAACTACACAGTAGTTCCTATTCTTCGGGACTGCCGTCGTTGCTCCACAGGGCAGGCAACGGGGACCCCAGGCTGAGCGCATAGAGGATGGTGCGCGCGCCGGTGCGTTGCTGCTGGCGTTTGATCGCATGCTAGATGCTGACGGTGGGGGCGAGCGGCGTCGATACGAACGGGGGGTAGGGCGCCAACACGACGACGCGGCATGCGGTGATCTCTCGATCCAGCCCAAGTACCGGATCTTTCTGTACGGCCGTTGCATGGCCGGCCGAGATCGCAACTGCGGCATTATGGTAGCCAAGGTAGTTCGGATTTCTTCGGTAGGACTTGACGTGGGTCGAGCCTCCGATTCGGGTACGTCGCCTCTGCCACCCCTCGGCTAAAAGATCGACCCTCAATAACTCCCTTAAGCTGCAGAGAGTCGTCAGCGGCAAGATATCGCAACAGCTCGATCGCAGCCGGGCATTCGAAGGTCTTCGGTGGTTCTTCCAATGGCGCGCCGCGGAAGCGTGGATCGCCGCCGAACCAGAAGCGCCGGTGCGTGAGGTAAACCGACTGCGCTACACAATTCCGTTATCTGTCTGGAGGATCTTCGAAGCCGTCGGCCTCGTCTTCGAAGCCTTCATCCTCGTCGTCCCCGGGGAAATACACATTGGGCAAGCCGATCAGGCCAATCATGCAAAGGCGATCCCCTTTGTCGGGTACGTCCTCATAGAGGGCTTCCAGTTCGTCAACAACTTGCGCGCGGTCGCTGTAAGACTGGAAGCAGTCCAGGTAGTCTGGGACGAGCCCGGGGTCGAAGCCCAAAGGTTCGATACCGCGGATAAAGGTGAGGTAGCCCGATGTCTCCTTCGTGTTCATAAAGAAAACGAGCAGTTCTTTCCACAGTATATCTTCGGCCGGGATGTCTGCCTTGCCAAGAAAGACAGTCTCGGCTTTCGAAGCGTAGCGTAGCTCGTAGGTATAGAGCCCCAGGGACCTGGTACGTTCCTCGATGACGTCGTACAGGCTGCTCGCGATCTTGACGACGACTTTGCGAATGAATTTCTTGTACTGATCCGTATTCTCATGGCCGAAAATCGAACTACGCTCGCCGAGCTCGACTTTCAGCTGGCCTTCGAGGAAGTCGAAAAGTTCGTGCTTCTCCTTCCCAAGGGCAAAAGAGGAATTGAGAGAAAAGCGGTCGTAGCGCAGGTTCTCGTAGAACCTGGTAAGTAGGTGCAAGAAGGCGTTGTCCGAATTGGACAGCTTGAGATCGGCGCGCTTCTGTATCCTCGCAAGAAGCGCCTGATGGTTGTGTGTCGAAAGGGACTTCTCGAAGGCCTCCTGATCGCTGGCGTCGTCATGCTCAAGGAGGACAACGGCGATCTTCATCAGCCGTTCGATGCCGACGGAGAGCTGATAGAAGACCTCGAACAGGTCCGCGCTGTAGTCGAGCTTCCGCAGTTCGTGGAAACGGCGCAATCCGTTGTAGATGAAAGTGCCGGAGACGTCCAGTTCCTCACCCAGCCGGAAGTTTTTCCAGAGTTGGGACCGATTCATCTGCATTGATGCGAATCTCCTGGTTTGCGGTTGGTTGTGCCTGTAAGGGCAATTCCTGGAGAATGGTCGCGTCCTGCGAAGGCCTGGTGGCGGCCCTTACGCGGGTGCGGCGGCTTCAGCTTCCTGGAAGCCGCAGACGAGCAACGCGGGACGCAGTTCCTCCAGTGCGTTCGCGGGCACGCCGAGCCACAGGAGGTTGCGTGCGCGGGTCACGGCGACATAGCCAATGCGCCCCACCTCGGTGTCCACGCCGGCGAGCAGGGCGCTCACCTGCTCGCGATTTGCGAGATACAGCACCGCATCCAGGCTTTCTCCTTTCGCCTGATGGACCGTATCCACGCGCATGCGAGGCTGTTCGGTTTCGGCAGCGAGGTCTACGGCACTGATCAACGGAGCATTGGTCAAGCCTCTCCTGGCCAGTTTGTTGCCGAGATTGCCGGCGCTTGCCAGTCCAAGATCCCGCTCGATCGCAGCCAGCAACGCTCTCGTCCTTTCTAGCAACTGAGGGTGCCAGTGCGTGTCTCCCGGCAACGTGGCCGCCGGCAGGCCCGAATCTGGGTTTCGGGTGAACGCCCAGACGAGCCGGCGCAGCGGCCGGTCGTCGGGATAGCGCGCAGGCTGGGTGATCCTGGCGATCAGTCCCTGCGGCGGATTGGCCAGCAGACCAACAATGCAGGTGGCCACCAGCTTGTACGCGCCGAGGAAATCCCTCCTGTGGTCCCGGAGAATTGCCGCTTGGGCTAGGTTCTTCACGGTTCCTTGGCCAGGGGCACCACGGTTGCCGGCGAGCCGATCGGCCATGTCACGGCCGCGGCATAGCACGGCCGATCGCTCGGCTTTCAGGTCGGCCGCCTCCACCGCAACCTGGAATGCGGCCACGAGGTTTTCCCGATCGGCATTCCGGTACGGTACGAAGAAGGCACCATGCGTTGTACCGGGTGGCGCCCGGTCTGCCGTGTCCCCGCGCGTCGACAGTCGGTTGGCCAGGTCCAGTATCGCCGGTACGGATCGGTAGTTTCGGGTCAAGCTTCGAGCATTCACGCCCGGCCGCTGGCCGTACTGTGTCAGGAAGGCACCGTTTGCGCCGGCGAACTCGTAAATGCCCTGATTCGGATCACCGATCAGCGACACCTGGCAACCTGCCCCAGCAAGTTGCTCGATAACGGCTCGATGTACCATCCCGATATCCTGAGCTTCGTCTATCAGGATATGTGGATAGCGGCGGGCGAGTGCACGGAGGATGGTTGGTTGCCCCGTTAGCGTGCGATGGCACCAGTAACGACCTAGGTTGTGCGTATAGGCGCCGACCCGGCCAAGGCGGTTGACGATGCCGGAGGCATAGGCGGTGTTGAGTCTTCGCGTGTTGTCGTTGTCAGCGTAGTAGAAGTAAAACTCGCCATTTTCGACGCCCACCTGCATCGTCGTGACCTCGCGGGGGTAGGTGTCGGTATTGAACTTAAACGCATTTAGGAACTTTTCTCCGCCCATCACGAGAAATGCAGCCTGCTGTGCGCCCATCGTTCGATACGCATGTGGGCGCAGCACGTTGCCAGTAATGAAGCCATCCAGCGTGTCGATCTCGACACGGTCATGCCCGGACCCTCCCGGGGCATCCCGCGTCAGCTGCTGGTACTCCTGCCGGAACGTATCCACGGCGACGTTGGAGAATGACAACAGCGCGACGCGACCGCGGTGATTACCGAGTTGCCGGCGCATCTGCGCCAGGCGCCGTACTGCGGTGAAGGTCTTACCGCTTCCAGCGCAGGCGATGACGGACATTGGCGCCAGCGGTGCGTCGATGATCTGCAACTGCTCGGCGGATGCCTGGGTCATTGTCCGGCATGCTCCGCCTGTGCGGCGGCGGGCCCCTTCGGGGCCTTCCCGGGTTGGCATGCGTGGGCAATCGCGTCGCCAATGTAGCCGGGCACGGTGCAGGCGGCGCCTTCGGCGAACACCTGCGCGAGCGTCTGACCGAAGCGGCCCTTCTGCACGTTGTTCTGGCGACGCTCGAACATACCACTGAAAAGCGCGCGCGCCTTGGCGGCGTCGCCTTCCGCAGCTTCGACCGCCGCAGCGACGGTCGTGGCGATCTGCGGATGTAGTTCCTTCAGCGCTGCAAGCATCGCCGTGCGGTTGTCGGCGTGCAGTGCGAGGTCGTACTCGAGCGTCTTGAGGCCGTGGAAGACCTTGACGAATTCGTCTTCGCCTTCCTTCATCTTCGCCGTGTTGGCCGATACCTGCACTAAGTCGCCGGGAGCCGGGTACAGCGCTTGCGGCTCCTCGCCTTCGGCTGCGGCAGCCACAGGGTCGGCATCGGTGATGACGGCCGCCGGGATCTTCAACGCTTCTGCGCCGAACAGTGGCAAGAACGAGTCGAAGTTCAGTCCCTCGACGCTAATCAAGCTGACGCCGTGCTTGCGCAGGTTGTGGCCGGCCTTCTCGGCCAGCACATCCACCAGCATCAGCTCTGCCGCTCCCTCAACGAAGATTACCCTGCGGGCGAAGAACAACTCTGCGCGGGTCACGTCGAGGTAACGTTCCAGCTTCTCGCGCTTGCCCTTGCCGAACTTGATTGTGCGGGGAGAGAAGGTTTCTACGCCAGTCCCGGTTTCGACGAGGCAGGCCAGGCTGTCGAGGTTGGCGATGCTGGCAAAGTTCGGCGAGTGGCTGGTGACGAACAGCTGTACCGGCTTTTCGCCTTCGGCGTCCTTGATGCTTTCGAGGTAGCCCAGCAGCACCGCCTGCAGCTGCGGATGCAGGTGCGCCTCCGGTTCCTCGATGATGAGGCCGCGGTAGCTGGCTTCTGGGTTCTTAGCCAGCTCGCTGAGCACCACGGCCATGAAGATCAGGTTGTTGAAGCCTAGCCCGTTCTGCTCTATCTCGAAAGCATCCACCATCAACGACAGGCGCGAGGCCAGTCGCTGGAAATCGCTGCCGCTGATGCCGAGTTCCAGGGACTGCGCCAGCTGCTGGCCGAGCATGGCGTCGTGCCTCCCCTTGATTGCTGTGTGGGTACTGACGACCGGCTGGTGCTCCTTCAGTGCCTCGTCGAGTTCCTGCAATGCGTTGTTGATGCCATCTTTACCGGCGTCGGTGGCAAGGAGCTGGAACAGGCGCGACAACTGGCTGGTGCGGTTGGGCTTCAAGCTTTGCGATGCATCGCGCAGCGGCGGCAGGTACACGCCCCGCAAGTTCTCCATCATGTCCGCGGTCAGGCCCACGTCTTCATGGTCGCCGCACCAACGCTTGGCGCGCAGTCGTCCGGCCTTATCCGCTTCCGAGTAGCGGATGGTTATGTGCGCTTCCATCTTCCCGTCCGCGTTCGGTTTCAGTGCCGCCAGGAAATCAGCCTCGTCGTCCGGGTCGAGGTCGCGGAATACGTAGCGGAGAACGATGTCCCCGACGGGATTGGCGTTCTTTGGCCGATGGACGTCCTCGGCGTCCAGTCGAGGGTAGGGTTCGTCGAGTCCTGCGAGCAGGGCGCGCAGGGCATCGACGACTGCGGTCTTGCCTGCGTTGTTGGCTCCGACCAGGACGTTCAGACCCTTCTGAAAATGTAATTCGGCCTTTTTGAGCTTTCTGAAATTAGTGATGTTGAGCTGCGCCAGATACACCGATTGCCCCTTCTTCTGCTGTTGTCGATGCGCCAGCCCCCGAAGCAGCCCCATCATAGCGGAATGGGTTGGCGCGGAGATGACGGTGATCGGCGACACATAAATTCCTTGATTATAGGAGGACGGCCCGGAGGCATAGCAAGGAGCAACTAGTGGCTGTTTCTGGCTCGAGGTATAAGTTGGCGGGGTAGGGGACTAGGAAGATTTGTCGTGGGTAGCGGCATGGCAACTGTCGATCCAAAGCGGACCTCGAAGCAGGGCCCAAGCAAATTCGGTTTGGCCTGTTGCGTCTGTGCAGACTAGATCGGTGTCGCGGCTCGCCACAGATCGTCGTATATCCTCAACTTCTCTGTAACTAAATCCGCTGCCAACGGAGCTAGGTATGTGGGCTTTTTTGCGGCTGCGTCTTTGATAGATGCGCCGAGCACCCAGCACTGGGCTTCGTCGATGAAGATCAGGCGATCATGCAGTTCGGCACTGCGACGTATTTCGATCTGCCCGCCGTTCTGGGCGTGGAAAGCCGTGACTGCGATCTTGACGCTGTCGAGATAACGGTGCATTAGCAACCGCGTGGCGATCGGTCGCCTCAGGTTGGCGAGGTAGCCGTCGAAGACCATGCTATCCATGTATGGGTCGACGATAAACAATGAGTGCGTTGCACTGCCCACAAGCTCATTGAGGGTCCGGAAGAAGTCATAGGTTGCGCCAGGTCCAAATACCTGTCCAACATCTGCCGGCAGGCTATGCTCAAGAGCCTCGATCGCCTCGTGGATAGTCGTCATGACCGAGCCGAAATTGGCCTGGCGATTTATGTTTGCCGCCATGTTTCGGGCCTCGACGCGAAATCCAATAGCTTGCGCCCGGTCCCATTCGGACACTAGCGCGGCCGCTCGACCAAGCCATTGGCGCTGTTCATCACCGTAGGCGCCGCGGCCTTCCAATGGCGGTTGAATTCGCAGGAGTCCACGGAGACCATCTAGCAAAACTTGAGGCGTCATGATGGGCGCGCGTCCGTTGAGGGTAGTCATTTGTCAGGCCGCAGGAAGGCAAATCGTAGCGAACAAGGGTTGTTGCCGCGGCAAATTGGGCCAGTCCAGAGTATTAGACGTTGGTGCCGACTGCACAATAGGTGGACATCGTGTCAGCGACTGGATTAGGAGGTCTCATCGGTGGCAGGATACCCAAAACAGTGACGATTCGTCCGTTGAAGAATAGAGCGCGGCCTCGGTCCGGGTCCGGGTCCGAGTCCGGGTCCGGGTCAGATGAAAAGTATGGCGCTATGATTAGCGCAAGGCGCAATCAGTTACTATGCTCGTAGATAAGCGGTTAGCCGAACCGGTGATTCATGCTCCAGTCTTGGATCAAGTAAGTTTGATCGCGCTGTAGCTGGCGGCTGCCATTTCGAGGGTGTATAGAGATCGGGGGGGGGTACTCGATGTGGACAGATAACGAAACCGAACGGGATTTCCTGAACTTTTCCGGCGTGGCGGACACCATTGCCGAGATCATCGCGCAGGCTCAGGGTAAGCCGATTTCAATCGGCGTATCAGGGCAGTGGGGCAGAGGTAAGTCTTCGCTGATCAAACTGACACGAACATCGTTGGCGGGCCGTCCTAAGAAGAACGGTGATCGGGACTTTGTTTTCGTCGAGTTCAATGCGTGGCTCTACCAGGGCTACGACGATGCACGTGCGGCATTGATGGACGTCATTGCCGAGAAGTTGCAGGACGAGGCTGGAAAGCGAGGCAAGGGCAAGAGCAAGGTCCTGGAGTTCATCAAACGGATCAAGTGGTTTCGCGCAGCCAAGCTGGTAACTGGTGACGCCATTGCCTTGGCCTTGGGGCTGGCTCCCACCGGCCTGCTGGGCGGGCTCTGGCGCACGGCCAAAGGCATGGCCGATGGCGTGAGTCAGAAGGAGTTCGAGCAGGGTAAGGAGCAAGCCAAGGCAGCAGCCGATGAGGCAGGCTCCCTACTGGGGCCCAAACCCGACGACTCACCTCCTAAGGAGATTCAGGCGCTTCGCGATAGCTTTGAGGAAGCCCTGGAAGAGCTCGGTATCACGCTCGTCGTACTGATCGACGACTTGGACCGTTGCTTGCCGCCCACCACCATCTCGACGCTTGAGGCTATCCGGCTCTTCCTGTTCTTGAAGAACACGGCGTTTGTGATCGCTGCCGATGATGGAATGATCAAGCACGCGGTGCGTAAGCATTTCGAGGGACTTGATGACGATACGCTGGTCACCAACTACTTCGACAAGCTGATTCAGGTGCCCATTCGTGTGCCCGCACTAGGGACGCAGGAAGTTCGGGCATACATGATGATGTTGTTCGTGGACAACAGCGAGCTCGAAGCATCGGTCAAAGAGACTGTCCACCAGAAGGTCGGAGAGCGTCTGCGCCAGAGTTGGCTCGGAAAGCGCGTGGATCGTGCTTTCATCCAATCGCTGGAACTTGACCTTCCCCCTAGTTTGCTCGGTCAGTTGGACACAGCGGATCGGTTGGCGCCTCTGATGGTTGCCGCGTCGGACATTTCGGGCAACCCGCGACTCATTAAGCGGTTTCTCAACGCGCTTTCGATACGAATGACGATTTCGAAGGCTCAAGGAGTCGGCGTCGATGAGGCCGTTCTCGCCAAGTTGCTGCTGTTTGAGCGCCTGGGCGATCCAAAGGCTTACGGCCAACTCATTGCTTCGGTGAGCTCGCATGACAACGGTCACCCAACGATCCTCGCGGAATGGGAGGAGAGGGCTGCTAGTGGTATTGCTGTTGAATTGTCTGCACCTTGGCAAGGGTCTTTTGTGCAAGAGTGGTTGACGTTGCCGCCTGCGTTGGCCAAAGAAGATCTTCGTGGCGCGCTATACGTTGGCCGGGAGCATGCGCCTCTGATCATGCCCGAAGACAGGCTGTCGTCAGACGCTGCGGACGTGTTGACTGGATTGCTGGCGAGCCCAGACATGGCGGGCGCACTGAAACCACGCTTGGCGGCCATCAGCCGCCCCGAGATTGCCATCATCATGGATCGCCTTTTGGATCGGGCTCGGCAGGAGCAGCAGTGGGGCGTCCCAGAAATCTTGGAAGCTTGCTTGGTCGTTGGGGAGCATGATCCTGCACAGGGGCTGCGTCTGGCGTCCTTCCTTCGTGACCGGCCGATCGCGCAAATCCAAGCCAGCATCGTCCCGAAGGTCGATGGCCAACCATGGGCGGATAGTCTTTTCGAGCACTGGCTCAAACAAGGCGTCGGTGGTCCGGCGAAGAAAGCAATCCAGCAAAGGACGAGCTGATGGGAACCTCTCAGAGCAGTAAAGGACCTGGGGCGGGCGTGCCGATGATTCCACCGTGGGCTAACGGATCGGCGCCAAGCGATCCACCTGGGGATGACCCAGGACAGGACGAACAGCCGGGTGAAACTCCCACGCCCACTCCCACCCCGACGGCACCACCGGGTAGGTGGGGGACAACCCGTAGGAACTTGGGGGACTACGCGCAAACCGGCGACAGCAAGTCGATGCGTAGGGCGCTGAAAGGGTATGTGCGCAGCGGGTATGGAGGATCCGGTACAGCGTCTCGCCGGATGGGCAGCACAGCAACAACCGCAGGAGTCCTGTCTAGAGCACTCAGCAGCTTGGCCGGAGGGGCGACGCGCGATCCCACTGCGGTGTTGGATCGCGCGTTGCTGGTCGGACGCAACGCCGACGAGATCATGGATGCGATCGTCGAGGCCGTGCGGCCGGTGGACGGCACCCAGGATGCAGAAGCCTCACGAGCAGCGATTCGAGACGCTTTGTCCGAGCTCTTGGCGCGCTACGAGAACGCCAATCTGCTGCAGCTGACGGACGAGCAACGGGAATTCGCGATTGAGCGTTTCACGGCGAACGACGTCGTACGTCGGTTCGAGCTCGATACGGGCCAAGTCATCATCGAAAAAGCGCCTACCACCACCATGGGCTTGGCGAGGCTTAAGGAAATTCGCAGCTACATCAAGCAGACGGTGTCCGCTTCTTTTCGGACATTAAAGCAGACAGGACGCCAACTGAACACCGGCAAGGTCACCCAAATGGTGAGGGACGCGTTGCGGGAGACATTCACGGTGTTCGAGGAGTATGTATCTTGAAGATCTTCTGTGCACCGAAGGGCTGTCCGGTCCCGCAAGGCCACGATCTAGAGGTCCTGCTTTACGGCCAGCGCGATCGGTCTAACGATCACCAAGGTAGTGTGGGAGAAGCCGTCCAGCGGGAAATTTACCGCGCTGGACTACTGCCGGATCAACGCGCCTGGGACTTTCTCTCGCTGGCATTGTCGGTGGTGACTGCAGACGTCTCGGTGACGCGCAGTGACAGCCCCGATGGGTGGACGCGCCAGATAGAGCTGGTCATTGCCGTTTCGGATCCTGGCTTCTGGTCCACCCAATCCGACGCCATCCAAGCAATGCTGGGCTTTCTGTCCACGGATCGCTGGAACATCAGTTTTGTTGATGGTGGGCACACACCAAAAGCGCCATCGAAGTTGGTTCGGCCCAAGGAAGACTGTGTGGTGTTGCTTTCTGGGGGGCTCGACAGCTTGGTCGGTGCGATCGACTTGGTGGAGAAGGGCTATTCGCCCCTGGCCGTGAGCAATGTGGTCCGAGGCGATGCGGACAATCAGAGCCTGTTCGCTGAGCGTATCGGTGGAGGTCTTAGGCGCTTAGCTCTCAATCACAACGCTACGCCACCGTGGGACAAGGAAGATTCACAGCGTGCTCGATCCATCATCTTTTTGGCATTCGCCGTTGTCGCGGCAACCACGCTCGAGCGCTATCACGAAGGCGAGGAAATCCCCGTGTTTGTCTGCGAGAACGGATTCATCGCTCTTAATCCATCTCTCACTCATACGCGACTGGGTAGCCTGAGCACCCGCACGGCGCATCCGGAGTTCTTGAACAGGCTGCGTGATCTTCTGGCCGCAGCGGGGCTGAGGATTCGACTGGAGAACCCTTACGAAGACAAGACCAAGGGTCAGATGTTGAATGAATGCAAGGATCAAGCCTTGCTCGAAGAACTTGCTCTCTCTTCCGTCAGTTGCGGCCGTTACCGAGTTTTTGGCTACCAGCATTGCGGGCGCTGCGTTCCTTGCCAGGTCCGCCGGGCGGCCATCAATGCTTGGGAGCATGTGGACGGCACGAGCTACAAATTCAAGAACCTGGGCAAGAAGGACACCGATCACGCGAAGTTCGATGACGTAAGATCCGTCGCCATGGCTATTGCTGAAGTGAAGGCGGATGGAATCGATGCTTGGCTCTCTTCCTCCTTATCGTATCCCCGGATGGGCGACAGGGCGCCACGCCGAGCGCTCGTGCAACGTGGGCTCGCTGAGCTTGAGAGCCTGCACAACGAGCTTGGTGTGACGTGATCGACTTTCACTGCCACTTGGATCTGTATCCGGATCCGCACGCGGTCGCTGCGGCGTGCCAGGAGCGGGGCCTCTACGTCCTGTCGGTCACCACCACGCCATCGGCTTGGAATGGCACCTCGGCCTTGGCGCTGGGCAAGAGCCGTATCAGAACTGCCCTCGGGCTTCATCCCCAAGTGGCCCATCTGCGCAAATCGGAGCTGCCGCTCTTCGAACAGTTGGTGGGGCAGACGCGATATGTGGGCGAAATTGGGTTGGATGGGGCGCCTGAGTTCAAGCCGCACTGGAATGACCAAGTGGAGGTCTTTGAGCGAATCCTTGCAGCCTGCTCCAGCGCGGGCGGCAAGATCCTCTCGTTACACAGCCGCCGCGCTAGCAAAGATGTTCTGAATCGGCTGGAAAAGCATCCGCGGGCAGGAATTCCTATCCTTCATTGGTTCAGCGGCACGGTGAAAGAGGTCGACAAGGCGGTGGAGCAGGGATGTTGGTTCAGTGTGGGCCCAGCTATGCTAAGTACCTCGAAGGGCCGTGCTCTAGTTGATCACATGCCTCGAGAGAAAGTGCTTACCGAATCTGACGGCCCATTTGTGCAAATTGAGGGCAGATCTATCCTGCCATGGGAGGCTTCGCGTGCGGTGCTCGCCCTCAGTGACTTGTGGCATGTACCTTCTGCCGAGGTAACGCAGCAGCTTTCTTTAAACCTAAAGACGTTGGGTTCGGTTCACATCTGACATGTTCTACAAAAGAAAGAACATGGAGTCTCTTAGTCCTCCAGAAGACGAGCAGCTGGATTAGCTGCTGATCCACCTGCTTGAAAGTATCCAATCACACTGGACACCGAGCGGTGCTCGGTCAGCTGCATGATCGCCGGTAGCGCCACCCCTTGGCGGCTGGCCTCGGTCACGAACCCCGACCGCAGGCTGTGCCCGCCAAAATCTCCCTCCAGCCCGGCTAGGCGCGCCCGCCTCTGCACAATCTCACCTACGGCGGCCGGGGACAGGGCAGGGCCGACTCGCTGTTTCCACAGTCGCCGGAAGATCGCGCCTTCGGTGATCCCGGCTGCGTCCAGCCAGTCCTGCAGGGCGAGGGCGGCCCGATCGAGCACCGGCTTGTCCGGGGTCGAGGTGACCGTAACCCCGGCCTGCTGGGTCTTACTGTGCTCCAGCCGGTAGATATAGCCCGCCTCGCCAATCCGGCGCAGGTCGCGCAGGTCGGCGGCAGCGATCTCGCTGCGCCGGCGGCCACCGCTGGCAAACCCGAAGCAGAGTAGGGCGCGATCCCGAACTCCCTCCAAGCTGTCGTCACAGGTGGCCAGCATGGTCTCCAGCTCGCCCAGGGTGATCGCAGTCTTTTTGCGTGGGCGCTCGCCGCGCTTGACCGAAGCCCGCGCCGCGCGACTGAGCACGGTGCGGATTGCCGGCTGCTCGCAGGGATTGGTGGCTTGTTTGAGCCGGTGTGCGGTGGATAGCACAGCAACGCGATGCCGCACGGTGGCCAGCGTCCAGGGGCCAAGTTTGGCTTTCAGGCCGGCCGCCACCAATGCCTGATCGACGGCCGGCGGCAGTTCCCAGGCCAATTCGCCGTCAACCGACCGGCGCTGCACATGGTCGACCACGAACTGCAGCACGGTTGCTTCGGGCACCGGCACCGCCAGCTCGACACCGTAGCGCGCCGCATGCCAGCCGGCCCAGTAGCGCAGAGCGCTACTGTAGCTGCGGGTGGTGTTCTCGGCCGCGGCTTCGGCCAGCAACTCGCGGACCGCATTGGCAGCCTGCTGGGCCAACTGTTCCGGCAGCACCAAGTCGATGGCTGTCGCGGCGGACATGGGAATTGTAGAAATATCTTTCATACTATGTAATGTCTGCTACAGCTAGACGGCCATACCCGCGATAATCATCACTTATCGTGAGTACGTTATCAGCAGAGTAGGGTGCCAGTACAGGAGACTTCGCATGGCCCGCGGCATCACCGAAACTGACGTCCATACCGCCGCCGACGAGTTGGTCGCCAAGGG
>Ga0247725_1001147_pt1 | contig 14484 bp, 16 predicted proteins | sample OKSTACKMCFT3sol_FD_183021 | JGI IMG/M metagenome (GOLD analysis project Ga0247725, IMG submission 183021) | Subsurface sediment microbial communities from gas well in Oklahoma, United States - OK STACK MC-FT3-sol | ecosystem: Environmental > Terrestrial > Deep subsurface > Rock core/Sediment... | reverse complement strand
ACCCTGCTGACCCTGCTGGGCGTGGCCGGGATCAACTTCATCATGGGCATCCCCGGCTCCGACGACATCATGCTCAACTACCAGACCACCTCGTTCCACGACGCGCTCTATGCCCGCCAGACCCTGGGCCTCAAGCCCGGGCCGGAATTCGAGGCGTGGCTGGAACGTACCGGTATCTTCACCCAGGCCGATGGCCGTATCCGCTTCGGCGACAACCTGCCGGCGGCCTTCCGCCAGGCCCTGGCACAGCTGGCCTAGAGGTGAGCATGGAACGACACACCCCCACCCCCGACAACCCCTGGCTGGCCCTGCGCAACCTGACGCCGGCACGCATCGCCCTGGGCCGCACCGGCATCAGCCTGCCGACCGGCGCCCAACTGGACTTCCAGTTCGCCCATGCCCAGGCCCGCGACGCCGTGCACCTGCCCTTCGACCACGTCGGCCTGCGCCAGCAACTCAGCGAGCGCGGGCGCGACAGCATGCTGCTGCACAGCGCCGCCAGCGACCGCCACCAGTATCTGCAACGCCCGGACCTGGGCCGACGCCTGCACGAGGGCTCGGCCCAGTGTCTGCGCGAGCACGCCCAGGCCAACCCTGGCGGCGTCGACCTGGCCATCGTTGTTGCCGATGGCCTGTCGGCGCTGGCCGTGCACCGCCACACCCTGCCCTTCCTGAGCCGCTTCGAGGAACAGGCCGCCGCCGATGGCTGGAGCAGCGCCCCGGTAATCCTGGTGGAGCAAGGCCGGGTCGCGGTGGCCGACGAAGTGGGTGAGCTGCTCGGCGCACGCATGACGGTGATGCTGATCGGCGAACGCCCAGGCCTGAGTTCACCCGACAGCCTGGGCCTGTACTTCACCTACGCGCCGAAGGTCGGCCTGACCGACGCCTACCGCAACTGCATCTCCAATGTGCGCCTCGAAGGCCTGAGCTACGGCATGGCCGCTCATCGCCTGCTGTACCTGATGCGCGAGGCCTGCAGGCGCCAGCTGTCGGGGGTGAATCTGAAGGACGAAGCCGAGGTCCATAGTATCGACAGCGAAGATTCTGCCGGGAAAAACGGAAACTTCCTGCTCGGTGAAGGGTAAAAAACATGTCACCGAAGGCGGATTGCGCTTCTAGCCTGCTTTAGGCAGCATGCCAGTGGACGCTGCTGGCAATCCGCCGTATTCCCAATGGACTCAGAGGCCCGCCCATGCGCATCATCCAGGCAACCTTGGAACACCTTGACCTGCTCACCCCATTGTTCGTGAAATACCGCGAGTTCTATGGGCAACTGCCTTACCCGGACAGTTCGCGGGCCTTTCTCGAAAAACGCCTCAAGCGCAAGGAATCGATCATCTACCTGGCCCTGCCGGATGATGGCGATGACCGCCTGATGGGCTTCTGCCAGCTCTACCCGAGCTTCTCATCGCTGTCGCTCAAGCGCGTGTGGATCCTCAACGATATCTATGTGGCCGAAGACTCGCGGCGCATGCTGGTGGCCGACAACCTGATGCGCGAGGCCAAGAAGATGGCCAAGAAATCCAACGCCGTGCGCATGCGCGTGTCCACCAGCAGCGACAACGAGGTGGCGCGCAAGACCTATGAATCCATGGGCTTTCGCAAGGACACCGAGTTCGAGAACTACATCCTGCCGATCAGCCAGGATTGAAGTCCGTACGGAAAATTTCGCACAGAGCCTGATCGATACGTCGGCATATCGTGCAGTGTGGGAGCGGGTTTGCCCCGCGATTGCCAGGACGCCCCTATCGCAGGGCAAGCCCGCTCCCACGAAACCGTATGCCCCCATATTGTCGTAACCCCCCGCTACAAACTCTCCGGGCACAATCCGGACTTCGCCGTATAATCCCCCTCCTGTCATGTGCGAAAAGTTACCGGCACAACCGGTAAACCTCCCCAACCATGGCACTGTCCGTCATCGCGTGCCCGTAGAAGCGGGTCAAGAACACAGGTGCTGTACATGGATTTCAACCCGCTGGACCTCATCCTGCATCTCGATGCCTACCTCGATCTGCTGGTCAACAACTACGGTCCCTGGATCTACGCCATACTCTTCGCCGTGATCTTCTGCGAGACCGGCCTGGTGATCATGCCGTTCCTGCCGGGTGACTCGCTGCTGTTCATCGCCGGCGCCGTGGCCGCCGGTGGCGGGATGGACCCGGTACTGCTGGCCGGCCTGCTGATGGCCGCGGCAATCCTCGGCGACAGCACCAACTACGTGATCGGGCGCACGGCGGGCGAACGCCTGTTCCGCAACCCCAACTCGAAGATCTTCCGCAAGGACTACCTGCAGCGCACCCACGAGTTCTACGAGCGCCATGGCGGCAAGACCGTCACCCTGGCGCGCTTCCTGCCGATCCTGCGTACCTTCGCGCCGTTCGTCGCCGGTATCGCCCACATGCACTACCCGCGCTTCCTGGCCTTCAGCGTAGCCGGCTCGCTGCTGTGGGTGGGCGGCCTGGTGACCCTGGGCTACTTCTTCGGCAACGTGCCGTTCATCAAGCAGCACCTGTCGCTGATGGTGGTGGCGATCATCCTGCTGTCGCTGATACCGATGATCCTTGGACTGCTGCGCGGCCGTTTCGGTCGCACGGCCAAGGCCCACTGACCTGGGCATGTGGTCGTTCAGCGCCTGGCGGCGCCGGCGCACCCTGGCCCGCTATCCGGTCGATCCACAGCTGTGGCAGGTGATCCGTGATCGCCTGCCGCTGCTCGACGGCATCAGCGACGAAGAAGACCGCTGGTTGCGTGACGCCTGCGTGCTGTTCCTGCACGACAAGCACCTGACCACCCTGCCCGGCGTCGAGCTGGACGACGAGCAGCGCCTGTTCCTCGCCGCCCAGGCCCAGTTGCCGCTGCTGCACCTGGGCGAGCTGAACTGGTACCAGGGCTTCCACGAGATCATCCTCTACCCCGACGACTTCAAGAGCCCTCAGCGCCACCGCGACAGCAGCGGGGTCGAGCATGCCTGGGACGCCGAGCACAGCGGCGAAGCCTGGCAGCAGGGACCGGTGATCCTCGCCTGGCCCGGCGTCCTGAGCAGCGGCGGCTGGGAAGCCTACAACCTGGTCATCCACGAACTGGCGCACAAGCTGGACATGCTCAACGGCGATGCCAACGGCCTGCCGCCCTTGCACAGCGGCATGCGCGTGGAGGACTGGGCCCAGGCCATGCAGCAGGCCTACGACGACCTGAACCGCCAGCTCGACGCCAACCCCGACGCCGAGACGGCCATCGACCCCTATGCCGCGGAAAACCCGGCCGAGTTCTTCGCCGTCACCAGCGAATACTTCTTCAGCGCACCCGACCTGCTGCATGAGGCCTACCCGAAGGTCTACCAGCAGCTGTCGCTGTTCTACCGCCAGGATCCGCTGGGCCGCCTGGCACGTCTGCAGGCCGAGCACCCGGACTACCGCGCCAGCCACGGCTGAAAGCCGCACATCAGGCCGGGCGTGGCACCCACTGTGGGAATGTGCCTATAATCGCCGCCACTTTTTTGATCAAACACGGGGGCATTGCCCAATGAGCTACAGCAAGATTCCAGCCGGCAAAGACCTGCCGAACGACATCTACGTCGCCATCGAGATCCCGGCCAACCACGCGCCGATCAAATACGAGATCGACAAGGACAGCGACACCCTGTTCGTCGACCGTTTCATGGCCACCCCTATGTTCTACCCGGCCAACTACGGCTTCATCCCCAACACCCTGGCCGACGACGGTGATCCGCTGGACGTGCTGGTCGTGACCCCGTACCCGGTCGCCCCAGGCTCGGTGATCCGCGCCCGTCCCGTTGGCGTGCTGAACATGACCGACGACGGTGGCGGCGACGCCAAGGTCATCGCCGTTCCTCACGACAAGCTGTCGCAGCTGTATGTCGACGTGAAGGAATACACCGACCTGCCTGCCCTGCTGATCCAGCAGATCGAGCACTTCTTCGCGAACTACAAGGATCTCGAGAAGGGCAAGTGGGTCAAGATCGAAGGCTGGGAAGGCGCAGACGCCGCCCGCGCCGCGATCACCAAATCGGTCGCAGCCTACAAGGGCTGAACCTGACACGAAGAAAACCCTGCTCCGGCAGGGTTTTTTTTATGGAAATTCGCCGCAGCCTGGCGGCCTATCGACTTATCCTACGCAATCCTAAGGCGCACCCTACAATTCAACACGTTTCCTACAGATCACTTCGACATCGGGTTGATTTCCACGCACTTCAAGGAACTATAGACTCGCTGTCATGAAAACATCCGGCGACCGTCTCAAAGCCCTCCTTTTGGAGTGCAACCTGACCCCTTCAGACTTTGCCGCCCAGCGCAAGATCACGCCGCAGCACGTCAACAACTGGTTCAAACGCGGCGTGCCCCAAGCCCGACTCGAGGAGATAGCCGATCTGTTCTGCGTCCGCATGCGCTGGCTGCGCAGTGGCGAAGGCCCGAAGCATCCGACCCCGCTTCGCCCCGTCCGATCCACATGTTCTGCCAGTCCCTTGCCGCCGCCACTGCTGGCCTTGGACACGGACATGGCGCATTTGCCCCTGCATCACCTGGAGCAGGGCCGTCTGCAAGTTCTGCCCGGGCACTACCAGCCGGTCCCCCGCCGGGCCCTGGAGGCCCTGGAGGTCACAACGGCAAACGCCATCTGCCTCGGCATGCCATGCAACAGCATGGCCCCCCTGCTGCCCCAAGGCGCCCTGCTGGCTATCGACTGCGGCTTTACCCGGGTCGTGGAGGGCGAGTGCTATGCGCTGCTGCACAATGGCCGTCTGCGAGTGCAGCGTCTCTCCGTTGGCCACAACGGCACGCTGTGCCTGCACAGCCATGACCGCCTCAACCACCCCAGCGAACGCTACACAGCCTATCAACGTCGCGTGCAGAAGCTGGAAATCCTCGGCTGGGTGTTCTGGTGGTCATGCCTGCGCCCTATGCGTCCGGGCTGAAACACCTCGCACCACTTTTTGCTGGGCAGGGACCCCGCACACGGGTATGCTACGCGGCACATCATGCCCCCTGATGGTGCAAGCCGCATTCCAGAGGGCCTGGCGACGCCTCACACAGCCGTCCGCCATCTTTTTCCGGCCATGTTGCCAACCGTTTAAGGCGGTTGCGGCTTATCAAAAATGAGCCAAGACCGTCCCCGAGAAGCCGGCCACAAGCCGGCTTTTTAATTGTCCGAAATAATCCTACCCCATCCGAGAATCCACCTGATAGCCTAGCTATTACGGGGGTTTTAGGCATCCCCTTGTCCAATGGCGCTCAACGCCATTTGACCTCATCCGACGATGAAGTGGGGGGACAAGTGGGGGGACAAAAAGGACAACAGGGGAAATCCAATGGGTAAGCTGAATCCGAAACAAGTCGAAAACCTGACCGAACCTGGCACCTATGAGGATGGTGACGGACTACGGTTGGTCGTCAAATCTACCGGACGTAAATCCTGGCTACTTCGCTTCCAACTGGCAGGCCGTCGCAGAGAAATGGGCCTGGGTTCATTCCCAGAAGTAGGCCTCAAGAAAGCCAGGCAAGAAGCCAGTGCTAAACGCAGCCAATTGAGCGACGGTATAGATCCTCTAGCTGCTCGCGACATTGAGCGCGCTGCCCAACTCGAAGCACAACGAACCAGCGAGGCGAAGCAGCTGAAGTTCGAGACGCTCGCGAAAGAGTACTGCGAAGCACATGGGGGCACCTGGTCAGAAAAGTGGCGTAAAGGCTGGCTACGGAAACTGGAGCTGTATGCTTTTGACCACATCGGCAAGTTGTCAGCCGAGGAGATCGGTACTCCACAGGTCCTCAAGGTGTTGCAACCCATCTGGGCCGCCAAAACCAGAACCGCCGACGAAGTACGTGGCCAGATTGAACAAGTTCTGGACGCTGCCAAGGCACGCAACCTGCGAGAGGGTGAGAACCCCGCTCGCTGGCGTGGGCACTTAGACAATCTGTTGAGTCGTGCTGAAAAGAAAAAGGCTCGAAAGCGTGAGCACTTTGATGCTTTGCGGTGGCAGGACGTGCCAGCATTGATGGCCAAACTCAGTACAAACACAACGCCAGCGTCCTTGGCAGCCCAACTGTTGATCATGACCAGCGCACGCGCCCATATGGTGAGGTTCGCGCGTTGGGATGAGTTTGACCTGGAAGCTGGCACTTGGTCTCTGCCAGATGAGCGCATGAAGATGCGAGTGGCCTTTGTAATCCCACTTGCCGATCAAGTCATGGTGCTGGTTCAAAGCATTCCAAGAACACCTGAAAGCCCTTTCCTCTTCCCTGGTCAAGGCAAGACAGGAGTGATGCACGCGAATGCTATACGCACCCTTCTGCATGGCATGAAATATGACCACATCACTCGGCACGGTTTTCGTTCTTCATTTCGAGATTGGTCAGGTGAGTGCACAAATTTTCCTCGCGAAGTCTGCGAGATGGCGCTCGCTCACGACGAGCGCGACCAAACCGAGGGAGCCTACTCTCGCACTGACTTTCTCGACAAGCGACGCGCCCTGATGACCGGATGGGCTAATTACTTGACCTCTAAGGAGCCGCCGCAAGCAATCACTCATGAGCAGCAGGCAGCCAAAGTGTAAGGATGGCGCTTACGGGCAACGCAGCTACCACAACTTTGAGAAAGCCCATGATAAAAATAGATACCCGCTTGTACGAGAGCATCACATGCCCACGCCAGCTCGGAGATTCACCGCAATCTAAGCATCGCTGCTACCCTGTCGCTTCAATTTCCAGGATAGGAATGTGATTGTGTCGTTCCGGAATTACAGCGAGACAAACCCAGAAAGGCCTAATTTAGGCACTTTTAAGATGCTGCTCACCCAAGCTAAAAATGTCGTAGAGAGCGTGTTCAATCAGCTAGGAACCCCTCCACCTGCACGAAATCAACAATTGCAGGCGCTGTATGAAAGGATGGGCAGTTTTGAGATCCAGCCTCACCAGGACAAACAAGTCGATCTGATTATCCGACAGGGCCAGGTCGCGATTGAAGAACAGTTGATCGAGCATGCCGACACTGCCCTTCGTCAAGCAGTCTATGTGCAGTTTATCCACGACAAACACCTGCCACCACAGAGCACGTCGGGCCCAACCGCCGCCTATGAGCATCACTTACAGGAAATGATCACGGCCTTGATGCTGGCCAATCGTCACCTGGCGATGCTAGAAGCACTCAAGAACCTAGAGGGCAAACACTATGGTGTACGCGCGGCCCGCGGAGGCCACGCTAAAAACCAGCAACCCTCCAGCAAGATGACTTCCCAACTTATTCGCACCATGGTCAAGGGCATGCTCTACAACAAACCTGACCTCGCGAATAGTAATAAGACCGAAGTAGCCGATGCGATGGCCACGCGCATTTATAAAGCCAACCGCGAATTTGAAATGCTTGATATCACTAATATCAACGATTTGAAGCATGAGGTTCGCGAACTTCTGTTCGACTTTGCCAACATCGGTAAACGCGGCAACCGGCGGCAGACAGACCGCCAAAGACTCGGGCATATCCTGCGTCATTCATTTCCCACGCGAGATACGGAAGAAGCGCGCCAGATGGATGTCGATGCAGCACGCACCAGAGGGCGGATTGAAGGAGTGAGAACAGCGTTAGCTCTGCAACTTAAGCAGCGCTTTGGAGCGCTGCAAGGGTCAGCATTTGAAAAGCTGGAGACCACTGACGACCTGGATCAACTGCAAATCTACCTGGAGCGGCTAACAGAGGCCCAGTCTCTAGATGACGTCATCCAGAACAGCGAATGAACGATATTTATCTAAATGAAAACGCCACCATGATGGATGGTGCTCTCGATGCACACGAAACGGCAAGTCTTGCACTAGCTCTGTAACGAGTTACGCCTACGGGCTACTAATTAATGATCGAGAGGCGGGATAAATAGGCATCAGAGCAATCCACCGGGAGCCATCTCGGCACCACAAGACTTCTTGGGCGCCGCCCCCCCTAAAGTGAAGTCGTCAAAGGAGTCAGAACACTTCTAGTATTCATTTTGCTCATCGAGTGCTCAGGAAATATATCAAGGTATGTGACATTTTTAGACTTTGACAGCAAAACCTTTCCTTGCGCCCAAAGCACCTCAATAGCAGGGTCCAGCCGCTTTAATTTTCGCAACTGACTGGGCCCCCTTTGTAGAATTGAGTTCTTCGCCACAAACCTCTCGCCGGCCTCTCGCTTTAACTGCAACCAAGCATCCAACTCCTGGGCATCGACCTCTTCTTGAGGCGGCGATGAAAACATCCGTAAAAACTCACTGGAGTACCAAAAGCAAACCTCTATAGCTGCCTCCAAGGTTTCCACCGCTATATCCCCATCTTTTCCCTCAAAGAAATGAAATAAAGCAGCGACTCTGGCGATATTATCCGCCAACTTGGACGCATGATCCCCCATACCAAAATATCGCCCCTCCGGCCTAATCTGCGACTCCACCCCATTAAAAATACTGACCCACCGGTGAATCGCCGCCTGAGAAAACCTAACCACCAACTTCGGCTTTTTGGAATCAACTAGAAATTCAACACTGCTTTTAAGTATCTCGCCGACGCGCTCAGAAAACCTGTCACAACAATCCCAAGGCGCGGCGCCTTCCGCAATAAACCGAGTCCCCTGAGTAGACTCTGGACTGCAAACCAAAAACCTAGCCCACAAGCCAGATCCACGTGATTTTTCACCGTGTTTCTCCATATAGCTAAAAAATGAACTTTCTTGAACCATTAACGATACCGTCAACCGTCCTCTGACCTCATAACTTTCAGCCGACACACGATCAACCGTTATGACATCCCCGCTCCATAGCGCATTCTGTTTTGAGAGGTCATTGAATGCCTTACCCGTCAGCACGCCACCGCCCTCACTGGAGATAAGTCCAGCTACTGGAATGTTCTGGTGCAAGCCAAGAAACAACGCCTCCGACGTAGCATCTTCGTACAGCAACTTGAAGCGCCTAGGTTTGATCGGCATACAGGCTTGATGCTCCATGAGTTGTTTATTCGGATCACCCCCCTCCGCTTGATCCAATAGAAGAGCTTCTTTCAAGATAGCCTTTCGACGAGCGTCCCAGATCGACTGTTTCGCACGCCAATCAGAGAGCTCAGTTTGATAAATCACATCCATTTCATCCTGAAAGCGCCGAACTCCTCCCATAAATACATTCTCGGCGGTCGACTTTCGCTCCCCAGAGTTGGCCACCGTGAGCACCATTAGTGATACCGGAACGATTTGGCCATTTGGTTTACAGACATCAATTGAACCTTGGGCCGCAGTCGCTATGGCTGTTAACGCAGCTGAATAAATAAGTGCTCGCGGGGCCATTATATTGCGCTCAGCTTCATCTACTGCTCCCCCGATAATCGGCAAAGCCATAGACCTTGGAAACGCGCCTCCTGGAACAGGAAGCCAACTTGACACACCATAAGAAAAACTCATAAACCACCCCTCTCAAGAATTCACGCTGTAAACATTTCGGCTTTCTGCAATTCGGGACTCAATCCACCGACAAACATCTTCCTCAATCCAACCTACAGCTGACGCCCCCAACTTAATCGGTCTGGGAAAACTGCAGTCGTACCTGGGCGACATTGGATTTAAGCGATCGTAGATGGTCGACGTACTCAGCCCGAGACGCTCTCGCAACTGCCGCATGCGCAAAATTCTTAGCATTAGTTTATTACTGTTTTCTTTGATCATTTCTACACCCTCTTCGGCTACGGATTCGATGAGAAGGACTTTAAAGCCCCTGCCACCCCTAGTCGTCGAAGGTGCTAAACGCCTCATCCACCCTAAGCAGATCTATAGACATCACCGTGCATTTGTGCTTTTCGATTTCACCCCATCGAATCTGCCAAGGTCTACTGCAGCTGCTATTCCTGCTACTAATAGCAAAAATAGCAGCCACACTCCCCCCTACCTCCGCTCAAGACTCCCTTTCGGCTGCACCCCTAGCGTGAATCATTCAGCAGCCATGAGCCGCCTGCTGGTCAATCCATTGCAGTAGTAAGGCCCTACCAGGTCCGCTTGGCTGTCGTCGACCCTGCTCCCAGTCCTGCAGCGTGCGAGAGCTGATCCCCAACTGTTTGGCGAGCGCCTGCTGGGTTAGCTTCAGTCGTTGACGTAAACAACATACTTGCCTGAGGACGTCTGAAGATATCGAGCGGTCCTGTGTGGAATTATGTTGTCTCCTTGGCCCTTGCTGAGGAAGTTGCTTCAAGAATTCAGAGTTAGCCGTTGTAAAAGTAGATAAGGGAAATACGGAGCTTACAGGCGCAGGCGGCTGCACTGCCTCTTGCGAACGTACCTGTGACTGACTTTCATACTCAGGGTGCCGAGTGAGAAACTCACGACGCCAATGCTCGCTGTAGCTCATGCGAAAGACTCCTTTTCTAGTGATAAACAGTGCGGCAATGCCGCACCATAGAATAGGCACATTGAACACCCTCAGCCCGGACTCAGACCCGACTGGTGGTGAACACTGCAAAGCCCTGCCTCAGCTCCTGTGACTTGCTGTACTCCTTACATAAGTAGCTCATGGCGTAGACCACTTGTTTGAGTGAATCAGGAAAACGCTGCTCCAGACGTTGGTAAACCTGGCCACTGAGTTTGTCCTGGCAGGCATGCACCAACCCGGACATGTCGTGTGCAGCACAACCAATTGCCCAGGCCCAAGCGCGCACGATGCGATGAAACAAGTTCTCTCTGCTGTAGGTGCCGTCTGTACTAGGCCCGTAGTTACCTAAGCCCCCAATGGCGTCGTAGTTGAGCAATAGCATGAGGTGATAATGGGGTGCCTCGCTGCTGTTACGCTCCCGGCACCAGATGTAGCGAATTTCGGTCGAGTATTTGGTATTTGCCCAGACCAACTCTTTACTTAGTTGGTAGAAGAAACGAGTCATTACTTCATTGCTGATGAGCGCATCCGACGGCATACGGCCGACGGGGTAACGCAAGTCGACCCGACAGACTAAGGTTCGAGCCTGAGCCGAGAGACAGTGCTGTAGAGTCTCAATCCCACGCTCCAGGTAGTTTTCGATCAACGGGCCATGTGCCAGTTGCTGCTGCACGGCGAAGCCACGGTATTCGTTACTGTAGTGCAGCTTGAGCTTAGTATTGAAGGGATGACGTTTAGGTTGATGATGGAACATGATCAGTTTCCTGTCGGCTGTATATGGAGTGTTCACCGGCAGGCACACGGAGTCAGGTGCATTCAGGCACCTTGCTTCGACTTATACGCTTCTTTCAAACTCTCAACGCTTTGACTTGCAGTCAAGACTTTACGTTACGACCGTTGTTTATAGCAGATCTGTTTCGTAGATTTCTATAAGTACGACACCCCTCTATTGGAGAGGGCTATCGATTACTCAGCAATCAATAACAACCATGGTCTCTATCAGTTACTATTAGAGCCTCTTTTAGATGCATACTACTTTAACCGTAACAACAACAATGCCGCACCTGCAAAAAACCACGAGAAATAGGCTCAGTGAAAAATTTAACCCCCAGAACTACAATAAGAAAATTCACTTATTCAACTCTAAAAAGATTCCATTTTTCATTCAGAATAAAACGTATGAGTCGACTGATGTGTGCCGCCAGCGCTTTTAGTCATATAGACATCCCATACCGCTGACCTGTAAAAACTTACTGCACTGCCGTATTCATGTCGTTGAGGGCTCCAAAAGGCTGGTTTTTCACGGCTTTGCCGTAGCGTAGTGAGCCGATACGAGTTCAATCAAAAAAATCTCAGACCTATATCACCTCTGTGAACGCCCACCGTATTAACTGCGGTAGGGATTTGGCGTGCCAGCTATATGGCTCATCACGCTCATCACTTGAGAGGATCTGTGTATGTATACCCCTTGCCCAAGCTGTAACTCTGGACGCGTCGTCACGAAAAATATTGGCAAACAAGCAGGTGGATTGGTTGGCGCTGCGGGCGGTGCGGCCAGTGGTGCTGCCGGAGCCCTGTCGGGAGCAGAAGCCGGCGCAGTGCTGGGTGTAATCGGCGGTCCGGTCGGGATCGCCATTGGCAGTATTGCTGGTGCACTTCTCGGGGGACTGTTTGGCGGCGTGGCTGGCGGGATAGCCGGGTCCACGCTGGGCGCACAAATGGATGACAAGGTGCTGAACAACTACCATTGCCTGCAGTGTGGTTACAGCTTCAGCGTCCACCGTTAAGCCGTTGTGAAGAGGTGTCGCTTGCTGATGAAACGACGCTCTTTTCCACTCATTCGCAAGGAATCATTCCCATGGCTCATCTCGTTGAACAAATGGCTTACGTTGGCGCAATGCCCTGGCATGGCCTGGGCAGTCGCCTTTCCCCCAAACAACCACTGGAAGTCTGGCAACGGGAAGCCGGCATGGACTGGAAGATCCAAGACAGCCCGGTGCATTTCAAGGCCGACAGCATCGGCCCACTGGGCACCATCCACTCGTTCCCTGAACAGAAGGTGCTGTATCGCTCCGACACCAAAGTCCCGTTGTCTGTGGTTTCTCAGCGCTACCAGGTAGTGCAGCCCCGTGAGGTCTTGGAGTTCTATCGCGATCTCACCGACGTCTCAGGCTACGAGCTGGAAACCGCTGGAGTGCTCAAAGGCGGTCGCAAGTTCTGGGCGCTGGCCCGTACTGGGCAAGGCACTGCCTTGAAGGGCAACGACCAGGTCAATGGCTACCTGCTGCTGGCCACCTCCTGCGATGGCACCTTGGCCACCACCGCAACCCCCACCACGGTACGAGTGGTCTGCAATAACACGTTGACCATGGCTCTGGATGGTACGGCCCGGGCAATCAAAGTGCCGCACAACACCCGCTTTGATCCGCAAGTGGTGAAGAAGCAGTTAGGTATCGCCGTCTCGCAATGGGACGACTTCATGCACCGAATGCGAATGCTGTCTGAACGCAAGGTTCAATGGCATGAGGCCTTGGGATTTTTCATGAACGTATTGTGTGATGCCAGCCCCAACAGTCCGCTACCTGCAGTACTGCCTAACGAGCGGGCGCTGCGCAAGGTGCAGAGCCTGTATGAAGGTCAGGGGCGCGGATCAACACTTGTGTCGGCTCAAGGAACCGCCTGGGGCTTGCTCAATGCTGTGACCGAATACGTTGATCACGAGCGGCGTGCCCGCAGTACTGAATACCGCATGGACTCAGCCTGGTTTGGCCAAGGGGCTGTCATCAAACAACGCGCCCTGCAAGCCGCATTGCAACTCGCCGCCTAGCTCTACTCACTAACTCAACTATGAAAGCGCCTGGTCAGCATCTGCTGGCCGGGCGTTTTTTATGCCGCACAGGAAAACATCATGGGCACACAAACACTGCAACACCCCAGCAGCAAACCCCGTCCTGCCTTACGTCTGGTGGGGACTAAACAACTACCGCGCGAGGACTGGTTGGCCGTGCGCAAACAGGGCATCGGCAGCTCGGATGCCGCCGCTGCCGTGGGCCTGAATCCTTACAAATCCCAGCTGGAGCTGTGGCTGGAGAAAACCGGGCGTGATAGCTCCCTGCCCAAGATCGATCCACAGGATGAAGAGAGCCCTGCTTATTGGGGGAATATCCTGGAGCCGATTGTCGCAACCCATTACACCCGACGCAGTGGTCACCGGGTGCGACGGGTCAATGCGGTGCTGCAGCATCCTGATCCCAAACTGCCCTGGATGTTGGCCAACATCGACCGTGAGGTGGTCGGCGCCTCAGACGTGCAGATTCTCGAATGCAAAACCGCCGGCATAAACGGCGCACGCCTCTGGAAAGAGGGTGTGCCCGAGTATGTGCAGTTGCAAGTCATGCACCAGCTCGCCGTCACCGGCAAGCAGGCCGCTGATGTGGCGGTACTGCTCGGTGGTCAGCACCTGGAGATCCATCGTATCGAACGCGACGAATCACTGATTGCTCGGCTGATCGACCTGGAGAGGCTGTTTTGGGATTACGTCGTTAGTGATACCCCGCCACCGGCAGACGGCTCTGCCTCAGCGGAGCAAACGTTGCGCTGTCTGTATCCACAGGACAGTGGGCAGAGTGTGGACTTCAGCCAGGACATGCTGCTCTGTACGACCTTTACCGCACTGCAGAGCGTGCGCGAGTCGATTGCCCTACAAGAGAAGCATGAAGCTCAGCTCAAGCAAACGTTGCAACAGGCCATGGGTGATGCCAGTCGGGCGACTTTCGCCAGCGGCTGCATAACTTGGAAGAAAGCCAAAGACAGCGTGACTCTGGATATCCCCCGTCTGCTGAAAGAAAAGCCCCATCTGCAAGCGCGCTACGCAACCACCAAAACCGGCAGTCGGCGTTTTCTGCTGGCCTGAACGTCTGTTCGCTTCTCCCTTATTCCCATGCCCTTTCTCTCCAACGCCACCCTGGCCGTTTGCGCGTATGCGCTCCATAGACCCCATATTCAACTGACCTCTCCGTATCCCGGATGCTGGGCTCCCTATTTTCCCGTGGAGTTCCGTCATGATGCGTCCCGACGCCAAAGTGCAGAAGGTCTATCTCTAC
>Ga0247725_1001144_pt1 | contig 14520 bp, 15 predicted proteins | sample OKSTACKMCFT3sol_FD_183021 | JGI IMG/M metagenome (GOLD analysis project Ga0247725, IMG submission 183021) | Subsurface sediment microbial communities from gas well in Oklahoma, United States - OK STACK MC-FT3-sol | ecosystem: Environmental > Terrestrial > Deep subsurface > Rock core/Sediment... | reverse complement strand
ATACCAGTTATTAGCTGCTGGTGAGCCTCACGAGATTGAGGCGCACACTTATGTTCAGGACTCAAACGGTCTGCGCTTCATCGGCTCCGATGGGGTCGTCGTTGCGATATTCACCAGCTTCGACTGGATGAAGGTTGTGAAGCCAGTAGAGCCAGCACCTACCGAGTAGAGAGAACACCATGTCCAAGCCGCTAACCCCTGAAGAGATCGGAAAGCGGGTGGACTCTCTGTGCGAGCAGGTTGCAGAGGGCAAGACGCTTCGCCAGATATCGGCAAGCATGAAGCTGAGTGTGGGGATGTTGCTCAAGATGGTTGCTGTCCCTCCATACAGTGAGCAGTACGCGCGCGCGAGAGAGTCTGCCGCCGATCTGTTCGAGGCCGACATCATCACTGCGGCGATGGCAGTAACCCCTGAGACTGCAGCAGCTGACAGGGTGCAGATTGAAGCGCTCAAATGGGTTGCTGGCCGGCGCGCTCCGAAGAAATACGGCGACCGAATCCAGCAAGATGTAACGGTCGACGTTAAAGACGGCCTAGCCGAGAAAATGGCGGCAGCTCGTGAACGTGCGCAGCGGGGTTGACCCTGAGCTGCAGTTGATCGAGGACATAGCCGGCTTCACCCATGACCCGCAGGGCTTCGCGATGTACGCGTTCCCATGGGGGCATGGAGAGCTTGCGGGAGTTGAGCGTCCTCGCGACTGGCAGTGGGAGACGATGGGCGTCATTGGCGGCCACCTGAGCAATCCAGATACGCGCTTCCAGCCGTTGATGATCTCGGTCGCGTCCGGTCACGGTATCGGCAAATCAGCCGAGATGGGCATGATCCTGAACTGGGCCATGTCCACCTGTGAGGACTGCAAGGTTGTCGTCACGGCCAACACTGAGAACCAGCTGCGGACGAAGACCTGGCCGGAGATCGGTAAGTGGTTCCGCCTGGCGATCAATAAGCACTGGTTCAACGTAACCGCGACGAAGGTTGCCTCGGTTGACCCTGAGCACACTGACAGCTGGAAGGCTGACGCGGTGCCTTGGAGCGAGCACAACACCGAAGCATTCGCCGGCTTGCACAACAAGGGCAAGCGGATCGTCCTGATCTTCGACGAGGCCTCGAACATTGCCGACAAAGTGTGGGAGGTGGCCGAGGGTGCGCTGACTGACGAAGACACCGAGATCATCTGGCTGGCCTTCGGCAACCCGACGCGCAACACCGGGCGTTTCCGTGAGTGCTTCACACGCTACAAGCACCGCTGGGTGACAAAGCAGGTCGACTCGCGCACGGTTGACGGCACCAACAAGGCGCAGATCGCAAAGTGGGCCGAGGACTACGGCGAAGACTCCGACTTCTTCCGTGTGCGTGTCCGCGGCATGTTCCCTAGGGCGTCCGACTTGCAGCTCATACCGACTGACTGGGTGGCTGAGGCCATGCGGCGCGAGGCTGTATTCGGTCTGTCTGATGCGCTGGTGTGTGGCATCGACATTGCTCGCGGCGGTGCTGACAACAACGTCATTCGCTTCAGGCGCGGCCTTGACGCTCGATCGATTGAGCCGATCCGCATCCCTGGCAGTGAGACGCGCGACACCACGCTGTTCATCGCGCGAGTGTGCACAGCGGTGCAGGACCACAAGCCCGACGCTGTATTCGTCGACTCGACCGGCGTTGGCGGGCCTGTGGCTGACCAGCTGCGGCGCCTGATGCCTGGAATCCCGATCATTGACGTGAACTTCGCCAGCGCGGCGCCTGATGGCCACTACGCGAATATGCGGACGTACATCTGGTGGAAGTTGCGCGAGGCGTTGCGTGCCGGCCTGGCGATCGAGGAAGACCCAGACCTCGAGGCTGAACTGACGTCGCCGGAGTACACGCACAACCAGCGTGACCAGATCGCCCTAGAGAAGAAGGCGGACATCAAGAAGCGCCTCGGGATCAGTCCTGATGACGCCGACGCGCTGGCCCTGACCTTCACATTCCCCGTCCAGAAATCACAGCACACGCACGAGCACGGTACAGCGCTGCTCAGCGACTACGACCCGTTTGCGAGGTAGAAACAATGTGCGGCAGCTCGCTCAGTAAGATCGTCAAAGTGGCCACGCTCGGCCTCGTTGATATGGAAACACCCAAGCCGCCGAGCGCTCCAGATGCGCCAACCCAGTCCACGCCTACTGCGGTCGACCCTGGCGTCACGCAGGCGCGCGAGGACGAGCGGCGTCGCAGGGCTGCAGCGGCAGGCGCAGGTAGCACGATCCTGACTGGCGCAGGTGGGCTAAACACAACCGCTCAGACCGGGCAGAAAACGCTCCTGGGGGCATGATATGGCTGATTCGTTGCGTCAACGCCTGGATCGCCGCATGTCTCAGCTCAAAACCGAGCGTGACCGTGGCTGGCTCCCGCTGTGGCGCGACATCAGCGACTACATCGCGCCAGATATGGGCCGCTGGAACCTGACCGACGCCAACGAGGGCAAGCGCAGGGACCAGCGGATCATCAACAGCACGTCGCGTGCGGCGCTGAAGATCCTGGCATCTGGCATGTTCTCCGGCATGACCAGCCCATCTCGGCCGTGGTTCAAGCTGGCCACGCCTGATGCTGCGCTGATGGAGTTCGGGCCGGTCAAGTCCTGGCTGCACCAGGCCGAGCGCGTCATGCAGGACGTGTTCGCGCGCTCCAATCTGTACAACGTGCTGCCTACTCTCTACGGCGAGCTGGGCGGTTTTGGCATCGGCGCCATTGCCTGCATGCCGGACGATGACGAGTTCGTGAGGTTCTACAACTTCACGGCCGGCAGCTACATGGCTGCAACCAGTTCGCGGCAACAGGTTGACACGCTCTACCGCGAGTTCCGCATGACAGCGCGCCAGATGGAGCAGCAGTTCGGGCGCGACGCGATGAGTCAGGCCGCGCAGAGCCTGCTCAGCAGCAACCCGGATGCGTGGATTGACGTCTGCCACGCAGTTGAACCGAACGACAAGCGCGATTCTGGCAGGCCAGACAACCGCAATATGCCGTTCAGGTCCGTGTATTGGGAGAAGGGTGGGGATTCCGACGCGCTGCTGCGGCAGTCCGGGTTCCAGACGTCGCCGATCATGGTGCCGCGCTGGGACGTCAACGGTGAGAACGTCTACGGCCACGGACCGGGCTCAGTAGCGCTCGGTGATACCAAGGCCCTGCAGCTGATGGAGAAGCGCAAGGCGCAGATGCTCGAGAAGCTGGTGAACCCGCCCATGGGTGCTCCTGCTTCACTGCGCGGCCAGCGTGCGTCGATCCTGCCAGGCGACATCACATACCTGGACATGACGAACGTCGGCCAGCAGTTCGCGCCGCTGCATGAGATCAACCCGTCTGCCTATACGGCATTGCGCGGCGAGATCGAGGCACACGAGGAGCGGATCAACTCGGCCTTCTTCGTCGACCTGTTCCTGATGATCAGTTCGATGGATGACGTCCGCACTGCGACAGAGATCGCGGCGCGCAAGGAAGAGAAGATGCTGATGCTCGGGCCAGTGCTCGAGCGGATGAACGACGAGCTGCTCGACCCGCTGATCGATCGGGTGTTCAACCTGATGATCGAGCAATCGTCACCGCGCTGGTCTGGCCTGCTGCCTGGCAAGCCTCTGCTCCCGCCGCCTCCGCAAGAGCTGGCAGGCATGGATCTGAACGTCGAGTACGTTTCGATCCTCGCTCAGGCGCAGAAGGCTCTCGGGGTCACTGGCATTGAGCGCGTGGTGAGCTTCGCTGGGAACCTGGCTGGCATCTACCCGGACATCGTCGACAAGCTCAACCTCGACCAGGCTGTAGACGAGTACGCCGGCATGTCTGGTGTGCCGCCGACGATCATCCGTTCAGACGATGAGGTTGGCCAGATTCGCAAGGCCCGCGCCGATGCGGCTCAGGCAGAGGCCATGAACCAGCAGATGCTGGCCGGCATCCAGGGCGCCAAGCTGCTCTCTGAAACCGACGTATCCAACGACAACGCACTGACCGCACTGGTAGACCAATGACCAACGCAAGCGATGAGCGCTCCCTGAAGAAGGCTGAGCGCGAGGAGCGGCTGTCCCGCGAAACCCTCGAGGCTGACTTTCGCTGGCTGATGGACGACCCGCGAGGGCGCCGCATCGTCTGGCGCCTGATGGCCAGGTGCAAGGTGTTCGAGCCTGTCTTCAACACGCACGGCGGGGTGATGAACTTCAACGAGGGCCGGAGAGATACCGGCCTTTTTCTTTTGGGCGAGATCGACCGGCTGTGTCCAGCGCAGTTTGCAGTGATGGCAGCAGAGAACGCCCGCCAACCCGAGGAAACGGAAACCAATGACTGACTCGACTCCAGCAAGCGCCCCGGAAGCCACCACCAGCGCAGCGACAGACGTTCAGTCCGGAGCCACTGTTGAAACCCCTGAGCAGGCCCCGGCGACCCCGGAAACGCCCGCGCCAGAGAAAACAGATGGCGACGGCCAGCCCCAAGGGGCGCCTGAGGATTACGCCGACTTCAAGCTCGCCGACGGCGCAGAGCTCGATGCGGAAGTGCTGACCAGCTTCAAGGGCATCGCCAAAGAGCTTGGCATGTCGCAGGAAGCAGCACAGAAGCTACTCGACCTGCAGGGCCAGCTCGATTCGAAGCGTATGCAGGCGCTTGAGGCGGCTCAGGCCGAACAGTCGCAGCGCTGGGCCGACGCCGTGAAAGCGGACAAGGAGCTTGGCGGCGAGAACTACGACAAGACCGTAGAGACCGCCATCAAGGCCGTGGAGAAATTCGGCGACCCCGAGCTGCGCACCCTACTGAACGAAACCGGACTGGGGAATAACCCCTGGATGGTCAAGTTCTGTCATCGCATTGGCAAAGCACTGTCCGAAGACAGCCTCGTGATGGGCGGCGATCAGAAGCCCGGCGCCCGTACCGCTGACGTGCTCTTCGGCGATATCAACTGAGTTGAGGACTGACACATGGCAACCCTGAATACCACCAACCCCACGCTGGCGGACCTCGCCAAGCGCAAAGACCCCGATGGCAAGATCGCCAAGATCATCGAGCTGCTGAACGGCACCAACGAGATTCTGGACGATATGCCATGGATCGAGGCCAACGACGGCACCGGCCACAAGACCACGATCCGCTCCGGCCTGCCGCAAGGTACCTGGCGCAAGCTGAACTACGGCGTGCAGCCCGAAAAGTCGACCACCGTACAGGTGCGCGACGGTACCGGCATGCTGGAGACCTACGCCCAGGTCGATAAGAAGCTCGTGCAGCTGTCGAAGGACAAAGCCGGCTTCATGCTCTCCGAGCACAAGGCGTTCCTCGAGGGCCTGAACCAGAACATGGCCACCCAGCTGATCTACGGCGACGCCTCGCTGAATCCGGAGCGCATTACCGGCCTCGCACCGCGCTTCAACAGCAAGAGCGCCGAGAACGGCCAGAACATAATCGATGCCGGCGGAACAGCCTCGAACAACACCTCGATCTGGCTGTGCTGCTGGGACGAGACCACCATCCATGGCATCTACCCGGAAGGCACCGTTGGCGGTCTGCAGGTTGGCGCGAACAAGGAGGAGACTCTTTCGGATGCCGCTGGCGGCATGTACGAGGGCATCCGTACCCACTACGAGTGGAACGCTGGCCTCACCCTGCGCGACTGGCGCTATGTGGTGCGCATCGCCAACATCGATGTCACCGCGCTGACCAAGAACGCTTCGGCCGGTGCTGACCTGATCGACCTGATGGTCCAGGCCATCGAGCTGCTGCCGAACGCCCGCGTCGGCCGGCCGGTCTTCTACGGCAACCGCACCGTCCGCAGCTTCCTGCGCCGGCAGATCGCCAACAAGTCCAACGTCTGGCTGAACATGGAAGAGGTTGCAGGCCGCAAGGTCATGACCTTCGACAGCGTTCCGTTCAAGCGCGTTGACGCCATCCTCAACACCGAGGCTCGCGTGGTTTAAGCCGCGCAGCCTCTGACACAGGAGAGTTCACATGGCGATCATTGATCGTTTCCTTCAGGTCTCTGCCGCTCAGGCCGTGACCGCTTCTGCTGCATCGACCGACGTGATCGACGCAGGCGCAACCAAGAACGCCAGCATCGGCCGCGACATCGGTGCTGGCACTCCGCTGGTGATGGAGTTCGACGTGCTGACCGCGCCGACTGCAGCAGGCGCCGCAACCGTGACCTTCTCGGTTCAGGACTCGGCCGACAACAGCTCCTTCGCTGATGTCGTGGCCACTAAGGCCGTGCCGATTGCGGAGCTTACTGCCGGCAAGCAGGTATTCCTGCCGCTACCGCCCGGCCTGCGTCGGTACGTGCGCGCCTACTACACCATCGGCACCGGCCCGCTTACCGCGGGCACCTTCAACGCCCAGGTTGTAGACGGCGCCAACTTCCAGCGTGCCTATCCGGACCTGTTGTAAGGAGGTAGCCGATGCGAGTCAAGGCAACAGCAGTGGGCTTCTACGGGAGCCTGCGTGAGGTCGGCGAAGAGTTCGACATCAAGGGCAAGGACGACCTCGGCGCGTGGATGGTCGAAGTCGAAAAGCCAGAACGGGCAAAGCCAGGCACCAAGCTGGCCGCCAAGCCTGAAGAGTCCGGCAACCTGCCCGACGCGTAACACCAAGGGGCCTTCGGGCCCCTACTCATTTCCGGAGATCGCATGGCCAGTGTCGTTCAAATCTGCAACATGGCGCTCACCCGCATCGGGCAGAACCAGTTCATCGACTCGATCGACGAGCAGAGCAAGGCGGCCGAGCTGTGCGCGCTCCACTACGAGCAGTGCCGCGACGAGGTGCTGCAGGCGTTCCCTTGGCCCTTTGCCGAGGCTCGTGTTGCGCTGGCTGATATCGGCTCGCCACCGCAGAACTGGGCGTTTCGCTACCGCTACCCGGTCAACTGCCTGCAGGCGCGCCGTATCAGCGTGCCAGGGCTCGAGATGCCCACTGCAGAGCAACGCGTGCCGTTCAAGGTCGTGAACGCGGCCGGCGGCCGGGCCATTCTGAGCAATCAGGAGCAGGCCGAGCTGGTCTACACGGTGCGCGTCGAGGATACGACCTACTTTCCGCAGATGTTCGTCAATGCGCTGGCGTGGCGCTTGGCTGCCGAACTGGCCATGGGGCTACAGGCTCGGCCAGAGAACTACTCGTCTGCGATGCAGAACTACCAGATGACCATTAGCCAGGCCCAGGCGCTCGCCTTTGAAGAGAGCGAGGAGGGCCCGGTTCCAGAATCCGAGTTCATACAGGCGCGCAACTGATGGGCAACAGCATCATTCAGCCGTCGTTCGCTGCGGGCGAACTGGCGCCGTCCCTCTACGCGCGCGTCGATCTGGCCAGATACCAGACCGGCCTGCGCCTGTGCTCGAATTTCTTCGTGATGCCTTATGGGGGCGTCAAGAATCGCCCTGGAACCCGATTCATCTACGAGGCCAAGGGCAGCGGGAAGGCCCGCCTGATCCCGTTCCAGTTCAATGATGAGCAGACCTACGTCCTAGAGTTCGGCGACCTCTACATGCGCGTCTACAAGGATGGCGGCATCGTAGAGTCGAGCCCTGGCGTGCCGTATGAGATCGTTACGCCGTTCACCGAGTCCCAGCTGTTTGACCTGAACTACACGCAGTCGGCTGACGTGATGACGATCGTTCACCCGTCGCATGCGCCGCGCGAACTGTCGCGCCTGGATCACGACAACTGGACGCTGGCGGCGATCAGTTTTGTGCCGAGCATCAATGCTCCGACAGGCCTTTCTGCCGCCGCGCGCTCTGGAGGCTCTGGCGATACGACGACCTTCCGCTACGTAATCACTGCCGTATCGGATAGCGAGGTTCCCGAAGAAAGTCTGCCGTCAACTGCGGCCAGCGTGGCAAGCTGGGATAGCAAGCCCGGCGCAGTGCTTAGCTGGTCTGCGGTCACTGGCGCCGACTATTACAACGTCTACAAGGACAACAACGGTTCCGGCATTTACGGCTTCATCGGCCGCGCGGACAGTGTTGCCTTCACCGATAACAACATCTCGCCGACCAAGACAGACACACCTCCGACTGGAAACAACCCGTTCGTTGGCGCTGGCAACTACCCCGGAGCCGTCGGCTACTACCAGCAACGCCTGTGCTTCGCCGGAAGCAATCTGAAGCCCCAGACCATCTGGATGAGCAAGACTGGCAACTTCAAGAACTTCGGCTATGCGACGCCGGTTAAAGATGATGACTCGATCACCCTGACCATCGCCGCGCGCCAAGTGCATCGGTTCCGCCATCTGCTCCCGCTTCGGCAGCTGCTCGGGATGACAACTGGCGGTGAGTGGGTAATCGCAGGCGATGACGCCGGTATCACGCCGAAGAACGTCAAGGCGGACATCCAGAGCTACAACGGCATCTCCAAGATTCCACCGATCGTCATCAACGACAGCGCGATCTACGTGCAGCAACGCGGCAATGCCGTGTCTTCGCTGGCCTACACCTTCGAAAGCGACGGGTTCTCCGGCGACGACCTGACCAAGTTCTCGCCGCACTTCTTCCGCGGGCATACGCTGGTCGACTGGGCGTACCAGCAGGTGCCTGACCGCCTCGTCTGGGCGGTGCGTGATGATGGCGTGATGCTCGGAATGACGTTCCTGCCAGAGGAGCAGTTGCTGGCCTGGCATCAGCATCACACCGACGGTGCTGTAGAGTCGGTGTGCGGCATTGCAGAGGGTGGAGAGGACGCTCTGTACTTGCTGGTTAACCGCACGATCAATGGCGCTACGAAGCGCTATATCGAGCGACTAGAGACGCGCCAGATCGAGGATATCGAAGACGCGTTCTTTGTCGACTGCGGGCTGACCTATGACGGCCGAAACCATGCCACCAACGAGACGCTGACACTCAGCGGCGGAACGGACTGGAAGTATCCAGAGGAAGTCACGGTAACGGCCGTCGGGCATTCGTCGTTCAGTGCAGGCCTTATCGGTCGCCGCCTGCGTCTACGGGCCGGCGATGAAATTGTGCGGATCGAGCTGACGGGCTTCACGTCGTCCACTGTGATGACGGCCAAGCTGCTCGAGATATGCCCGGAGTCGCTGCGAGACGTTGCGGTTAGCGATTGGGCGCTGATGGCCACGACCGTGTCTGGCCTGTCTCACCTCGAGGGCAAGACCGTTTCCGTTCTGGTAGACGGCGACGTGCATCCTCAGCGCGTAGTGACCGGCGGATCGATTACCCTGCAGTCGTCCGCCGCAGTGGTCCATGTTGGCCTGCCGTATGTGGCGGAGATCGAGACGCTCGAGATCGACGTGCCAGGCAACGAGACATTGCTCGACAAGCGCAAGATCATCCCCAGCGTCACGGTGTACGTGGAGGAGTCACGCGGTTTCATGGCCGGGCGCAAGAAGGGCGACAAGCTCTACGAGCAGAAACCCGAATATCGCCAGCGCTACAACGCACCGATTCCGCTGCTGACAGGCCCGAGCGAACTCAAGATCAGCTCCGTGTGGGACGAGTCTGGTCGCGTCTACATCCAGCAGGCCGACCCGCTTCCGCTCACCGTCCTTGCTGTCATTCCCGAGGTGACTGTCAGTGGTAAAGGCTGAAGTTTTGCCGCTGTGCGAGGCGGATATCGACGCGATCCTGCCGGACATCCGCCAGGCCGACCGCGACGAGATAGAGGAAGCCCTGCAAACGCCCATGCGCAAAGCTCTTGCCGATGCGCTGGCCAACCATTGCAAGGCGTCAAAAATCGTCGTGAGCGGCCTCGTGGTGGCTGTATTCGGTGATTCTCGGCATTCGGCAGAGGCCGGGGTTCCTTGGCTGATCAGCACGCGCCATGTCGAGCGTTTTCCGAAGGCGTTCCTGCAGGTCTGCAAGCCGGAGGTAGCAGAAATGCTCACGCGCCATGAGGTGCTGGTCAACTACGTCGATGTCCGCAACGCGGCGGCCATTCGCTGGCTGCGCTGGCTCGGCTTCACCTTCGGCGATCCTGAGCCATACGGGCCGCTTGGCCTCCCGTTTCACTGTTTTTGGATGAGGCGCCAACCATGTGCGTGAGTAACCTGTTCAACGCTTACGCGAGCTATGAGCAAGGCAAGTACCTGGACGAAGTGGCCAAGGTAAATGCCGGAATCTCGAACCAGGCCGCGAGGGATGCCATCAAGCGCGGCAGCATTGAAGCCGATGAGCAGCGTAAAGCCACGCAGCAGGTCATCGGTGCACAGCGCACAGGTTTCGCGGCAGGCAACATCGACGTGAACACTGGCTCGGCCGGACAGGTGCAGAACGACGCCGCAGCGCTGGGCGAGCTTGACGCGCTTACGATCATCAACAACGCCGCGCGCGAGGCCTACGGCTACCGGGTGCAGGCGATGGATCAGCGGCAGCAAGGCAAGCTGGCGAAGTGGCAAGGCAAGATGGAAGCGTTTGGTTCTATCCTGGGCGGCGCCGAGAAGGGCGCCATGTTTGCAGCTGGAGGCGCCTGATGGCACGAGTCCCCGATTACTCGCAGCGCCAGGTCAGCTTGCGCCCGGTGAGCTCCAACGGGTTCAGTATGCGGGCGCCGGATGCTTCAGGCTTCACCCGCGGTCTCGAGCAGGCAGAGAATGCCATGCTGCGCCAGGTCGAAAAGGAGCGCGAGAACGCCAATCGAGCAGCCCTGCTCGAGGCCGACAAGCAGCTGACCGACTGGCAGCACAACACGCTGTTCAACCCGGAAAGCGGCGTGTACACCCGCAAGGGCAAGAACGCGCTCGACGTGACCAACAACACGCTTGCTCAGTTCGAGGAGGCGCAGGCGAAGATCGCTGACGGTCTCAAATCAGAAGAGCAGCGCGCCCTGTTCGCCCAGGTTGCTGCACAGCGCCGTGAGTCAATCTCGCGCGAGCTGAACCGCTACGAATACGGCGAGCGCCAGCGCTACTACGACGACGTCGACCGCGGTCAGCTCGAGACGGCCATGCAGGGCGCCGCGCTGAACTACAACAACCCGGAGAAGATTGCCTACTACCAGCGCTCGGCCAATGAGGTATTGAAGGCGCAGGCTGAGCGCAAAGGCCTCCCGGAGGAGATGCTGCAGGCCAACTTGCTCCAGGCCAACAGCGGCATGGTGACGGCCGTGATCTCGCGCATGGTCAATGAGGATCCGGGGCGCGCTAAGCAGTATTTTGAGACTGCGCAAGGGCAGATGACTGCCGACGACCAGGTGCGTGTATCGAATCTGATCGACCGCGAGATCAAGCGCCGCGAAATCGAGGCCAGGCAGATTCAGGCGATCGCCCGGGCGGAACTGTCGAGTCGCGTGTCTGATGCGCAGTCGGCCTACCTGTCCGGCTATGAATTCGACAATCCGCCGTCGCAGTCAGAGTTCGTGGCGTCGTATGGTGCACAAGAAGGTGCAGACCGCTACGCGCAGTTCGAGAAGACTCAGCAGATCGGAAGTGCTATTCGCCAGGTGGCAATGGCCTCTCCAGAAGAGCGCGTCAAGCTGATCGAACAGTTCCAGCCGGCCCGCGATGGCGTCGCCAAGGAAGGTTTTGCGGTCGACTCCAAGCTGTTCGGCCAGTTGGTCAACACAGCGTCACGCCTTGGCGAAGAGCTGCAGCGCGATCCTGCCACCTATGTTGCCAGTCGAAGCCCTCTGCTACGCAAGGCAGCCGAGGACGCAGCAGCAGGCGACCCCGCGGCCGTCGAAGCGTACGCAACGGCCATGCTTGCCGAGCAGCAACGCCTTGGCGCGTCGCAACCCAAGCTGTTGAGCGAGAAACAGGCCGCCGGCATTGCCGCCGCTTTCGAAAGTACCGAAGACGGCGGGAGCAACGCGGCAAAGCTCGTTGAGCAGCTGCAGCAGCAGTGGGGCAAACACTGGCCCACGGTCTATAAGCAACTGCAAGACAAGCTGCCAGGGGCCGCGCTGGTGATTGGCTCCGGCGTGGACGAGCAGACAGCGGCAACGCTGGCCCGTATTGCGCACTTGAAGACCGAGGAACTGAAGAAGGGCCTAGACAGCACCGAGACGCGCGACGCCAAGCTTGCGCTGAATGAAGGCATGGCTGAGTTCCGCAACACCCTGGCCGGTCAAGTTGGCGGTGAGCGCACGTTCTCTACGCTCTACAACGAAGCCGAACGCCTGGCCTATGCCTACATGGGGCAGGGCAAGGGGGCGCGGGATGCGGTCGAACTGGCGAAGAAAGCGCTCATCGATGACAAGTACACGCTGCTTGGCACGTACCGCGTGCCGAAGGCCTACGACGCCGACCTGATCGAGGCCGGCACTGAACGCGCCATCGAATCGCTGGACCCGATGACGCTGAACTTCCGCACGCCAGACGGCGTGCCGGAAGACTTCGCCGCTGGCCGCGTGAAGGCTGCCATCGAGAAAGACGGGTACTGGGTCACCCTGCCCGATGAAAGCGGCGTGGCGCTGTACTACGGCGGCGAGGCGGTGCTTGACAAGCAAGGCCAGCCGGTCACGCGCAGCTTTGACGAGCTTACTTCGAAAGCGGCCGAGGATCCTAGTGCGTGGCAGCGATTCAACGAAGGCCGGCAGAAGATGAACAATGCCAACGCGCCGTCTGGGACATGGGGTAGATAATGACGCTATTCACCGATGGGCTGATCATCCGCCGCGACCGAAACCTGCTCGATGACGTTGTCACTGGGCAGTTCGACGCGGCAGAAGCATCGTTCGACCAGGCGATGTTCGAGAACCCGACCAGCGCCGCGCGCCGCATCGGTGAGCTGAATCGTGCAGAACAGGGCAGGGTAGAGATGCAGGCCTATCCGGCCTATGGCATCCCTGAGCGCCGCGCGGAGCCGGAAACCCCGCTGCTGACCGCTGAGCAGGCCCGCGCTCGCATCAAGGAGGAAGGCCTTGATCTGACAGTTGAGGATTCCGGCATCCGAGCCGGTGCGCTGGACATCCTGATCGAGCGAAAGAGGGAGGAGGTCAAGCGGAAATTCATCCTTGACAACGCTCCCGCGTCCACTGTGCCGGTTCAGCTGCTTGCCGGTTTCGCGGCGTCTGCGCTGGATCCGATCAACGTGGCGTCCGCGTTTGTGCCGGTTGTAGGTGAGGCGCGCTATGCCTCTCTGCTTGCCCGGGCCGGGCAGTCTGCCATGGCAAGGGCTGCCGTGCGCGCCCAGGTTGGCGCAGTTGAAGGTGCGGTTGGTGCTGCGCTGGTGGAGCCGCTTGTGCTCTATGCATCAGCCCGCGATCAGGCCGATTACGACCTGACCAATAGCCTGCTCAACGTGGCATTTGGCTCGGTTATGGGTGGAGGCCTGCATGCGGCCGGCGGCCTGGTCAGCGATCTTCGGCGTGGCAACCTGCTCGAGCAAGTCAGGGTCGAGTCACTGGCAGAAGCTCCGCAAGGCGCTGAGGTCAGGGCGACGACGCCAGAGATCGCACTACGGCGCGGCGACGATGATCCCATGCTTCGCCTGAGTGACTCGCTGGCCAGGGGCATCGAGGCTGACCGTGTGCGGATTGCCGAAGCCTCCGCTATTCAAGCGCGTGACGATCTGGTTCCGCAGATTCGTGCAGAGCTTGAAGCAGTAGCTGCCGGCCGCCTGCCTAACGCGGGAGATCTCAAAACCGAGCGCAGTGCCATCGAGAAAAGCCTGGCGTCGCTGGATGAGTCTTACAGCGTGCGAGCCAAGGATTTCCAGCGGCAGGGCCTTACGCGCAAACAGGCAGAGCGTGCGGCGCGTGACGCAATCACCGAGGAGCGACAGCGCCTCACTGAGCGTCAGCAAGAGGTCGAAACAGCTCTTTCTGGAAACGCTCGAGCAGAGCAGGCACGCGCCGAGCTATCACGCCTGCGTCGTGGAGAGATCCCCGAGCGCTACCAGGCCAAGATAGCAGAACGTGCAGGTCAGATTTCTGGTGGCTTTGACTTGCGCCAGACGGCCAGGGCGATGGCTGAGGCGGCTCCATGGCAGGTGCGTGAGAGCGCACTGCGCACTGCAGTGGCACAGGCCGTTACGGGGCGCCCGATCGACGTTGAGCCGCTCTTCCACCTTGCCGACCCTGCGAAGCGCAAAGCAGCTCTTGAGCGTATCAAGGAGCCAGTCAAAACGGTTTCTGACCCTGAAGGCGAAGCTGCTGCCTACATGGCCGACGAAACGGCCGACGCGCTGGACGGTACCGATCTTGAAGGCGCCGAGCGAATGCTTGCCGATGAGCTTGCCTTGACGCAGGAGATGGCCTCCCAGGCCGGCGTCGACGTGGCTCCTTTCGTTCGGGAGGCTGACGCTCTGGTCGCAGATGCCGAAACCTTTGCCGCCGCTTATCGCGCCGCGGCGCTTTGTCAGTTGAGGACGTAATGGCTGCTCAAGACTGCATCGACACTATCCAGGCCGCCGCCAAATCGGCTGGCCGCGAGCTGAGTCTGGAGGAACTGACCGAGCTGGTTGGCGATCTTCAGACGCGCATCAAGCAGCTGCAGGCCACCGATGGCATGCTAGGCCTTGAAGAAGCCGCCATGAAGGCCGCCGATGAGATGGGCAACCAGGTCAAACTGGCTGCCGTTATCGAGAAGCGCAACGCGCTGCTCAACGCTCGCCGCCGCGCCGAGCTGGTCGGCTACA
>Ga0247725_1001143_pt1 | contig 14520 bp, 12 predicted proteins | sample OKSTACKMCFT3sol_FD_183021 | JGI IMG/M metagenome (GOLD analysis project Ga0247725, IMG submission 183021) | Subsurface sediment microbial communities from gas well in Oklahoma, United States - OK STACK MC-FT3-sol | ecosystem: Environmental > Terrestrial > Deep subsurface > Rock core/Sediment... | reverse complement strand
TCATGATCTGCAGGACCACGTTGTAAAACGGGGTAGCTGTCCTCGTGACTCATTTGTCGAAAATCCATAGAAAGTGGGCTAAGTGCGCACAGTGTACTAGCCAGAGAAAGGATTGACAATTAGTGACTAATAATAGGTTGAGTCACTTTCATCTATTAGTGACATCGCCATTACCGCCCTCGCGATGTGGGATAGAGCAGAAATCTTGACTTCATTGCAATTTACTCATCACTTGCGGCAATCTGCCGTACAGGCCTATACTAAGCAGGTGTTTTTTTAAACAAAGGTAAAGACTATGGCATCGCTACTTCGGGAGCGGATCGAAATGCGCGTGGATGCGGAAACTAAGTTGCTGGCCGAACGTGCCGCCGCAGCATTAGGTTGTGCCTCTTTGACCGAATTTATGGTTCGACTGATTCGGGACAATGCACCTCAGATCTTGCAGGCTCAGGCTGCTATCGAACTTAACTCTGCACAATTTGATCAGTTTCTGCAGTTGTCTGCTGCTGCGCCAGCACCAGCTGAGCGTTTAAAAGCAGCTGCAGCACGTCTGGATCAAGAGGGATTTTGATTGCCACTGGCAACCACATTTGTGTTAGCCGATGCGGCTTTACACGACCTGAAGAACTTTGATTGCGGTAAAGCCAGCCTCAATGAGTATCTGAGCCGCTACGCGATGCGCAACAGTGGTTTAGGCCTGAGCCGAACTTGGGTGCTGACAGAGCAAACAGTACGGGCAAAGGCTCCAGTTGCTGCCTACTTTACTTTGGCCAGCAGTACAGTTGTGCGTGAGTTATTACCGGCACAAACCAAGTCACTTCCGGCTTATCCGGTACCGGTGGTGTTAGTGGCCCGACTGGCGGTATCAGTGCATCATCAGGGACAGCAACTTGGGGCCAAAACTCTGGTACAGGCTTTAAGAACGGCCTTTACTCTGACTGAGCGCGGTTTACCGGCATTGGGAGTTATACTGGATGTACTTGATGACTCAGCATTAAGCTTTTATCAGCACATGGGGTTATTTACTGCCCTGACCGACCAGCCAAAGCGGTTATTTATCTCCATGGGCACCATTCGCCAGTTGTTCTGATACAGAATCAGAACTAAAAAAGACCAGAATGCTTTGCAGCAATCTGGCCAAGGTCCATCCAGAAAGAAACTTATTAACCAACTAAATTCATTACCGCAGAGTTAGGAAATAACCGCACACCAGCATCGTTAAATAAATAACAATGACTGCAGTCAAACCGCACTGCCACTTTGCTATCCACTTGTAAATCACAATCACCTTCAAGGCGCAAAACCAACACGTCACGGGCGCCATTACGCAAATGAATAAAACTTTCTACGCCAAGGCGCTCTACCACATCGACAGTCCAGCTGTGCTGATCGACCTGGTCAGCGGACAACAGCTCCAGCTTTAAATGCTCTGGCCTGATCCCCAACTGCAGATCAACACCGTCTTTGTAACCACAATCCAGATGCAATTGTTGCCCTGATTGCAGCGTAAAGATATCGGACTGAAGTTTACCTCGCAGCAGGTTCATTTTTGGTACACCAATAAACTGCGCAACAAAGGTATTTTCCGGATCACGATACAAGTCCATCGGCTTGCCCATTTGCGCCACATGGCCGTTGTTCAGCACAATAATTTTTTGCGCCATGGTCATGGCTTCCACCTGATCATGGGTGACGTAGACAATGGTAGAACCAAACTCGCGGTGTAACCGCATCAGCTCGGTCCGCATCTGCACCCGCAATTTAGCGTCCAGGTTCGACAGCGGCTCATCAAATAAAATCACTTTGGGCCGTTTTACTATGGCGCGGCCTATAGCCACCCGCTGGCGCTGACCACCGGATAAAGCCGCAGGCTTGCGCTCCAGTAAATGTTCCAGCTCCAGCATTTTGGCGGCTTCTTTCACCCTGCGGTCAATTTCGGCCTTATCGGTCTTTTTCAGTGCCAGCGCAAAACCTATATTTTCGGCTACCGTCATATGCGGATACAAAGCATAAGACTGAAACACCATGGCAATTTCACGCTGATCGGGTGAGACGTTATTCATCAGCTTGCCGCCAATTTTCAGCTCACCGCTGCTGATATCTTCTAAACCTGCAATCATGCGAAGCAAAGTGGATTTACCACAGCCTGAAGGACCAACGATCACAGCAAATTCGCCTTCATTAATGGTGACATCTATGCCCTTCACCACTTCGGTGCCCATGTAATTCTTTTTGATATTAATCAGTTCAATCTGTGACATAACAAAAATCCTCTTATCCTTTCACGCCGCCGGAGAAAGTCTGGGTCAGAAACTTCCGGGCGAAGGCAAATGCAATGACGGCGGGCAAGGTGTAAATCACAGCCAGTGCCGTTAAAAAACCATAATCAATAGCGTCAACACGCAAGAAAGCGCGGAACATGCCCAGTGGTAAGGTTTGTAACTCAGGCGATGAGGTGAACATCAGTGGCATTAAAAAATCACCCCAGGCGTTAATAAAAGCAAATAAACCAGCAGCTGCAAAACCCGGCAAGGCCAGCGGTATCAGCACATAACGCACGGTTTGCCACTGGCTGGCCCCATCCAGAGCTGCAGCTTCCTCGTAGTCTTTTGGAATAGCGTCAAAGAAGGTTTTCATAATCCAAATCGCCAGCGGTAACTGCATAGCGGTTTGGATCAAAATAAGGCCAAGGTAACCATCGACAAAGGAAAACATGCGACTTAGCAGCAGTTGCTGCGCTACATCAGACGTCAGGCTGTTGATAAGATTGTTAATCCAGTCGTTTAAAAACAGCATCACTTTGTACACCGGCACTATTAAGGCTGGTGGCGGCACTATGCGCACCAGAATAATGGCGTATAGTAAAGGCCGTTTCCACCAGGCCTGAGTGCGCGATAAAGCATAACCACCAAAACCGGCCAGAATTAAAGTCAGAAAAGTAGCAGTGCCAACAATAGCGACGGAGTTCAGTACCCAACGCACCCCACTTTCATTGGCCAATAAATTCCAGAAATGGCTGACGGTAATGTCATCAGGAATTTTTAAAAACTGGCTGGCTTGAGGATCAAAAGCAGCCAATACCACCCAAAAAAACGGCATCAGGCAAAACAAGGAAATAAGCACAAGCGTTAAATAGGCGCGGAGCTGCGAAGCATGATGCGTCATCGTTGTTTCCTCTTGGGCGGGTCTGACTAAAGTCACCATCTCAAACCTCAACCTTCAATGCTTTGACATAAATAATTCCCAGCACCATAGAAACCACCAGACTAATCACAGCCACAGCTGCGCCATAACCCAGCTGGAATGCTGTAAACGACTGATTATAAATATAAATACCTAATATCTCTGTGCTGTTGGCAGGGCCACCACGGCTTAGGGTGTAGACCAGACCAAAAATAGCGAAGGTAGTGACTGTGGAGATAAACATATAAAGAAAGATGGTCGGCATCATCATAGGCACTGTAATGCGCCAGAAAATCTGGTTATCGGTCGCGCCGTCCACCCGGGCTGCTTCGTAAATATCTTTTGGAATAGAGGCCAAACCCGAGGTCAGTAAGATCATCGCAAAGGCAATGCCACGCCAGGTGTTAACGATAATGATCGACAACAGCGGAAAGGTGTACAACCACTGCTGCGGCTCTACACCAAACCAGGCCACCAGCCGATTTAAGGTGCCATATTCGCCGCTGGCAAACATCGAAATCCATAAAAAGCCCACTACCATTTCCGGCACCGCATTAGGCAGGCAAATAATGGCGTTAAAAATAGATTTGTATTTCACCGGCCGCTGCAGCATTAAAGCCGAAGCAAAACCCAATACAAACTGACCTATCACGGCAGAACCAATAACAAAAATCAGCGTGACTTTGAGCGAGTTCCAAAACAGCGGATCGCCAAATAAACGGCTGAAATTACGCAAACCAACAAAAGACGATTCCTGCGCAGCAAAGCCCAATAAGGCATCGTCTGTTAAGCTTAAGGAAAAGGCATAAAAAGCTGGAAAGACTATAAAAGCCGCCATCAACAACAAAGCCGGAGTCATCATAATGCGATAACCCAACTGCCTTCTGGCTTCGTACGTCATATTAAACATCAGTTTTTCTCCACTTCAGTGGCTAAAGCAGCGGGCAAAGGCAAGGTTTTGGCGAGCTGTTGCTCTACCATCTCCACCCCCAGCACATTCACTACATAATCATGTAGTTGCTGCTGTGCCTGCAGCGCATTGGCGCGGCCTGTTAACACAGCTTCAGAGGCCTGAGCCACACCAGCCATCATGGCATTGGAACCCACCGTAGTGCGTAGCGCGCGGCTTTCGGTTAATAAGGCGTGGTCCTGCATTAAGCTGCCTAAGGCGATAAAGTCAGGATGCTCTTTGGCATCCAGCCGGGCTGGCACATTGCCCAATTTCACCGCATAAGCCAGCGCGACATCCACTTCACCTAAAGCCAACACTAACTGCCGCGCCAGCTGTTGCTGCCGTGATTTCGCATTCACAGCCCACGCATAGACCACTGAAGCCAACGCAAAAGGTTCACCGCCATCGGCACTGGGAAATTTCCAGGTTTGTACTGAGGTGTCGACATTGGCGATAGGATTACGGCTATCAGGACCCCAGTCGAATACCTTGCACCAGCTGCCGCAGGTGGTGATCAAAAGCTCACCTTTGGGAAACATTTCGTATTTAGGGATCACCCAGGGCTCAGGGTTTAACAGAGGTTTTACCGGCGTTAATTGCTGCTGCACTAAGGTTTGGTAAAAACCAAAGGCCTGACGCACGGCGTCGTCATCCAATTGATACTGATTGCCTGTGGTGAGTAGCTGATAATCCTGAAAACTGGCGAGTAAATAACGGAAACCTTCGGTATAAGAGCCCATGCCCCAGGTTAAACCTGCAGGGATCATCAGCGGAAACTGGCCCAGTTGCTGTTTAATCTGACGGCTACGGTCCAGTAAATCCTGCCAGTCTTTGGGCTGCTCTGTACTGATGCCCGCTTTGCTGAGTAAGTCGTGGCGATAATACAACTGTTCTACCGCCACAATGGATGGCACCACATACACCTGTTCGTCAAAACTGGCGCGGGTTAAGGTTTTGACTAAAGCAGGCAACTGCTGATAACCGGGCCAGGCTTCTACATCGGCCGTCAGATTAGCCAGATAACCGGCAGCGGCTAAATCGTCCACCTGTAAATCCCGTGGCACGGTAAACACATCAGGGGCATTACCGGCGCGTAGTTCTGTCACCAGTTTGGTGAAATAATCTTGTGGTGGTGCCGGATATTCGACAATTTTTAAGCGTACGCCAAGCTCTGCTTCCAGCTTCGGCTGCATTTGATACAAAGCCTGCAGGCGCGCTGTCCTGTGCTCTGCGATAACTAATGTGGGTCGTGTTTGCTGTGGGTCTTGATCGGATGGCAGCTCCCCGCTCCACCAAATCGCAGCAACGACCGCCGCCGCTGCGATAGGCAGCAACACCAGCGTTTTTTTTGTCCAGCTCATTTGTCCAGCTCTTATTTTTTTATACCAGTGGTAGTTCAGATTGCAGTGTTGACGGCTGTGCCTGGCGCCGGTGACATTCGATTGGAATGTTTCCGCAGCTCTGCAGATGGGCATCAACCCCGCAATATCAATTACTTATGGTATTTTTGTGCGCACCTTTAGTGCCTTTGCCTTGCTATCTGACATCCCCCTGAAGGTTCTGCCGATGCGGCTATTTTTTACCCTGTCGCAATTGATAATACGCATATTGACACCGGTGTCAATATGCAATTTAATGGGGCAGTGCGATTCACAATGGTGCAAAAAATCATACCGGGCTGCACAAACAACAACGGGCATCAGTAAGAACAACATAGTGTTGCAAGGCGCTTGCGCAGCCTGTAGCAGCTTTCCTGTCAGCAGTAGTGGGTGGAGAATAACGTGGAACTGAAATTAGCAATTATCGGCTGTGGCACCAAAGCCACTCAATACATTCAAACCTGGATAGTGCGCTCCGACATTCAGTTGCTTGCCGTGATGGACCCGAATGGTAAAGCCATGGATAACGTCTGCAGTATTGCTGCACAAGCAGGTAAAACCGCCCCACTCTGTTTTGACAGCTGGCAAACTTTGTTAAAAGAGCAACACCAACAATTAGACGCTGTGTATATTTGTACGCCACATGCCAATCATGCCGAACAAGCCTTGTTGGCGCTGGAATTAGGCCTGGATGTGCTGCTGGAAAAACCTATGGTCACCAGCGTGGCCGAAGCCGAAGCTTTAGCCGCAGCCCAGCAAAAATCCGGTAAAACTTTAGTGGTGGCTTATCAGGGGGGGTTATCGCCGCTGGTGCAAGAGTTAAAAGACGCCATTGCTACTGAAAAATACGGCGCTTTGGTCAGTATTAACGCCGCCATTTGGGAAGATTGGGCCGACAAATACAAAGGCCACTGGAAACAAGTACCAGAAATTTCCGGCGGCGGTTTTATGTTTGATACCGGCGCTCATATGATGAATACAGTGTCAAAAATTACCAGCAAGCCCTTCTCCCGCGTCAGCGCCATTATGCACAACCACGGCTTTCCGGTAGATGTGGTCACCAGCGTTTCGGGTGAACTCAACGACGGCACCCTGTTTAACCTGCACGCCTGCGGCCGTAGCATCCGCTGTGTATCGCGCATTGAATGCTACTTTCCACAAGCCATAGTACGCATTTGCGCCTGGGGCCGCTGGATGGAAATTGAAGACGCGCAAGGCAATGTGGTGCGTAAAGATCAGGAAGCCGCCAACAACCTGATGAATGTATTTATGCAAAGCCGCAACGGCGACATCGAAAACCCATCCGACGTGCAACAAGGCCTGCGCATGGCCCAGCTATGGGACGCCATCAAACTATCCGCCAGCCTGCATGGTAAACCAGTGACATTGTAAGACTGATTATCTTAGCCAAAGCTCTGACCCAGAGCTTTGGCTCTGACTTTTTGGTTGTTTTTCGCTTGTTTCTACAGCGTGGACCTGCAGAACATTGATGGTTTAGTGCCGTTAAGTGACCAACTCATAGGTTATCTCCAAGCTATGTTTAGCCCCCCTTCTGCCACCCAAAAACAGCTGTAACCACCGGATCAATTCACAGGTATTCCGATTGAGTTTTTTCAAGAACAACTAGCGTACTTCCTGTATAGATTTTGTCGGTGGTAAATTTACAGATTTTGGAAAAAAATGTTGCGCGATAGGTACAGTGGGGCTAGTTTTGTATAAGTATAAATCATGAAAGAAAGCAGAAAAATGCTCGACTTGCGGGTAGGCTGCTTTTGAAAACAGATTGTTAATTTTTTCAAGAAAATGTGGACGGATTCCTGGGTGAGCGAATTAAAAAATATTGAAAAACTAGTCTTCTCTTTTTTCTGTGATTCCTCAGATTACAATGGAATTCCATTACGACAGGTCTCAAAGGACTTAAATTTAGATTATGCAGAGTCAATTGATCTCATAAAAGAGCTTGTGAGATCTGAGATTGTTTCAATTCAGTCAAGCACAAATCCGCACATCATTGGTTTTAAGCACCATCCAGTCAAGTCTCAATTAGAAATATTAGAGCACGCAAAATCAATCAAAGTGAAGAGGCAATCATTTGGTAACTTTGAAGTAGAAGTGGAACAAACCGAATACCCTATATGCTTATACCCAACTCCAGTTTATGCCAAAGAAAACAGAGATATAGGTAAGTTTGGTTACGCAAAATATAGTGTTGAATTAGCATTGTCGGAACCTCAAATGAGTTTCAGATTTTTTGAGACTGATGTCTTAGAACGCTACTCGAATGAACCTAGATTTGATTTTGAGTTTAATGATTTTAGTGGGAAAATATCATGTAAATATGATGACGAAGGTAATCCAATACTCCGCGAAGAAGACCAAATTTTTTTAAAATCATTTGGTCTTGGGTTTAATTCATCAGGCGGTAGGGTTATAGCGGTTATGCTTCGTGATTTAGGTAATCTTTCTTCTGAGCATCAGATTGCTTGGAGCGCTAAAGAGATCCCAGGTTCAGAATGCAAGGTGCTTGAGGATTATTTCAATAATCAAATTCTGGGACAATGGATAACATCAAAATCTGTTTTCACTGCTTTGATAGATGAAATAAATGCTATCTACAAGCTGACAGATTCTATTTTTGGCATTTCACTCTTTCTTAATGAGCTGAACGGCAATCATCGTCCTAAGAATTTCACTTTTTTCTTTTCACCTACTTCCAAAAATTACTATGATTTTATTAATCTTCTTGATAAATATCTCTCAGAGAATATTAATAAATCATTTTTTAAAGGCTCTCTAGAGCTAGAGGAATTAAAGCCAATTGCTGAGAATATGGTCGAGCGAATCCAGAAAGGAACGCTTAGGCTTCTTGAGGAGTGGGTAAGCAAGTCCTTCAGGTTTCCTGATGATTCTTTTCCCAAAAAATTGTTGAAGCCTTTAAACGATGTAAGAAAAGAGAGGCAAAAACCCGCTCATAAAGTAATTCAGAACGATTACGACCTCAAGTTTATTGATAAACAAAAGAAAATAGTTGAAGAGTGTTACATATCAGTAGGCAGCTTGCGAAGAAATCTTCAAACTCATCCTAAAGCAAAAGATGTTAAGTTAAACACAGACTTAGACGATTCAATAGTTAAATACTTTTAGTGCACGGTAATAAAAATTTAACAAGCGCATGTTGTCTGAATGGTTTTCCGCTGTGCTCCAAACCAGCCATAAATGCGAAAGTTGGGCTTTTTCATAGGAAGGTATTTCCATGCTTCGATTCTCAATGACACTGCTTTCAGCCGTGGTTGTGACTACGGTTTCTGCCAATGCTCAGGAGTGTTCGCAAATCCTTAGCCAAGGCATCTACGACATTCGCTCTAGTGCAAACGACTTGAATACTGCATCGTCGTTCTCGCAGTGGTTCTGCGACAAGAAATTCTCAAGTTCCCAGCAAGCAAATGACTTCGGTGCTTCCCTAGCGTTTCCGTTCAAGGGCATACCGGTGAAGTTAGGTTTCGATTCTAATTCACAGCGCTGGTCGGAGTGGTACTCAAGTTTTTGCGGAAGCGTGCAGCATGACCAGTCACTCCAAAACCGTGTCAGAGAACATGTACAGACTGTCAATCCACAGATAGTGCAAGCATTTAACTCGTGCTTAGAATTAGATGGCCTGCACGTCTGGCTTGAAAGAACATATGATCCGAAGCGATTCAGATTTGCCGCACGTTTCAATCCGCCGAACGCCAACAATCCTAAAGCCACAATCGAGGCATTCAAACCTGGTCCGAATGTATCGTGTGACGACAAACCAAAGACAATTGATCGTCCTGTGTGGCGCACGGAATGCAAACGTACTAACGATGACCCCGTTTCTGTGATTGTACGTGCGGATTGGGATCCCAAAGGCGGGGGAAAACTCGAACTGCCAGCTATTGTGCACATTGATCCGCCGCCCCCACCTCCTCCGGTGAAGAAATTAAACCCCTTGTTTGCAGGTCAGACTCCAAACTGTAATGCTTCCATCGTCACAAACCATCAGAATCACCTGAATTGCACTAACACACCGCTTGGATACACGATCGAGAGCGGTCAAGCCGCGCAACAAAGGCTCTATCTGGGTGTTACAGGAAATGTGAACGCCGGGGTAATTACCACCAAAAGTAATTTCCGAGGAGGTGCCACTCAAGAGTGGGGCTACACAATTCGGGAAGCCTATAAAGCTGCTGGCTCATCACCCCTCTACGTCGTTGTCGGGTGTGGCAACAATGATGGTGAAGTCACCACCAATCCTGGGCATAAGAACTGCCCCACAGCGCCAATCGGCTGGACCTATCCTTGGTAGCTAACAAGCCCAACAAGTCATTCCAGCGGACCGTCAAGATGGCGCTTTTGGGGTCACTCCTTGGAAATAGACGTTTTGACGGCAATCAAAAAATAGCTATTAACTCGGAGGCCATTCAAGGCCACTTAAGCTAGATGATTATCAAGTCTAATGTGATGACTCGCCTCCCATCGGGACTTAGCAGGACTCGGGTTTCAAGTCTAGACGCGTCATTAGAGCTAGATGAATTGGTGATCCATTTTGTTAGTTGGCCACTTTTCTGTTTGGTTCTGATGTCCGGAGGGACAAGCCAATATTCGCTCCTAGAGGCTCTAAAGGTTAGAAACGAGGAAATCAAATGAATCTAACATTCCAAAACGCACTAAGGGCGGGCGCCGCAATTACCGCATTCTCATTATTTCTATGCGGCGCGCAGGCACAATCTGTGGCTTTACCGCAGGACAGCGAAGCGATAAATCAAATGAAAGACAATCTTATGGTTGTTCTGCGCGAATCGCAGGGAGCAAACCGACTAGAGGATTTATTTTCCCCGGTCGGAAAAATGACGGCCACTTTGCCTAACGGGAAAACCCAAGAGTTCGAATTAGCCCATTGGGAGTACATCGGAGACATGCATGTTCGGTTCGTTTTTGATAGCCCACAAACAATGGTGAATGCTTCGATGGAAGATATGCAGGCACTGGGCTTGTCTCGTATTGAAGATGCACTGCCGCTGGCTCTGAAAAATATCAAACGCGTCTACGGGGATCCGGCAGTATTCCCTTGGGAAGAGGGCATCATGTTGGTCCAGGGGCGCTCACCAGATTTGGATAGTTCCTATTTCATCGATCGCGAGTTTTGGCATCAACTTGAGAAAAAACACCCGGAAGGTTTAGTCGCCGCTGTACCTATGCGCAGTGGATTGCTATTCGCACCTCTTGCTGACAAAAAGGCTGTACAAATTCTTAAAGATGAAATTGTTTCGCTGTATGACAGTGGCGAACAGCATAAGGTGTCGTCAGCCCTCTATTTGTTCAAAAATGGCAAATGGTCGGTGTTTCAAGCTGCAATAAAGTGACAGGTTCTGACAGAACTACCAAAAACCGTGACGGCCCTGCCCTGTGCCCCTGAATAGCTGGTTTTATTAGTCCCCCCTCAATCCACAGCAGTAAAACCTACAGCCATCGCTTCTCTCACCTTAACGGGTGACGGAAAAATGATTATAAGTCATTATGTTAGCTCTTATTATCTGAGTAACAGCACCCTGCTCCACTGTGCAAGGTGTTTAGCAGGACAAAAGCCATGTTTACAGCCAAATATCCCCGAATTCTTATTGCCTGCACTGTGCTGGGCTTTTGTGGTTTCGCTTCTGCACAGCAGCTGCTCGAAACACAAAGCACCTCCAATCAAGCACAAGCTGTAGCCACAGACGCTTTAATCCTTAAAGCCGCGCAAGCCAGTTTTACTGAGTATTTCGACTTACTGGCGCTGCCAAATGATGCGGTGGTGCCTGCTGATATTCAGAAAAACACCGACTGGCTGAAGCAGGCTTTTGCAAAACGTGGTTTTAAAACTCAGCAGTTGCCAAATGATGGTAAACCGCTGCTGTTTGCCGAATATAAAAGTGCCAAAGCCGATGCAAAAACCTTGATGTTTTATATGCATTTAGACGGTCAGCCTGTGCTGCCGGAGCAATGGGCGCAAGCGAATCCCTGGCAGGCTGTGGTAAAAAAACGGGATGCTAAGGGTCAGTGGCTTGAAGTGGATCCGAAAGCGCTGCAGCAACAGCCGCTTGACCCGGAACTGCGGGTATTTGCCCGCGCTGCGGCGGACGATAAAGGCCCGATTATGATGTTGCTGGCCACATTCGACGCAATGAAAGCGGCAGGACTTTCGCCTGAATTTAACGTCAAAGTGCTGCTCGATAGCGAAGAAGAAAAAGGCTCTCCCAGCATCAATGCCATTTCCAAAGCCAATGCCGCTTTATTAAGCTCGGATGGCTTGTTAATACTGGATGGCCCACAGCATCAGAGTAATAAACCCACTCTGGTGTTTGGTAACAGAGGTGCCACCAGCGTTACTTTGACTGTGTATGGTCCGAAATCGCCGCTGCATAGCGGCCATTATGGCAACTATGTACCGAACCCGGCCCAGCGTCTTGCTACCCTGCTGGCCAGTATGAAGGATGATAATGGCCGGGTGACTGTGGCCGGTTATTACGACACAGTGAAACTAACAGCGGCAGAATTGAAGGTGCTGGCCGCTGTACCAGATAACGAAGCAGCGCTGCGTAAGCGCACCGGCATAGCTCAGCCAGACGCTGTTGGTAGTAATTATCAGCAAGCGTTGCAATACCCCTCACTGAATATCCGCGGTATGCAATCCGCTGCTGTCGGCGACAAAGCTGCCAATATTATTCCGCATCAAGCAGTTGCAGAACTGGACCTGCGCACGACGCCAGAGGCCGATTCAGCCTATTTAACCGGCCTGCTGGAACGTCATGTACGAGCACAAGGTTGGTACTTAAGCAAAGGCGAACCCACAGACGCAGAACGAGCTACCCATAATAAAATCGCCTCTTTGACACCAGGCGCTGGCGGTGATGCAGCCCGAACCGCCATGGACTCAAAGCTTGGCAACTGGGTGTATAGCGTGCTGCAACAGCAAAAATCCGATGTAGTGCGTATAAGGATGATGGGCGGCAGCTTGCCAACCCAGCAACTGGTCAGTGCTTTACAGGTGCCCTTTGTCATAGTGCCGCTGGTGAACGCCGACAACAATCAACACAGTTTCGACGAAAACCTGCGCATCGGCCATTATCTTGACGGCATGACAACTCTGTTCACGTTATTGCAAACTCCTTATTAAAAAGGAAACAGGCCAAAGATGAAGTGGCCACGCCATAGAAAACTGCGGCATGGTATGGGCTCAAATCAACCAGAAGCAGATAAAAAAGCCACTTCAGCAGAGGTGGCTTTAGCAGGCAGTCAATGTATAGCATTAGATTGACAAGCGCACGGCTTAAAAGCTATAGCTGACACCCAAGGCTAAATTACGGCCCATCAGCGGCGAATAATCTTTTAGTAATGAGGTATGAGGCCTCGCATCCTGATCCAGCAGGTTATTGCCTTTCAGATACAGCAGCACATCACCAGAGTCAGTAAATAATCTGTAGGTGATAGCGGCGTTCACCAGGGTATAGCCTGGCGTTTCTGTCTCATTTTCGGCGGTGTCTTTTTGCTTCGAATATGCAACAGCCCCTACTTCAGCATGCCAAAGCTGATGGTCAAAATTCAGCGTCGAACCAAACCGCAGTGGCGAAATTTGCGGTAAATTGCCGCCTTCGGCTAACTTGCCTCTGGTGTAATCGCTGAACATATCCACAGACCAGATCTCGTTAAATCGAATAGAAACCTGGGCTTCCATCGAAAATAATCTGGCATCGCCTGGTGTGAACTGATACACAGGCAAGTCGCCTTCTTCGTCACTATTAACGATATCGGACGCGATCAGGCCGGTGTTTTTTTCATAATAAAAGTTATCCACCTTGTTGTAGGCCATGCTGAACGAGCCTGTCCAGGCCCCCTCAAGTTTGCGCAGCGTCAGATCAAGATTGGTCGCCACCTCTTTTGCATTATTGCCCGTGTTTGGCAGGATCTGGCCATTCTCAATACTAAACTGCGAGCCTAATTCAAAGCTTTGTGTTGCATCGTGTGGACCATAACTATAGAGCTCTTCCGCTGTTGCAGAACGCTGTGCTCTGGTCATCGACAATCCCAGATTGTAAGCAGGGTTAAAGTCCCACAATACAGCAGCAGACAAGGTGCTGTTGTTGTCACTTTGCTGCTCTGGCTGATAGTTTTGCTCGCCAGCCTGAGTATCCACTGTCATGTTTTGTGGATCCAGCCGATAGTGTTCAAGCCGGCCACCCAGTTCAAAACGAAACTCCTGCACTTTACGTTCCTGAACAAAAAAGGCGGCCATGGTGTCGGTTTTACTGTCCGGTGTCAGGGCTTCATCCCCTGCTACAGCAAAATCGCGGTGCACCGCATGCAGTCCAACAGTACCTTGCCATTCCCCCCAAGGGCTGTTGTTCATGGTCAGCCGGGCTTCGCTTTGTTTATTGGAAAACAGCGTACCGGCCACACCGTCTTCTTCCTCGGCGTGTTGATAGTCTGTGTAACCTGCATCCAGCCTGAGTTTGGTAAAACCAGCAACAGGGTCCAGTACACCACTGTGTAATTGCCAGGAGGTTTTTTCTAAATCTATAGTGATATCAGGGGCACCTTCTTCACCACGGCCCGGTATACCGTAGTTAGACTCAGTGCGGGCGGCGGATAAGCTGATAAAGCCCTTGTCCCCTGTATAGCCAGCGCCTGCGGCATAATCATCCAGTTGCAACTGACTGTTGTTGATGCTGCCATGTGTATCCGGCAGATCAGCAATAGCATTGCCCGGTATATCCAGATCGTCGGTTTCACGGTGCGTGCCATCCAGATGCCAGTTGAACTGGCCGTTGCCGCCGTCCAAATCGCCATTAACAGTGCGGCCATTGTTAGCACTGTCGTAACGCCCCCCCAGCTCGCCCGATACACCATTTACCGGCGTGTCATGAAAACGTTGGTCAACCACGTTTACTACGCCACCTATAGCGCCATTACCGTATAACAAGGTGGCAGGTCCACGTAAGATTTCGATTT
>Ga0247725_1001140_pt1 | contig 14547 bp, 10 predicted proteins | sample OKSTACKMCFT3sol_FD_183021 | JGI IMG/M metagenome (GOLD analysis project Ga0247725, IMG submission 183021) | Subsurface sediment microbial communities from gas well in Oklahoma, United States - OK STACK MC-FT3-sol | ecosystem: Environmental > Terrestrial > Deep subsurface > Rock core/Sediment... | reverse complement strand
AGGCGCTCACCCTCCAGGGTCGCGGACATCAGCAACACCTTGAGCGGCTCGTCACGCAGCAGCTCGCGGCCATTGAGGGTCAGCGCCAGGGCCAGGTCGGCATCCAGGCTACGTTGATTGACTTCGCGGAATGCATGAACTTGTCAAAATCACTGAGGCCTCCTATACCCAGAAGCTAGCGAGGGCTCAGAGCGAAGAAAACACAATGACAATCATCACCAACACAGGCTATCTGCACCACTACCCATTCCTTGCGCTATCTGATGATGTGGTGACCGCGATGGGTCAAGCACCCTCCACCCCCTACACAACCAGCGTCCCAATAAAACTATTTGAGGTGTTTTGCCACGTTACGGACACGCGTGTTTGCTATGCAGATTTATCAAGCAAACAGTTTCGCCTAACCGTAAAGCGGTTCCTGGGCACGCTTTACCACAAGGATTTAGTTGACTCACATCCATTTACACAGACCACGTATCGGAAAGCGTTCATCCAAATCCTAGATTCTTTGAGAAGTAAGATTCCGACCCTTATAGATACCGACTGGACATTACTAGATGTTGAACCAGATATCTCTTATCTTTCTCTCGCGGACACAAAACTCAATCACTCACTAATCAGATACTGGAATGGCTGGCAAGTTTGCAGCGGCAAAAAAGCATCGAGCTACCTCAAACTATCGCCACTCTGGCTATCCCATGGACAAGCTTTTACCGAACAATTCTATGAGCAATGCAAAGAACACTTAGAATCAGGAAACATAAGACTCTCATCAGTTATAAACAAATTCGTTAGATATCTAGCGCTCAACAGCGAACAGTGGCCACCCAGTACATTTTACAACCCAACAACTGTACGCCATGTCTTTCTGGGATTCATGAGATTTTATTTCTTAGAAGCAAACGATAACAGCAAAGATTTAATAGCACAAAACGTCGCTTTCGCACAATTTATAAACTTATGCACACGCGCCTTCATTGAGTCCGGCGTATGGGCAACTCCATTTGAGAGACTACCAAAGCCAGAGATCAAAAGACCGCCCGGCACACAAAGCAATATCAGAAAAAGTGAAACAGGCGTACTTGTACACGACAAGCTACTGACTGAAATCCCGATATCAATAACGGACAACCAAGCCATAGATATACTCTTTAAAAAAATAGACTCAGACTTAAATACGATTAGACAATGGGCACTAGAGCAAGTAAGCGACTTTAAGATCAGAATAGAACGCAGGAATAAACTTGCCAAAACCGGAACCCCATCCAGCTATGGAGGCGGAAACAAAACAATCCATAGAATCGGCCTAGCAAATATCTGCGCCACATTTAATAGAGATGGATTCATCACTAGCAAAACCTATACAAAAAGAGCATTCGGAGATGTAACTACCGTCGACGAGACTTCCAAGCTACTAGCACTGCCAACCACTGACAGTCTCTTCCCCTTCCAATGCTTGCTTGTGATGAATCATCCAGAAATAACAGAAAGCTTCCTGAAAAACCTTGAGCTATATAATCCAGAAAACAAACGAACAGGATTCATTGAGGATGGCAATGAGTCCACACTAGTTAGTTACAAGGATAGAAAAGGTAAAAATTTAAGCCTGCAAGCAATTAGACTTACGCAGGAGGAAACAGCTTGGATAAGGTTAATTATCGACATCACCAGCCCATTAAGGGAAGCATTAAGAAGCAGAAATGATAAAAGATGGCGAGAGCTGTTTCTAACCTGCGGCCAGGGGTTCGCTGACCCAGGCAGCATGAAACCACCCCGATGGTATTTGAGCAGGCTAAAATCAGAACAGACAATCCGTGACCGCGTTACAACAATGTTTCACCCTCACACACACCTTCGCGATGAGGCTCTTCTAAAGTTTATTGACCGAATTAGCCTGACAAGTATCAGATCAAGTGCTGGCGTCTCGGTATATCTCCAGACGGGTGACGGCGAGAAGATGTCACAAGTGCTTGGCCATACGGAGTACAACCCCGAACTTCTGCGGAGATATCTTCCCGACCCCATCCTTGAATTCTTTCAGTCTCGATGGGTGCGCATTTTTCAAAAAGCCATTATATGCGAGACGATGAAGTCCAGCCCACATTTAGCTCAAGCCACTAAATTTGAAAGCATGGATGAACTTCATGAGTTTTTGCAAAATCATGCTCTGAGTGAATTGCCAAGCCATATCAAAGATCCAGAGGGGATCAACGCATTCAGGGAGTGTAGTTCCGAGCTATTTATCTCTGTAAACCCAGGAGCATTAGGCGCATTAATGTCACTTGAAAGCGCAGTGAATAACGCCAAAAAGCCTAATTTAGTCTCAGGGAAAGCCAAGTACTGGGCAAGCATTTCAAAGCACATTGTCACGCATATAAAAAGCGGAACTGATTCGCTTTTGAAAAAACATCTAAATAGCGCCATCCAACACATAAACCCCAACCAGATGGCCAAATTAATTTATGAACCTTCCTTCTGAACTCAGCTTCTTAAATAATTATTATCTAGACCCACAAAAACATTACCGCACTGCAAACTGGCTAATTAGTAACTTCGAGGAAAAAATCTGGACATATAACTTTGGCAGCACAAAGAATCGATATTTAGACTGGGACATAAGACTGGATAACGGTACGAGCCTTGCCTCTGAATGCAATTTAGCACTTTGTAACAGCTTCAAGTATTTCACCATAGCTGCGACACGGAGGGCAGCTGGCTCAAGTGATGACACTAACGCACTGCAAACACAAAAAAAAGGCTTTAATCTAGCTCTTCTCATATTAGATATCCTACTACTAAATCCTCAATATCAGATTTCACGATATGGACTTGGCGGCCTCTCCATAAATCATCTAAAGGATATTTTAGCGAAATTTTGCCAAAGCACCGATACAAGTGAGTCCGTATACAACTGGTCACAAACCCTTAAACTCTACTGCCTCGACACGCTTAATAGAACCAACAAAGACGACATCGAGAGTTTTTTACAACAGCATCCACACGCTAACATCGTCACATCAGACCAAATCAATGACGACATACTGGGCCTTGAACCAATCAATATACCAAGGATCAGAGCAGCGCTCCATTTAAACGGCGATTACTCCCAACCAGCAGATCACGCGCAATGCACTATCAACAGCCTAGTCATATCGCAAAAAATCTTCATTAACACCATTAAAGGAGCACGCTACCCTAAGACTAGACACGAGATCTTGTCTTTCTATAAAGACAGCTATGCCGACCGCACGGAATATCCTGCTGTAAAAATAACTACTGGTGAAAATGAGAAAATTAGCCAGTCATACTTCAACGCACTGAAAATGACGATTTATAGACTAGGGATTTTGCATGAACTCGGACTAGATGCACCAAGCATTGACACGCTGAAGCACATGCTAAATGCACCTTATCCGTCGACAGTTCAGCCCGGGAGATTCAGAACCCTACCTTCTGAAGTGGTCTTCAGCACAGCCAGAAAAGCAATCGAACTCCACTTACATCATGGGAAGGAAATTGTTAATGGTTTTTGCAGGGTTGCCATCAGATGTTGCCGCTACAAAGTTTCACCGTCGAAATTTACTTCAAAAGAAATACGAAAAATTATTGGCCCTCATCTCTCTGACTTGGGCGTAAAGTATTTGGGCCTTTCTGCACGATCTACCGGGTCTGCAGCGTACTGCGCGAGTGTCCGACCAGAGAAAAATGAATACTTTGTAAAACTACGAAACAATGCCGGCCTCTTAGAGCTCATATCAGTATATATAGGCTCTGTGCAGCTCGTAGTAGGAATGCTAATGGCTAGGCGCATAGATGAACTAGCCCAGCTGTCATCAGCCAGTTGCCTAGACAGCACCGAGACTCTTTTGATTTTTGGGAACGGTAAAAGCACTAGCGGACTATTTGGAGTTAGGCGCAGAGAGGCTAGACCTATTGATCCACTAGCCGTTGAAATGATTAAAAATCTTATTCGAATGCACAAAATCCTGAAACGCATTGGCTACATAGACACCATTCCATCGCTGTTTGCAACACCATCCAGACATGGATCTACCAATATAGCTCCATGCAACACTGACAATTTCAATAAGAATCTAGACTTAGTCTGCGACTACTTCCAAACCGAGGTCACCCCTGAAGGCTGTCGTTATTATATAAGACAGCACCAACTCCGAAGATTTTTTGCCTTAGTATTCTTCTACTCCAGCAGCTTCGGCGGTCTAGAAACTTTGCAGTGGGTTCTGGGCCATACTAATCTCTCACACGTCTGGAACTACATTACAGAGTCTTTAGATGGTGCAACTCTACGCGGAGCAAAAGCACAGTACGTCGCAGAAAAACTGCACAGTAACGGAGCAGCTGAATTCACTAGCCTTGCTAGAATACTAAAAGAACGATACAACATTGAGAACTTCACCATCATTGATACCGAGGAACTCGAGCATTATATCGAGGCACTGCTAGTAGACTCCATTATATCTATAGAGCCTGAGTTTTTTGAAAACGAGCACGGCGAAAGATTTGAAATAGTTATTAAGCTTACTCAGGAAGAGCATCGACATGCCTAGATCTTCATCTATAAACAGTAGTGACGTACACACTTTTGTCGAATTACTAAGAGCCATATGCCGCACCCCGGCCACATTTGCAAACTCAACTAAAATCAAAATCGCCCTCCATAGCCAAGCAGGGTTAGCAGCCCTAGAGCACCAATTCGAAGAAAACGATATCTATAAGACTACAAAACCGATGAGCCTAAATACTCTAAAATCTTATGCAAACACAGAACTAGATCGTGGCTTCCGGGGACTCAACGACTTAAGAATTGCGGCCGCCGATGCAATCCAATCCTACGAAACTAGATGTAAAGCATCAAATAAGCGGACAAAATCAGGACTTACCATTCGCACCTCAGAGTTAGAAAAAGACATAGAGCTTCTGCGCAAGGCGAACCTTATATTGCTACAGGCAGTAGCATTGGCCATAACTGACATTAATACTATTCGCGACACGAAAGACTCTAGCCTGAGAGAGAAGCGAGCGAACGAATCGCTGCAAACCTTAAGAGCCATAGTCAGCCTCAATCCTCCACCATTCGATCTCTACCCCAACAATTCATCTGTTGTTGTCCTCGCGGATTACAAATGATGGAAACAAACCAACCTCCAAAACAATTATATAAAGTATTACCTGAACTTATACTTTTTGACTATTACGTCCCGGGCACTCTAGCAACTAAAGATGGCTCCAGAATCCCATTCATATCCTGGCCCGATAGAACACCTTGCCATTTGGCCAATCTTTACATGCTTCATTTGCTAGAGCGCACGGGCGTAGGGGGGAGAAGCGGCCTTTCGAGGGTAGGCCCCAGAGGAGGAAGTCTTGGTGATTACGCAGGAAAGATTAGCCAACTTCTTAGATACTGCCACCATACAAATACAGATTTAATATGCCTTAGCGACCAAAAGTTTACTGACTTTATAGGAAAGCTTCGCCGCGAAAGTTCCCATTCAAAGCCAGACGCCCTAAAAAAAACTGAACCAACTGTTTTAGCAACTGGAAGAGCATGCCTGGATTTCTTAATTTTTATCGGAAAAATATATGGCGAAGAAAAATTTGTAGCTCCAGAAGGTGTTATCCGTATCACCTATAAATCTTCATATCAAAATCATGACCAAAGACACCATAAGAAACGAAATTATATCTGGCATCACTCATTTACAAACAGCGGTCGATTGCGCGATAGATTTCCAATTTCCGATGAAGCCATACTCGCTCTTAGAGTCGCTGTCGACGACGCACCAGGTAGCAGACATCTAAAGCAACGTCGCCATTTAGTGCTTTCTTTACTAGAGCATACGGGGGCTAGAGTTAGCGAAATTACCGGACTCACAACCCAAGACGTTCTTAGAGCATTACAGATGAAAGAACCAATGCTTCGACTGAACACACTGAAACAGGGAGAAGGTCGGAGTCGAGTTATTCCAATAACCAAGATGCTTGCCGCTGACCTAGGCAAATATCTGAAAATATACAGACCGCAAGCGATTGGCAAAAATAAACACGATTATTTCCTTGTTTCGGACTCTACTGGAGCATCTCTTGGAGCCGGAACCATTACTAAAGAAATAGCCTGCTTACGCAAAATAGCAGAGCTAGAAGAGGAGGCATGCCCGCATATGTTTCGGCACAGATTCATCACTAACTTATTTGTACTCTTAATCAAGCAGCACGAAATAACCAACACAGATGAATTTAGACGCTCACTGCTTGATAGCCAACAATTTATGGCTGAAGTTATGCTGTGGACCGGACATAATTCATTCGAAGGAGTTAAACGCTATATAAAATTAGCCTTTGCAAAGCTCTCAGGTCTTCCATCGACGGTATCATCGGTACGAATGCTAACCGCACTCAACTATTTCGATCAGCAGCAAACTGCTCTTTTGCGTCTCTTATCCAATGGCATGCCTATTGAACAATACAAGCAAGAACTAGACAACTTAAAAGTCTTGCGTGATGAGGATATGAGGCTAGCCCAAGCTCACCAATATACTGCTACCTAAAGCCTGACCCTGTCATAACAATTAGGCACTTAATGCGTCCTCTTCTTCGGTTTAGTTTTAGCAGTTGGTTCTGCCTCCATCGGGTCATGATGTAGTGGTCACCCCATCCCCCACAGTGGTTTGGCGACAGCCAGTCGTTGACTTGATGCGGCCTGATTCAGTTGTAGCGATGCATCAGGTAGTGGCTGATGTCCCGCTGTGAATCATCCCTAATCTTGCCGCCCCCGTGCGACCGTTTCTGGCCGGTTCCTGCCTGTCGCCATAGACGCCTCTCGGCCAATAGCGGCCTTTCGCTCGCTAGCAGTTCAAGCTGTGAGTGGCGCTTTACATACTTCCCGATGGACACGCAGACACTACTAGTGATTTGCCGGCGAACCTTATGACTGCGGCGAAGCCAGAAGTAGCATCTCCGCCGCCCAAACCCATTGGCTGACCAGCTTCTGACTGTGCTCGGGGTTACTAACCAGGACGCTGGAGAGAGACATCCCTCGCAGGAACGCGATGCTCAGTGCTTTTACAGCTGGGTAGTTTGGGTTGTCGAGTACGGGGGCAAACAGGCTATCCACCACTCGCTCCCGCTCCATCCGGGCATCTCGTTCAGCTCTCCTAACCGCCTCCTGCAGATCACTGTCTGTTCTTGCTGCTCCCCATAACTCCAGCTCTGCCAAGTAGGCCGGTTGCACGCTCATCGTAGTCAGCGTGCGAATGGCCCGTTCAACAGGGCTTGTGACATGGGCCATCGTCGATTCTGCCTGGCGCACCGCTTCATCGTTTCGGCGAACAAGTTCAGCAATGGTGGCTGACAGCAGCGCTGCGTGGGTGGGGAAGTGATGTAGCAGAGCCCCGCGACTCGCCCCCGAGCGACGTTGAACCTCCAATGTTGTTGTGCGCGAGACACCGCATTCAATGAGTGAGGAAACCGCAGCGTCCAGTAGCCGCTGGCGTGTGGCTTGTGCCTTGGAGGTCGAGGTGGCGTTCGCTGTGCTCTGCATGAGTGCTCATAAGAAAAGTGAATAGTACAAACAGTCAGTGTTGACTGTCTGCCGGTAGGCTCCTACAGTCAAGTCTGACTGTTTTTGTGTTCGACGAACAATACTTCGATCTGCCTGAATTTGGAGCCTCTGATGCCTGCCTTCGCTACCGTCACCATTGAGCAAGATCCGCAATTCCCCCGCGTAGCTCGCTTGCTGCTCAACCGTCCTGAGCGACTGAACGCAATCATCGATCAGACCCCTCGCGATATCCGGGCGGCTGTCGAGTGGGCTGAAGCGAACGACGAGGTGCATGTCATTGTCGTCGAGGGTGCTGGTAAGGGCTTCTGTGGTGGGTACGATCTCGCTGACTATGCCGAGCAACAAAAGGACCATCCCTGCCAGCAAGAAGGCCATCCCTGGGATCCGATGGTTGATTACGCTGCCATGAAGCGCAATACCGAGGACTTCATGAGCTTGTGGCGTTGCAGCAAGCCAACGATCGCAAAAGTTCATGGGTACGCAGCTGCTGGTGGCAGTGACATTGCGCTGAGCTGTGACCTGCTCGTAATGGCCGAGGATGCCAAGATCGGTTACATGCCGACCCGTGTATGGGGGTGTCCAACTACGGCCATGTGGACATTCCGCCTGGGCTTCGTCCGAGCCAAGCAGATGATGTTCACCGGCGATGTGATCGACGGCAAAAAGGCGGCCGAGTGGGGGCTGGCAAACGAGGTGGTAGCCAGCGGTGAGCTGGAGTCTGCAACCATGGCGCTGGCCAACCGAATTGCCGGAGTGCCGAAGTCTCACCTCGCCATGCACAAGCTGGTGGTGAACCAGGTAATGCTAAACATGGGCGTCGAGCAGGCTCAGATGATGGCCACTCTGTTCGATGGCATCACCCGTCACAACCCTGAGGGTCTGTGGTTCCGTCGGTATGCCCAGGCCGAAGGCTTCAAAGCCGCGATCGAGTGGCGCGATAGCGGTCGTCCGATTCCAGAGCGCGACGAGGCACGTGAGCTCATTCGCGAGCTCGATCAGCGTCTAAATAAATGACGCGCTGACAAGCTCGCTCACCTCCGAGCAGCGGTCATTACAACCACAACAATTGACCACCTGATTTTCTGTTCTGGGCTGACTGGGCCCGCTCGAAGTTTGGCTTCAGCGGCCCAGTGCACGTCGCTCCAGGACGAAGGAGATTTTTGTGTCGGCTACCGTCTTGAACAACAGCTCCTGCATACAACACCGCATGGAGTCGACCGCTACACCGCTGGATTTGCTTACCCACTCCGCAGCCCGAACCCCATCCCATCCTGCCCTTGAATACCTGTGCGTTGATGGTATGGGCGAGCCCGAGGTTCTCAGCTACGAGCAGCTTCTGGGAGAGGTTAAGAACGTTGTACGTGCGCTATCCGCACATGGAATTCAGGCGCATGAGTCTGTAGCGATCATGCTGCCATTTGTGCCTCAAGCCGTTTCCGCTTTGATTGCTGCCTCTACTGTGGCGGTGGCCTTCCCCGTGAACTTGCTTCTGTCGGCAGAAGCCTTGCGCAATCAGCTGGTGCTATCAGGTTGCCGTGTCGTCATTACGATGGGGCCCCATCCTGACCTGGATGTTCGAGCTCGCCTGCAGGTAGCCATTGATGCGATGACGGACGCCCCCCTGGTTGTTGAGATTCCAGTCGAGGCTGGCAGCTCTGAAGCTATGTCTTGGGATGAGTTTCTAGGCCATTCAGACGGCTTACTCCCGAACAGTGATGCTGATCATGTAGGGATGTTAATCCACACCGGCGGGACTACTGGTCTGCCGAAGCTGGCCAGACTCACACGAAGGAATGTTGCCTCGGCGTCCATCATGGCGGCGTCTGGCCTGGGAATCGGCGCACGTGAAAGGCTGCTCACGGGACTTCCCCTATTCCACGTAGGTGGAGCCATTGATGCTCTTTTCGCAGCCCTGTCGGTGGGGGGCACAGTCGTCTTCCCATCAATGTTCGGTATGCGCAGCCGCCGGGCCATCCAGGAAGTCTGGTCGATCATCGAAAGGGAGAAGATCACTCTGCTGGCCGGCGTGCCGACGACTCTCGCGGCGATCGTTGAGACCCCTGTCGATGGCGCAAAGCTAGATGGCTTGAGAGCTGTAATGACGGGGGGCTCGCCCCTAGCCAGAGATCTGTTTTTGCGCCTGCAGGCGAAAATCGAGAAGCCTGTTTGCCAGCTCTATGGCATGACTGAATCGAGCGGGATTGCTACCGCGCAACTCACCAGCGGCCAGCCCGTCAGCCATACAACCGGGAAGCCTGTACCAGGCGTCGAGATTTGCCTGGGAAGCATCGATGGCGGTTTTCATCCTGGAGCGAAAGGAGAAATCCTTGTTCGTGGTCCCAATGTGTTCCGCGGGTACCTCACGGCTGAGGGAGTAAAGGGTGACCCCAACGGAGGCTGGTTCCAGTCGGGCGACCTCGGGGAAGTCACCGAAGACGGTGAGCTTCGTGTAGTGGGTCGTTCGAAAGACGTGATCATCCGTAGTGGTCACAACATCGATCCTCAGATGATCGAAGACGTTGCTATGGAGCACCCGGATGTAAGTCAGTCAGCTGCGGTGGGAATGCCCGATGACTATGCGGGCGAGGTGCCTGTTTTGTACGTCGTGACTTGTCCTGGGGCAACAGTCTCTGTGGGTGAGCTTGCGAAGTTCATTAATGCTCGAATTGCTGAGCCACCCGCACGCCCGAAACATGTCTTTCTGTTGGACGAGCTCCCACTTACTCCATTCGCAAAAATTGCAAGATTCCGCCTACGTCAGTTGGCAGTAGAGCATCGGGCAAACGAGTTGGTAATAGGTTTACTGAGTGGAGCGTTGGTTACTTGCACCGATCCGGCCGCCAAGAAAATACAGATTAAAAGCGATGCAGCTATTACGCAGGGACAGCTGGATGAAATCGAAAAAGCCTTAGCCAAGCTGGATCTTCAGTTGGCTGACTGATTGATGACTACGCCGGGAAAGTAAAAGCCGGAGGGCTGTATGACTATCAATGCCGAATCCTCGCTAATACCCTCTGGAAAAGCTCCTGCTGAAGAGGCATCCGTAACTCTAACAAAGAGAGAGCTGTTAGTTCTCCAGCTTGTTGCGCAAGGTATGTCTTGGGAGGAAGTCGGTGAGCAACTTTTCGTCTCCATCAATACAGCAAAAACGCATGCCAAACGAATTCATGCGAAGCTTGGCGTCAAACGCAGGACGCATGCTGTAGCGAAAGCTAAGCAGCTGGGGCTGCTGAAATAGGGCCATCGCAGGGCTTGCTTACCTTTTTGAGTTAAGCATGCCTTGTATTTATATTGTTCATATTCCATAGCGCCATAACTAATGTCTCGCTAACTGGAGAGGCATCGTTATATGGCGCTTTTTTGGTTTTTGATTGTCTCTAAAATCACATTTTCGTGGGACGCGGGGAGGAAAATGCCGCAGTACATTCGGCGCACTAATAACAAAAACCGGAGTACCCAGTGCCAACTCACCTCATCCCCGCTCAGCTGTCAAAGCTCTCATCGGCAATAGCAGTTTCGAGTCTGCTGATTACGCCTGCATATGCAGTGGATTTTTCATTAGGTGAAATTGATGGTCAGTTCGACTCATCACTTTCTGTCGGTGCAAGTTGGTCCACAGCCAGTCCTAACAAAGATCTAATCGGAAAAAACAATGGCGGCCGCGGTATGTCGCAGACTTCCGATGATAGCCGGATGAATTTTAAGCGCGGCGAGACCTTTTCTAAGATATTCAAAGGTATTCATGATCTGGATCTGCGATACAAAGACACAGGGGTCTTTGTTCGCGGAAAGTACTGGTATGACTTTGAACTGAAAGACGAAAGCCGGCTGTTTAAAGACATCAGCGACAGCAACCGGAAGGAAGGCGCCAAGTCTTCTGGAGCTGAGCTGCTCGATGCTTTTGTTTACTACAACTACCTGCTGGTTGATCAGCCTGGTTCCGTACGCCTCGGCCGTCAGGTGGTGAGCTGGGGTGAAAGCACGTTCCTGCAAAGCGGCATCAATGCCATTAACCCCATCGATGTCGCTGCTTTCCGTAGGCCTGGAGCTGAGCTAAAGGAAGGGCTCACACCGGTCAACATGTTCTACCTCTCCCAGAGCGTGACGGAAGATCTCTCCTCGGAGTTTTTCTACCAGCTGGAGTGGGAGCAGAGCACGCTGGATAACTGCGGAACGTTCTTCGCCCAAACTGACATTGTCCCGGATGGATGCGAGAACAACCTTGCAGCTCTGAATCCGAGCTTGGGGCAGTTCGCATCGCTGGCAGGGCCGCTTGCTTACCAGACATCTTCTGAGGGTGTCCTCATCCCACGCGGTGGAGATCGAGATCCTCGCGACGGTGGGCAATGGGGGCTGGCTCTGCGTTATCTATTCGAGCCTTTGGATACAGAGTTCGGCGCCTACTTCATGAACTACCACAGCCGGTTGCCGATCTTCAGCGGTACGGCACCAGGTCAGTCGGTTTACAACGCTATTCCCGGCTACGTCGGTAATGTATGCGGCCTGATCGGCGCTGCTTGCACACCTTCACTACAGTCGGGCTTGGCCTCTGCTCTCGTCGCCGGCAATGCCCGCTACTTCATTGAGTATCCCGAGGACATCAAGCTCTATGGCCTGAGTTTCTCGACGACACTGCCGACCGGTACCGCCTGGGCTGGTGAGATTAGCTACAGGCCGAATGCGCCAGTCCAGATCAACTCCACTGACGTGCTGTACAGCGCACTCACACCGCTTGATCCCACCGTATCGATATTGAGCGTCGTACCCGGCCAGGACACGCACGGATACCGCCGAAAAGAAATCACCCAGCTGCAAACAACCTTCACCCATTTCTTCGATCAGGTCATGGGGGCGAGTCGCCTCACCTTGGTTGGGGAGGTCGGTTGGACGCACGTAGGTGGCTTGGACAGCAACTCCGATGTGCGATACGGGCGAGATCCAGTGTTCGGCCCTGGTGAGCTGCCCAACGGCCGCTGCCAATCCCTTAACGCCGGGACGCTGGGCACTCCGAACGGAAAGAACGGCAGAAGATTCTGCGGCGACGATGGTTTCACAACCCAGAACTCGTGGGGCTATCGAGTGCGTGCGATTTGGGATTACCCCGACGTTTTTGCCGGCGTGAATCTGAAGCCTAACGTTGCCTGGTCTCATGACGTTGACGGCTATTCGCCAGGACCTGGTGGCAACTTCGAAGAGGGAAGAAAGGCTGTAAGCCTGGGGATCGATGCGGAGTACATGAACAAGTACTCCAGCAGCCTCTCGTACACCAATTTCTTCGACGGGAAGTACTCGACCACTGAGGATCGGGACTTCGTTGCTCTCAGCTTCGGCGTGAATTTCTAAGGCGTATGAACATCATGAAATCGAAAACTACCTTGCTCCTGAGCAGCGGCTTCGCCATTTCCCTTTTCGCAGTCAACGTCCACGCTCAGGTATCTGCGGAGCAGGCCTCCCAGCTGGGCAACTCGTTGACACCTGTGGGGGCCGAGAAAGCTGCCAATGCTGAGGGAAGCATCCCAGCGTGGAATGGCGGTCTGCCTACAAACGCGGGCAGCGTCGACGCAAAGGGGTTCCTCGCCAACCCCTTCGCAAGTGAAGCCCCCTTGTTCACCATCACTGCGCAGAACGCCGAGCAGTACAAGGGCAAGCTGAGCGTGGGCCAGCTGGCTCTCTTCAAGCGGTACCCGGAGACGTACAAGATCCCCGTGTACACAACGCACCGGACTGCAAACCTGCCCGAGAGTGTGCTCGCAGATACGAAGATCAACGCAACCACTGCGACCCTCGTCCAAGGCGGGAATGGGGTCGAAAACTACAAAACGGCAAATCCGTTCCCCAGAATGGCCTGGAGGTTATCTGGAACCACGTGACCCGCTATCGAGGCGGCAGCGTGCGTCGGTTGATCACCCAGGCAACCCCCCAGGCGAACGGCGCCTACACCATCGTGAAATTCAAGGACGAGTTCATTTCGCCCTCGAACGTTGAAGGCAGCTCGAGCCAGAAGTCCAACATCCTGTTCTATTACAAACAGCAGGTAACGGCGCCACCGCGCCTGGCAGGCAATGTCATCCTGATTCACGAAACCATCGACCAGGTGAAAGAACCTCGCCTGGCCTGGCTTTACAACGCTGGCCAGCGCCGTGTGCGCAGGGCGCCGCAGCTGGCATACGACGGCCCAGGCACGGCTGCCGACGGTCTACGGACCGCTGACAACCTAGACATGTACAACGGCGCACCGGATCGCTACGACTGGAAGTTGATAGGGAAAAAGGAGATGTACATCCCTTACAACAACTACAAGCTGGATGACCCAAGCCTGAAGTACAGCGACATCATCAAGCCCGGCCATCTGAACCAGGACTACATGCGCTATGAGCTGCATCGTGTCTGGCATGTCCAGGCAACACTGAAGCCGGGTGAGCGCCACATTTACGCCAAGCGCGACATCTACATCGATGAGGACAGCTGGCAGGCCGCTCAGATTGAGCAGTACGACGCCCGTGGAGCCCTCTGGCGGGTTTCCGAAGGGTTCGCTCAGTACTACTACAACAAGCAGGTCAGCGGTTACACAGCCGAAGCGATCTACGATCTTCTGTCCGGACGCTACCTGGTGCTGGGCCTGAAGAACGAGGAAAAGAACGCCTTTGAGTTTGGGCTCATGGTGAATGAGGCTGAGCTTACGCCCGCTGCACTTCGTCAGGCCGGGGTACGCTAGCAACCCGCCCCCCAGCTCTGAGATTTCGACGCTGTACGTTGCCGGCCCTAGGGCCGGCTTTTTTCTTAATGGACCGTAAATGGGAGCCCTAGAACAAGCCCGACAGGAGGTAGGACAGGCTGCTATTGGCCGCTAGTGTGCGCTCTCTTGCTTGGATGGCATTACGTTCTGGCCCAACGTTACTGTAGCGAATCCGCAGCAGTATCAATCAAAGCCTCCTGTATCCCGCGTGAAGAAAGACGCTACGTTGCGC
>Ga0247725_1001138_pt1 | contig 14569 bp, 13 predicted proteins | sample OKSTACKMCFT3sol_FD_183021 | JGI IMG/M metagenome (GOLD analysis project Ga0247725, IMG submission 183021) | Subsurface sediment microbial communities from gas well in Oklahoma, United States - OK STACK MC-FT3-sol | ecosystem: Environmental > Terrestrial > Deep subsurface > Rock core/Sediment... | reverse complement strand
TCCGCCCCGGTCGATGAGCGGACCTTGACGGGGCTGGCGGCCCTGCTGCCGACCCTGGACCTGAAGAGCGCCCTGACGCCCTACACCCTGGCCGGACCCTGGGGGCGGTTGCTCGACGCCGATCACGAGGCCCTGGCCGCCGGCGCCGTCCAGGCCTTCGAGACCGAGGGGCTGCTGGGCACGGCCGCCGCACCGGCGGTCCTGGCCTATCTCTTCCATCGCATCGAACGCGAGCTGGACGGTCGGCCGACCTTGATCCTGATCGACGAGGGCTGGCTGGCGCTCGACGACCCGGCCTTCGGCGCCCAGCTGCGCGAATGGCTCAAGACCCTGCGCAAGAAGAACGCGTCGGTGGTCTTCGCCACCCAGTCGCTGACTGACATCGACGCCAGCCCGATCGCCCCGGTGATCGTCGAGAGCTGCCCGACGCGGATCTTCCTGCCCAACCCGCGCGCCCTCGAGCCGCAGAGCGCGGCGATCTACGCCCGCTTCGGGCTCAGCGCCCGCCAGGTCGAGATCCTCAGCCGCTCCGCGCCCAAGCGCGACTACTACGTCCAGTCCCGGGCGGGCGAGCGCCTGTTCGACCTGGGCCTGGGCCCCGTCGCCCTGGCCTTCTGCGCGGCCTCCTCGAAAGCCGATCAGGCCGACATCGCCGCCGTCCTCGCCGCCCAGGGTCCCGAGGACTTCGCCGCCGGCTGGCTGCGCCATCGGGGCCTCTTCTGGGCCGCCGACCTCCTGCCGTCGATCACCCTCCCGGAGTCCTCGCGATGAGTGTTTCACCACACCTCTCCCGTCGTCGCATGGCGGCGCTGCTCTGCGGCGCGCTCGCCCTGGCGGCCACGCCGGCCTTGGTCACCACGGCCGTGGCCCAGGTCGCCGTCTACGATCCCAGCAACTACGCTCAGAACGTGCTGCAGGCGGCGCGAGCCTTGCAGCAGATCAACAACCAGATCAGTAGCTTGCAGAACCAAGCTCAGATGCTGATCGGCCAGGCGCGCAATCTGGCCAGCCTCCCGTATTCGTCGCTGTCGGCGCTGCAGCAGCAGGTCGCCGCGACCCAGGCCTTGCTGGGAGAGGCCCGCGCCCTGGCCTACAATGTCCAGGACATCCAGGAGGCCTTTCATCGTCACTACGACGTGGCCGATCTTTTGGCCACGGACGCCGACCTGACCGCGCGGGCCGAGGCCCGCTGGACCATCTCGGTGGCCGGGTTCGAGGACGCCTTGAAGGTCCAGGCCGGCGTGGTCGGCGGTCTTGAGACCAGCCGTGGCGAGATGCAGAGCCTGGTGTCGGTCAGCCAGGACGCGAGCGGCGCGCTGCAAGCGGCCCAGGCTGGCAACCAGCTCCTGGCCTTGCAGGCCCAACAGCTCTCGGCCCTGACCGCCGTGGTGGTGGCCAACGGTCGGGCGCAGGCCCTGGAGGCGGCCGACCGCGCCGCCGCGCGCGCCGACGCCAAGGCCCGCTTCTCCAAGTTCATGGGAGCCGCGCCCCAGCCATGAAACAGTCCGCCGGCTTTCGGGCCCTCGTCTGGGGGACGGTGCTGATCATCTTGCTTGGGGCCGCTGTCTTGGCGGGCAGGGCGTCCCAAGCGCCAATCCAGGTCTCTGGGTCGACAAGGTCGGCCGGGGCCCAGAGCGAGCTTGCGCGCTGCAAGACGGCGGGGGAGGGCGATGAAGCCTGCCGCGCGGCCTGGGCGGCGGCGCGCGCGCGCTTCTTCGGGCGGCCGGCGTCATGAGCGACACCGGCGTCATCGACCGGATGCTGGACGTCTACACCCAGCACATCGACAGCGGCTTTGGCCTGCTGGGCGGGGAGGTGGCGTTCCTGTCCACCACCCTGGTGGCCATCGACATGACCCTGGCGGCGCTGTTCTGGGCCTGGGCTCAGGACGACGTCACCGCGCGCCTGGTCAAGAAGACGCTCTATGTCGGCTTCTTCGCCTTCCTGATCGGCAACTTCCACGCGCTCAGCCTGATCGTTCTGAAGAGCTTCTCGGGCCTGGGCCTGAAGGCCTCGGGCGCGGGGATTTCGGCCGACGACTTCCTGCGGCCCGGCAAGCTGGCGGCCCTGGGGATCTCGTCGTGCAAGCCGATCCTGCAGGCGGCCAGCGAGCTGGGCGGCTTTCCCGGCTTCTTCGAGAACATCGTCCAGATCGTGATCCTGCTGGCCGTGGCCCTCCTGGTCATCGTCGCCTTCTTCGTGATCGCGGTGCAAATTTTCGTGGTGCTCATAGAGTTCAAGTTGGCCACGCTGGCGGGCTTCGTCCTGGTCCCATTCGGCCTGTTCGGTCGCACCGCCTTCCTGGCCGAGCGTGTTCTCGGCGCGGTCATCGCCTCGGGCGTCAAGGTGATGGTCCTGGCGGTGATCGTCGGGATTGGCTCGACGCTGTTTTCGGAATTCACCAGCGCCGCCTCCGGCCAGCCGACCCTGGAAGAGGTCCTGGCCATGGCCTTGGCGGCCCTGACGCTCCTGGGCCTGTCGATCTTCGGACCGGGCATAGCCTCCGGCCTAGTGTCGGGCGCGCCGCAACTGGGCGCCGGCGCGGCGGTCGGCACGGGCCTGACCGTGGCCGGCATGGCCATGGTCGGCGCAGGCGCGGCGCAGATGGCCGTGCGCGGCGGGTCGGGTTTGGCCGCTGCGGCTTCGACCGCCGGCGGCGCCGGCGGGCCGCGGCCGGGTCCTGATGCGCCAGCTCCCAGCGGCGCCGGCGGGGGACCTGGCCCGGGTCCAGGATCGGGCGGCGGGTCGGCTCAGCCAGCCGGTGGAGCCGCGCCCAGCAGGCCCGCGACCTCGGGCGGCGGCGAGCCCGGCTCGGGCGCCGCGTCGTCCGGCGCGGGCGAGGCCCCGGCCGCCGAGGCGCCGGCCTGGGCGCGCGATCTCAAGCAACAGCAGGCCCTGGCCCATGGCGCGAGCCTGGCCGCCCACGGCCTGGCCAGCGGCGACGACCACAGCGGCGGCGCCAGTCCCTCTCTCTCGGAGCAAAGCTGATGAACCCCTTCAAGGGTCCCTCGCGCCTGGGCGCGACACCCGTCCCCGAAACTCCCTACCAGCGCGCCGGCCAGGCCTGGGACGAGCGCATCGGCTCGGCAAGGGTCCAGGCCGCCAACTGGCGGCTGATCGCCCTGGGCCTGCTGGCCAGCAACATCGTCCAGTCGGGCGGCATGATCTGGCAGGCCGCGCGTGGCACGGTCACCCCCTGGGTCGTCGAGGTCGATCGCCTCGGCCAGACCCTCGCGGTCGGCCCGGCGGTTCGCGGCTATCGTCCGCCCGATCCGGTGATCGCCTGGACCCTGTCGCGCTTCATCGAGAACACCCGCGCCCTGCCGGCCGACCCGGTGGTGCTGGGGCAAAACTGGCGGCGGGCCTATGACTTCACCGACGCGGCCGGCGCGGCGGCCCTGTCGGACTATGCGCGGGGCGCTGATCCCTTCGCCCAGGTCGGCAAGGCGCAGGTGTCCGTCGATGTCACCAACGTCGTGCGCGCCTCGCCCCACAGCTTCCGCCTGGCGTGGATCGAGCGGCGCTATGTCGACGGCCAGCTGGTCTCGACCCAGCGTTGGAGCGCCATCCTGACCCTGGTGATCGCCGCGCCGACCTCGCCCGAGGCCTTCGTCAAGAACCCGTTCGGGATTTTCGTGCGGGCGATTTCTTGGTCCCGGGAGTACGGCGCATGACCCGCTCGATGCTGATTGTCGCGCTGGCGGGGCTCGTGACGCCGGCGGCCGGCTTGGCGTCGCCGCCCCACAAGGCCGCCGACCGGACCGTGCAGGCGGTGGCGGCCACGGAGTATCTCTTCGTCGAGCGCGGCGTGTTCGAGTTGGTCGCCGCGCCAGGCCGCATCACCGACATCGTCCTGGAGCCGGGCGAGACCCTGGTCGAGACCAATCCGATCGCCGCCGGCGACACCGCCCGCTGGGTGATCGGCGACACCACGAGCGGCGAGGGGGCCAGCCGCCGCGTCCACGTCCTGGTCAAGCCCGTTGAGGCGGGCCTTTCGACCAACCTGATCATCAACACCACCCGGCGAAGCTATCACCTGCAGATGCGGGCTTCGTCGCGCGCCTATCTCTCGCAGGTGGCCTGGCGCTATCCGCAAGCGCCTAACCTGGCGCCGGCGGTCCCGGTCAAGCCGGTCGTCTTGGTGTCACCGGCGGCTCCGCCAGCGCCCGTGACGCTCAATCTCGGCTATCGCATCAAGGGCGAGGCGCGCTGGCGGCCAGCGCGGGTCTATGACGACGGCGCACGGACCTATGTCGAGTTTGGTCCCGCGATCGTCCTGTCCGACCTGCCTCCGCTCTACGGTCTGGGACCCGACGGCAAGACCTCGGAACTGATCAACTATCGCCTCGAAGGTCGCCGGCTGGTGGTCGATCGGCTGTTCGACCGCGCCGAGCTGCGCTTTGGCCTGAAACGATGGGAGCGCCGCGTCCGGATCGAACGAGCGGCGCCTGCGCGGGAGGCCGGCCAATGACCCAGCCCATCGACCAAGAACAGCAGGCCATCGCCAAGAGTTTGCGCCTGCGTGGCGCGGCCGAGCCCGTGGCGCGCGTCTCGCGCAAGGCCCTGATCATCACGGTTGGCGTTGTGGCGATCGGCGTGGCCGCCGCCGTGGCGTGGTCGCTGCGCGAAAAGGAGCGTTCGGCCGCTGCGCCTGTGTTCCAGCCGGCCGCCTCGCCGCCCGAAGCGGTCACCGGCTTGCCGCGGGACTACCTGCAACGTCGGCAGGTTCCGGTGCTGGGGCCGCCGCTGCCCGGCGATCTTGGCCGGCCCATGCTCAGCGCCCAGCGCGCTCGCGGGCTCGACGCTTCAGCCGCGCCGTCGGAGCAGACGATGTCTTTGCCGCCGCCAGTGACTGCGCGTCCGGTCGAGAGGCCGGTGGCGGTGGATCCAGCGATCCAGGCTCGTCAGGCGGCGCGCAAAGCCGGTCTCTTCGCGGCGGCGACGGTGAAGGGCGGTGAGCCGACGTTGCCCGCCGCTTCGGTGGGCGCGGCAGGCGCCAGCATCGCCGACGAGCGCGCGACCAGCCCCGAGCGACTCCAGCCGCCGGCCTCGCCTTACCTCCTGCAAGCCGGATCGATCATTCCGGCGGCCCTCGTGACGGGCCTTCGATCGGACGCGGCGGGTGTGGCCATCGCCCAGGTCAGTCAGGATGTCTTCGACAGCCTGGGCGGACATCACCTCCTGATCCCGGCCGGATCCCGGCTGATCGGCCAATACGAAACCGCCACCCACGTCGGCCAGAGCCGACTGTCGGTGGCGTGGACGCGGCTGATCCTGCCCTCGGGCCGTTCGATCATGCTCGACAAGCTGCCGGGCGCCGACGCCCAAGGCATGGCCGGGCTGGCCGATGGCGTCGACCGGCACGGCAAGGCAGTGCTCGCCGCCGCCGCACTTAGCACGGTCCTGGCCATCGGGGCCGAGGCCGGGCAGTCGAGCGGCGGCGATGACCTGGAGCGGGCGATCCGTCGCGGCGCCAGCCAGTCTATCAGCGACGTCGGTCAGCAGGCCGTCGGCCGCAGCCTCATCTTGACCCCGACCCTGACCATCCGCCCAGGCGCGCCCCTGCGCGTGCTGCTGTCGCGCGATCTGGTGCTCGAACCCTACACCGAGGAAGGCCCTCAATGAGCAAGCTGAAACTGGGTCCTATCGAGGACGACACCCCCGTAAAGGTCACGGTGGAATTGCCCGCGGCCCTGCATCGCGATCTGCTCGATTATGGTAAGCAACTGGCGGCCGAGACGAACGCCAAGGTCGCCGAGCCAGGCAAGCTGATCGTGCCGATGGTCGGCCGCTTCATGGAAAGCGATCGCGGTTTCACGCGCGGCCGCAAGGCTCGGAAGACCTAACGTCGGTCGCCTTTGATTTTGACCAAGGGCTGGCCAGGATCATGCCAGCGCCTGTGGGCGGCGATGTCGCTTCCAAAAGCCGGGGGGCGCTGGTTCTGGGAGGTGTTGGGAAAATCGCAGACAAAGAGGGCGCCGCCGCCCGGTGGGCTCTGCACCGTCACCTTGCCGCCATGCGCCTCGACAATACTTCGGACAATCCCAAGGCCCAGCCCCGCGCCGACTGGTATCGCAGATTGGGGTCCTCGTTTGCTATCCTGGCTCTGGCGTTCCTATGCTCAAGACGTGTTGGGCTGAGCGCGTGCTGACCTCCGTCCCGCTGTGGATCATTTGCGACAAATCAACGGCGCTACCCAAAGACCGCCCTAGGGTAGAGGTTGACCGATCCGGGCCTGGGAGATTGCGGTGTCAGAATCGCGAACGACACCAGATCCAGAGCCCGCTTTCGTCATCAGCGATCTGTGCAAGACGTATGTGACCGAGGCGGGCACGGTGAAGGCGCTGCGCGGCGTCAATCTCACAATCGAAAGGGGAGAGACTCTGGTGTTGCTGGGCCCATCCGGCTCGGGAAAATCGACGTTGCTCAACATTCTAGGCGGCCTTGACGCCGCCACGTCGGGATCGGCCCGCTTCCATGACCTGGAACTCGTGGGCGCCACGACCACCGCGCTCACCCTGTATCGTCGCAAATCCGTGGGGTTCATTTTTCAATTCTTCAATCTCGTCCCCAGCCTGACGGCACGAGAAAACGTCGCCCTGATCACCGAGATTGCTAGCGACCCAATGGCGCCAGAAGAGGCGTTGGCGATGGTTGGCCTGTCTGACCGTATGGACCATTTCCCAGCGCAGCTGTCCGGCGGCCAGCAGCAACGGGTAGCGGTCGCCCGCGCGATCGCAAAGCGGCCAGAATTGCTCCTATGCGATGAGCCGACCGGATCCTTGGACAGTGAGAGTGGGGTTCAGGTGCTGGAGGCGCTCGCTAAAGTCTCCCGCGATGTCGGCGCGACGACGATGGTCGTGTCGCATAACGCCGGCATCGCGGCCATGGCCGACCGGATCATCCGGTTCCGCGACGGCGGCATTACCGACATCAGCGCCAACCGACAAAAGGTCGAGCCGCGGGAGATGACCTGGTGAAGCCCTCGCCGTTGGACCGTAAGCTGGCCCGCGATCTGTGGCGCATGCGCTGGCAAGTGCTGGCGATCGCGCTGCTAATCACCTGCGGCGTGTCCGTCGCGGTCATGGCGTTTTCCGCCCAGCAGGCGCTGGCCCGGGCGCAGGCGGACTTCTACCAGGAGACGCGCTTCGCCGACGTGTTCGCCCTCGCCAAGCGGGCGCCGATTTCAAGGGTGCGCGACCTGACGGCGATCGAGGGCGTCACGGCGACCGACGCGCGGATTGTCGAGAGCGGGCTCATGGATGTGCCCGGTCTCGCGCGGCCGGCGATCGCCCGGCTCATTTCCCTGCCCGACGATCCGGCGAGGTGTTTGAATTGCCTGCGGCTGGTCCGCGGCCGTCTTCCGGCGCCCGGCCAGACAGGCGAGGCCGTGGCGCTAAACAGCTTCCTGGAAGCCGCCCGTGTTCGGCTCGGAGACCGGCTGACCGCGACCCTCAATGGGCGTACGACTACCTTCACGATCGTCGGCGCGGCGCTCTCGCCTGAGTTCGTCTATGTCCCGTCGCCGGACTCCTTCATGCCGGACGACGCCCACCAGGCGATCCTGTGGGCCCCGCGGCCTGCCGTGGAGCGGGCGGCCGGTATGAGCGGCGCGTTCAATGCGGTGTCCCTCAGCCTGGCGCCCGGGGCGTCGACGCCGGCCGTGCTGCAGGATGTGGACGGGCTGCTGGCGGCCTATGGCGGCCGAACCGCCTACGCCCGCAAGGACCAGCCGTCGCACGCCTTCCTGACCGCCGAACTGAAAGAGCTCTCGACCTCGGCCTCGATTCTGCCGCCTGTCTTCCTGCTGGTCGCCGCAGCCATGGTGCATCTGGTGGTCACGCGCCTTGTCGAGGCCGAGCGCGAGCAGATCGGTTTGTTGAAGGCCTTCGGCTACCGGGATCGGGAGGCGGCTCAGAATTATTGGCGTCTTGCCGCCGCGGTTGGCTTACTCGGCGCGCTGGGTGGGGGCGTGATCGGCGCAGCCCTGGGCGCGGCGATCGTCGACCTCTATCGGCAATATTTCCGCTTCCCGGTGCTACAAGTGGACTTTGACTGGATGGCCTTCGCAGCGGCGGCGGCGGTCTCGGTCGCCGCGACCGTGGCCGGCTCGCTGACGGCGGTGCGCCGCGCCGTGGCCCTGGCCCCCGCCGTGGCCATGCAGCCGCCCCGGCCCGCCGCCTTCCACAGCGGTGGTCTAGATCGCCTGCTTCGCGGCCCGGCGGTCGACCAGGCGACGCGCATGATCGTCAGGAACCTGGAGCGGTTTCCGGGCCGGGCCCTGTTGACGCTGTGCGGGCTGGCGGCGGGCTTGACCCTGCTGGTGGGCACGCAATTCCTGTTCGACGCCATCGACCTCGTCGTCGAGCGGAGCTACTTCCGCATCCAGCGCTGGAGCGACTCCGTGAGCTTCGTGGAGCCCCGCGCGGTCGCCGCAGTCGCCGGCGTCGGCCGGGCGCCCGGCGTCTTCGCCGCAGAGCCGGTGCGCGTGGCGGGGGCGCGATTAAAGGTCGGCGCCCGCCAGGAGACCACCCGGATCGTCGGCCTTGACCCGACGGCCGCACTGCATCGGCCGCTCGACGCCGCAGATCGCCCTGTCCCCCTTGTGGGGCAAGGGCTGGTGCTGAGCGAGGCGCTGGCCGCCCGCCTGGGCCTTCGGCCGGGCGACCAGGTATGGACCGAGATTATCGACGGACGCGCGCCGAGCGCGCTCCTGCCCGTCACTGGCCTCGCCCGCGACTACAGCGGCTTCTCCGCCTATATGGACCGCCGGGCGCTCAACCGGCTGATGGGCGAGGGGGACTTGGCCAGCGGCGCGGAATTGCTGATCGCGCCCGATGCCAGATCCGCCTTTTACCGCGCCATCGAAGCCACGCCGCAAATCATCGGCGCCTCGTCCCGCGACGACACGGTGGCGAACTGGCGTCAGGTCATGGCGGAGTCGTTTCAGGTGACCATCGCCTTCTATCTCGCCTTCGCCGGCGCGATCGCTTTCGGGGTGGCCTACAACATGTGCCGCATCTCCCTTTTGGAGCGCGCCCGGGATCTGGCCACGCTGCGGGTCCTCGGCTTCGGCCGCGTGGCCTGCGCTTACATCCTGCTGGGCGAGCTCGCCGTCCTGGTCCTGGCCGCGATTCCGTTCGGCGTCCTGGGCGGCGCCGCGCTCTCGCACGGACTGGTGGCGGCCTATTCGCGCGACGACGTCAGGATGCCGGCGACGATCACCGCCAGCAGCTACGGCGTGGCCGTGGGCGCCTATCTGATCGCCGTCGCCCTGGCCGGCGGCCTCGTGGCGCGCCGCATCTGGACCTTCGATCTGGTCGCCGTTCTGAAGACCCGGGAGTAGCCGATGAGCCGGATCAAATGGTTGCGATGGGTACTGGGGCTGGGGGTGGTCGCCGTGGCTGTCGTGGTTCTCGGCCTGCTGCTGGCGCCGCGGCCGGTTCCCGTCGACACCGACCTCGTGCGAACGGGCCCAATCGCCGACAGCGTGGCCGACCAGGGGACCACCCGGGTCCGCGAAGCCTATGTGGTGTCGGCCCCAGTCTCCGGTCGCTTGGAGCGGCTCGACCTGCATGTCGGCGACCGCATCGTCGCTGGCCGCACGATCGTCGCGCGCATTCGCCCGGCCAGCGCAGAACTGCTCGACCCCCGGGCACGAGCCCAGGCGCAGGCCGCCGTCGCCGCCGCCGTCGCCGCAGTCGCCAGCAGCCAGGCCCAAGGCGATCAATTGGCCGCCGAGGCGCGAAGGGCGCGCCTCGACTTGGATCGTACGCGTTCGTTGGCGGCGAAGGGCTTTGCCTCGACCCAGGCGCTCGACGCCGCCGAAACCCAGTCACGAATGTCCGAAGCCGGGGTGCGCGCGGCAGCGGCGCAACTCGCCGTCCGGCGTTCGGAGCTGACGGTCGCGCGCGCTGCTCTGATCGGGCCGGAGGCGGCGACTGGCGGGGTGGTGTCGGCGACGTCCCCGGCCTCCGGCTATATCACTAGGGTCCTGCAGGAGAGCGAGCGAACGGTGACGGCGGGCGCGCCCCTGGTCGAGGTCAGCGACCAGAGCGGCCTGGAGGCCGCCATCGAGTTCCTGTCGCAGGACGCCGTGCGGCTTCGCGAAGGCATGACCGCCGAGGTTTTCGACTGGGGCGGCGGCGCGCCGATCCCGGCAATCGTGCGGCGGGTGGAGCCCCAGGGCTTCACCAAGATCTCGGCCCTGGGCGTGGAGGAGCAGCGCGTGCTGGTGCTGCTGCAGCTCACCGGCGACCGACGGGCTTGGGCAACGCTAGGCCCAGGATACCGGCTGTGGGGTCGGGTCTTCCTGCGCCAGGAAGCCGACGCCCTCAAGGCTCCGCTGGGCGCTCTTGTGCGCAAGGACGGCCGCTGGGCGGTCTTCCGAGTCTCCGACGGCCGCGCCCAGCTGACCCTGATCGAGGTGGGAGCGCTTACCGACCGGGAGGTGGAGGTCCGGAAAGGGCTGAAGGCCGGGGATCGGATCGTGGTGTTTCCATCTGACAAGGTGGACGATGGCGTCCAGGTGGCCGCGCGGGCCAAGAAATAGGGGAGGGCCGATCATCCAAGGCGCGCATGATGTGGCTCAATGCCGGGGTCGCCCCGGTCGCCTATTCGAGGTTTCGTGCGCCGGCCGCTCTGCTGGCGACATTTTAAGGACGAAGCCTTGACGGAGCCCGACCCAATCTCGGCCAAGGGCCTTTGGCGCGGCCGCCGGGCCCGCTTGGGCGCGCCCGGCGCCGTCGTCGCAGCGCCGAAGGGGTTCGACGGCGTCCGGCTCACCTTCGAGCAGGCCGAGGCCTCCATTGAGGCGGCCGCGGACCGGTTATCGATCCCGCGATCGGCCTGGGCGGGCGGCGACTTCAACATCCTGGCGATCTCTGGCGGCGCGGCGGGCGGAGCGTTCGGGGCCGGCGTCCTGGTCGGCCTGACCCGCGCAGGACGCCGGCCCGATTTCGCCCTAATCACCGGGGTCAGCACCGGCGCGCTGATCGCTCCCTTCGCCTTCCTGGGTCCGGCTTGGGACCATCGCCTGCGTGAGGCCTACACCGGCGGACATGCCGAAGACGCCTTGGGCTTCACCGGCCTTTCGCTGACCTTGGAGGGCGGCCTCTTTCAGCCGGCCGCGCTGGAGCGCCTAGTTTACCCCTTTATAGACGATGACCTGGTGACCGCTGTGGCGGTCGAGCATCGACGCGGCCGGCGTCTGCTGGTCGCGACCACCGACCTCGACCGACAGGCGCCGTGCATCTGGGACATGGGCGAGATCGCCTGCCGGGGTGGGCCGGCGGCGACGCAGATGTTCCGGGACGTTCTGATCGCGTCGGCAAGCCTCCCGGGCCTCTTCCCGCCACGCCGCTTCGAGGTCGAGGCCGACGGCCGCCGCTACGAGGAATTGCACGTGGACGGCGGCGTCTCCGCGCCATTGTTCGTCATGCCTGAGGGCCTGCTGCACTGGCGCAAGCTCGGGCGGCGCATGCAGCGCGGCCGGATCTATGTCATCGTCAACACCGTACTGAACCCGGCGTCCCAGGCGACCCCGATCAGCTTACCGACGATCCTGCTGCGAAGTTTCGACACCATGCTGCGGGTTTCCTATCGCCAAGCGCTCAGCGTGGCCGTGACCTTCAGCCAGGCGAACAACTTGCCGCTCAGCGTCGCTTCGATCGCCGAGACCCCCGCCGCGACGGAGGTCGGAGGCATGCTGACCTTCGAGACCTCGGCGATGCGCCGAACCTTCGACTCCGCGGTCGAGACGGCGCAGGCCGAGGACTTCTGGCGCACCCCGGTAGCGCGTTCAGACCCCTGGTCGGACTTCCTCGACCTGTTCCGACGCTGACGTGGAACCGATCGCCAACAAGCCGGCCGCGCAGCGGCGGGGCACGACGTTGCTCAAGCCCGGCGACACCTGCTGGCGGATCGAGGATTCACGCCGGGCAGCCTTCTTGGTGGACAACGAGGCCTACTACACCGCGCTTCTGTCAGCCCTGCAGACAGCGGAGTCCTCAATCCACATTCTCGGCTGGGCCTTCGATCCTCGCACTCGGCTCGCTCCGGATGGCACCGAGGGGCCTGAAGATTCCGACGAGATGGGCCGGATTCTGCTCGACCTTTGCCGCGCCAGGCCCGACCTTGAGGTGCGCATTTTGGTCTGGCGGTCTCCGTTCGGCGTCCTGGGGCATCAGGACATCCGCGGGCATCGCGCCAAGCGCTGGTTCGCTGGCACGCGCGTCGCGTTTCGTGAGGCGCACGACGTGCCGTTCGGCGCCTGCCACCATCAGAAAGTGGTGGTGATCGACGACCGCCTGGCGTTCTGCGGCGGCGGCGACATCGTCACCAACCGGTGGGACAGCCCGTCCCATCGCCACGTTGAGCCCCGCCGCATTCTTCCCGACCAGGCGCACCACCCGGCGCGCCACGAGGTCACCCTCCTGGTGGACGGCCCCGCGGCCGCGGCGCTAGGCACGCTGTTCCGGGAACGCTGGACCGGGGCCACCGGGACAATCCTCGGCGAAACGCCACCAGTCTCCGCAGAACCCTGGCCGCGAGGCGCGCCGTCGCAGCTTTCCGATGCGCGGGTTGGGATCGCCCGTACGATGCCGGCGTGGCGCGGCCAGCCACCGGTCGACGAAATCCGCCGGCTAACCCTGGCCTGCATCGCGGCCGCGCGCGAGACCATCTACTTCGAGAATCAGTATTTCACCTGCCGGTCCGTCGCCGACGCCCTGGCTGCGCGGCTTGGCGAGCGCGACGGCCCCGAGGTCGTCCTGCTGGTCAGCGGCCGAGCGCCCAGCTGGTTCGATCAACTGACCATGGATTCGGCGCGAAATCCGCTGATCCGGCGGCTCCGCGCGGCCGACGCCTTCGGGCGATTTCGAGCCCTGTCGCCCCGGACGTCCGCCGGCGCACTGATCATCGTGCATTCCAAAGTCGCGGTATTCGACGATCAGGTCTTGCGGATCGGCTCCGCCAACCTGAACAACCGGTCCGAGGGCTTCGATACGGAGTGCGACCTAGTGATCGAGGGGGATACGGCGAACTCTCGGCGGGCGATTGCTGAGTTCCGCAACTACCTTCTCGGCCACTACCTCGACGCTGATCCCAGCGAGTTCTCCCGCGCCATGACCGGCGCCGGCGTAGTGGGGGCCATCGACGCGCTTAACGGGGCGGGCCGCCTTGCGCCCGTGGCGCTCGGTCCTCCCACGTGGTGGGAGGACTTTGTCTTCGCGCGCCGTCTGGGCGATCCTTCGAGCGTTGCGGAAAGCTGGCGGTGGCGCGCGCCGCAAGTACTAGGATGAAGTTTGCAGGGTCGATGGGACGGCTGAGGGGCCGAGCGCCAAGCGATCCGCTGGCGTCGGAAGGTCGGTCGATATGAAGCTTCTGACCTGGAATATTCAGGCGGGCATCGGGACAAGCCGCTACCGGGACTATTTTCTGCGCGCCCACCTGCAGCTGGTGCATGCGCCGTCCAAAATCGCGACGTTGCAGAGCATCGCGGAAGAGATCGCGCCCTTCGACGTTGTCTGTCTGCAAGAGGTCGATCTGGGCGGACGGCGTGCGGGCTATCGCTCGCAGGTCGAAATTATCTCGGCCCTTTCCGGCCATGGCCATGTTGCCGTCCAGGAAAACCGAAGGGTGCCGGGCATTTCAAGGCACGGCAATGCGATCCTCAGCCACTGGCCCTTGGCGCGGATAAGGGATCTGAAACTGCCTGGGCAGTTGGCGGGTCGCGGCTGCCTTGTCGCAGACGTTGAGGGGCCGCACCACGTTACTATCGCCTGCCTTCACCTCAGTCTCGGCCGAGCCGACCAGGTCCTTCAGTTGGCCGCGATTGCGGATGCTCTACAGGGCGCCCGCGCGTGGGCGGCTATGGGAGATTTCAACTGCGCGGGCCATGCGCCGCCGCTCGCCTCGTTTTGCGAAACCGTGGCCGGCAACCTGAAAAGGCCTGGACCGCCCACCTTCCCAGCTTGGCGGCCGCGCTGGGATTTCGATCATATCGTGACGGGCGGTGAGCTTTCGGTCACACACTATGCCTCTGAGCCCGCCACATTTTCGGATCACCGGGCCGTATCCGCGCGGGTGACGATTTGGCCGACGTGAGGCGAGCTTAAATCTGCCGTTCTAGGCCCGCCTGACCCACAGCATCCGTTGCACCGTGCCATCACGATCGACGACGAGGTGTTTCAGCGCGCCCGCCACGTGAAGTCCGATCAAGGGCCAAAACAGCTTCGCGGCAGCGCCGTGGACTTCCTCGGCCGCCTCGTGGAGCCACTCCACGCGGACCGAGAACGGGCTTGCAAGGTCAAACCAGTCAAATACTTGGATGGCGGTTGCCGCCGACCAAACGGCCACCGGGCCGGTGACGAGCAGGACGGCTATCATCACCAGGAACAGGCCTTGAACCACTTTCGCAGCTAATTTGAACCAGCGGTTCCGCTCCAAGGCCTCGGGAGCCGGTTGCGAGACGCTCCACAGGAGCCGCGCGGCCAGAAAGCTGAGCAACAGAACGCCAACGGAGATATGCAGGTTCTGCGCGGCGAGCTTCTCCGCGCGCCCGGACGCC
>Ga0247725_1001135_pt1 | contig 14612 bp, 8 predicted proteins | sample OKSTACKMCFT3sol_FD_183021 | JGI IMG/M metagenome (GOLD analysis project Ga0247725, IMG submission 183021) | Subsurface sediment microbial communities from gas well in Oklahoma, United States - OK STACK MC-FT3-sol | ecosystem: Environmental > Terrestrial > Deep subsurface > Rock core/Sediment... | reverse complement strand
CGACGCGCTCGAAACCAAAGAATGGTTAGAGGCTCTTGAATCTGTAGTTCGCACCGAAGGTGTAGAGCGCGCTCAGTTCCTGTTAGAACAAGTGCTGGAACAGGCTCGTCTGGACGGCGTGGATATGCCAACAGGCGTGACCACCAATTACATCAATACTATTCCGCCACAGCAGGAACCTGCGTATCCGGGTGATGTAAATCTGGAAAAACGTATCCGTTCAGTGATCCGCTGGAACGCTATTATGATCGTCCTGCGCGCTTCGAAAAAAGAGCTGGATTTAGGTGGTCACATGGCCTCTTACCAGTCTTCTGCTGCGTTTTACGAAACCTGTTTTAACCACTTCTTCCGTGCGCCTAATGAAAAAGATGGCGGCGATTTGGTGTATTACCAGGGCCATATTTCTCCGGGTATCTACGCCCGAGCTTTTGTCGAAGGCCGTTTAACAGCTGATCAGCTGGACAACTTCCGTCAGGAAGTAGGTGGTGAAGGTTTATCCTCTTACCCACACCCTAAATTAATGCCTGAATTCTGGCAGTTCCCTACAGTTTCTATGGGTTTAGGTCCGATTACGTCTATTTATCAGGCCCGTTTCCTGAAGTATTTAGATGGTCGTGGTTTAAAAGACACCAGTGCACAACGCGTTTATGCCTTCTTAGGTGATGGTGAGATGGACGAGCCGGAAAGCCGTGGTTCTTTATCTTTTGCTGCCCGTGAAAAACTGGATAACCTGTGTTTCCTGGTTAACTGTAACCTGCAGCGTTTAGACGGTCCTGTGATGGGTAACGGTAAAATCATCCAGGAACTTGAAGGTTTATTCCGTGGCGCCGGCTGGAACGTCATTAAAGTGGTATGGGGCAGTGGTTGGGACAAGCTGCTGGCCAAAGACACCACTGGCAAGTTACTGCAGCTGATGAACGAAACTGTAGACGGTGACTATCAGACGTACAAAGCTAAAGACGGCGCTTATGTGCGTCAGCATTTCTTCGGACGTTACCCTGAAACTGCAGCTTTAGTGGCAGACATGACAGACGAAGAAATCTTCGCCTTAAAACGCGGTGGTCATGAGCCGTCCAAGTTATATGCTGCCTTTAAAGCGGCGCAGGAAACCAAAGGTCGTCCAACTGTGATCCTGGCTAAAACCATTAAAGGTTATGGCATGGGTGAAGCGGCTGAAGGCAAAAACATTGCCCACCAGGTGAAGAAAATGGACATGACTCATGTGCTGCAAATTCGCAAGCGTCTGGGTCTGGAAGATTACATCAGCGAAGAAGATGTACAGAGCTTGCCTTATATTCAGCTGCCTGAAGGTTCACCTGAACATCAGTATCTGCATGCCCGTCGTAATGCGTTAAATGGCTACACGCCAGTGCGTTTACCTAATTTCACTAAGGCTTTGACTCTGCCAGAACTGAATGTGTTTGAGCCTCTGCTGGAAGAGCAAAAACGTGAAATTTCGACCACTATGGCTTTTGTGCGTTCATTAAACGTATTGCTGAAAGACCCAAATATCGGTCAGCAAATTGTGCCAATTATTGCTGATGAAGCCCGTACTTTTGGTATGGAAGGTTTATTCCGTCAGATTGGTATTTATAACCCTCGTGGCCAGACCTATACCCCTGAAGACCGCGCTGTGGTGTCTTACTACAAAGAAGAAACCTCAGGCCAGGTATTGCAGGAAGGTATCAACGAGCTGGGCGCTATGGCGTCATGGGTTGCTGCTGCTACTTCGTACAGCACCAACGATCTGCCGATGATCCCATTCTATATTTACTACTCTATGTTTGGTTTCCAGCGTGTCGGTGATATGGCCTGGTTGGCTGGTGATCAGCAAGCCCGTGGTTTCCTGTTAGGCGCGACAGCTGGCCGCACCACATTAAACGGCGAAGGTTTACAGCACGAAGATGGTCACAGCCATATTCTGGCTGGCACAGTACCAAACTGTATTTCCTACGACCCGACTTACTCTTATGAGCTGGCGGTGATTATTCAGGACGGTATCCGTCGTATGTACGGTGCTGATCAGGAAAATATTTACTACTACATCACAGTGATGAACGAAAACTACCATCACCCTGCTATGCCAGCTGGTGCTGAAGAAGGTATTCGTCGCGGTATCTATAAACTGGAAAGCCATGTTGGTGACAAAGCTAAAGTTCAGCTGTTAGGCAGCGGTACTATCATGAATGAAGTGCGTAAAGCGGCTGAAATCTTAAGTGAAGACTATGGCGTAGGCTCAGACGTATTCTCTGTAACTTCATTTAACGAGCTGGCACGTGATGGTCAGGATTGTGAACGCTTTAATATGCTGCATCCTATGGCTGAAGAAAAAGTGCCTTATATTGCCAAAGTGTTAGGCACAGCTCCTGCTATTGCAGCGACCGACTACATTAAAAACTATGCCGATCAGGTGCGTTCTTTTGTACCAGCGGTATCTTATAAAGTTCTGGGTACAGATGGTTTTGGCCGTTCTGACAGCCGTGAAAATCTGCGTCGTCACTTCGAAGTGAACGCGGGTTACATAGTTCTGGCATCGTTACGTGAACTGGCTAAACGCGGTGAAATCGATAAGCAGTTAGTGGCTGACGCCATTGCTCGTTTTGGTATCGACACCAATAAAACTAACCCACTGTACGCATAAGAGGATTTGTCATGACGATTGAAATTCATGTGCCGGATATAGGTGCGGATGAAGTTGAAGTCACCGAAGTACTGGTTAAGGTGGGCGACAAAGTTGCGCTGGACCAGTCATTGTTATCGGTAGAAGGCGACAAAGCGTCGATGGAAGTACCAGCTGCACAAGCCGGTACTGTGAAAGAAATTAAAGTCAAAGCTGGCGATAAAGTAAAAACCGGCTCGCTGATTATGGTATTTGAAGCTGAAGGTGCTGCTGTGGCAGCGCCAACCGCTGCGGCTCCTGCTCCTGTGGCTGCACCAGCTCCAGTTGCTGCAGCTCCTGCTGCTGCAGAGTTAAAAGAAGTTCAGGTGCCTGACATTGGTGGCGACGCCGTTGAAGTGACTGAAGTGATGGTGAAAGTCGGCGACACTGTTGCCGCTGACCAATCGCTGTTGTCGGTGGAAGGTGATAAAGCTTCAATGGAAGTGCCTGCGCCATTTGCCGGTACTGTCAAAGAAATCAAAGTCAAAGTGGGCGACAAAGTACAAACAGGCTCTTCAGTCTTTGTATTTGAAGTAGCTGGTAGTGCTCCAGCCGCTGCAGCTGTAGCAGCTCCAGCTACTGTAGCTGCGCCTGCTCCGGTAGCAACTCCTGCGCCTGCAGTATCAGCGCCGGCTGCTGCACCAGCGGCTCCTGCAAGCGAATTTACCGAGAATCAGGCTTATGCTCATGCATCCCCTGTGGTGCGTCGTTTAGCCCGTGAATTTGGTGTTGATTTAAGTAAGGTGACAGGCACAGCCCGTAAAGGCCGTGTGCAGCGTGAAGACGTGCAAAATTATGTGAAAAACATCATTGCGCAAGTGGCATCAGGCAAAGGCAATGTTACCAGCAGTAGTAACAGTGTGGGTTTTGATTTAATCCCTTGGCCAAAAGTGGATTTCAGCAAGTTTGGCGCTGTGGAAGAAAAACCACTGTCACGTATTCAGAAGTTATCTGGTGCTAACTTACACCGCAACTGGGTACGTATTCCGCATGTGACTCAGTTTGATGAAGCTGATATCACAACTCTGGAAGAATTCCGCAAAGAGCAAAATGCGCTGGCAGATAAAAAGAAAATGGGCGTTAAATACACCCCGTTAGTCTTTATTATGAAAGCTGTGGCGAAAGCTCTGGAAGAGTTCCCAACCTTTAACAGCTCGTTATCGGAAGATGGCGGCAGCCTTATTCTGAAAAAATACGTGCATTTAGGTATAGCTGTTGATACACCAAACGGTTTAGTGGTGCCAGTGGTACGTGATGTCAATAAAAAAGGCATTATCGAGTTATCCCGTGAACTGCAGGATATTTCGTTAAAAGCCCGTGAAGGTAAACTGACTGCTGCAGATATGCAGGGTGGTTGTTTTACCATCTCCAGCTTAGGTGGTATTGGTGGTACGGCCTTTACGCCTATCGTCAACGCGCCGGAAGTGGCCATTCTGGGTGTGTCAAAATCAGATATCAAACCTAAGTGGAATGGTAAAGAGTTTGAACCACGCCTGATGGTGCCTTTATCTGTCTCTTACGACCACAGGGTGATTGATGGTGCTTTAGCTGCGCGTTTCACTGCGACTCTGGCATCTTATCTGGCGGATATTCGTCAGATCATTATGTAAGACGAAACACGACTGAAAGTTGTCCCATGTTCTGAAAAGATACGGGACATCTTTCAGGTAGGGTGATAAAATTCCGTCACTTTATTTCCTGGCCGTCAGCATGAACTTACGGCTATCTTAGCAAAAGATAAAAAGGTAAAACGATGAGCAACGAAATCAAAACTCAAGTTGTGGTGTTAGGCGCCGGCCCTGGTGGATATTCTGCAGCATTCCGCGCTGCTGACTTAGGTCTGGAAGTGACTTTAGTTGAAGCACGCAGCACACTTGGTGGTGTTTGTTTAAATGTTGGTTGTATCCCATCTAAAGCTTTATTACATGTAGCAAAAGTGATCGACGATGCTAAAGAAATGGCATCACACGGTGTGACTTTTGGTGCTCCACAAATCGATTTAGACAAGATCCGTGCCTGGAAAGACAAAGTTGTAGGTCAGTTGACCAACGGCTTAGCTGGCATGTCTAAAATGCGTAAAGTCAAAGTAGTGAATGGTTACGGTAAATTCACTGGCCCTAATACTCTGGTTGTTGGTGATACTACTATTACTTTTGAAAGTGCCATTATCGCTGCTGGTTCTGAGCCAGTTGCTCTGCCATTCATTCCAAAAGATGATGCCCGTGTGATCGACTCTACCGGCGCTCTGGAATTAAAAGATATCCCAGGCGAAATGCTGGTATTAGGTGGCGGTATCATTGGTTTAGAGATGGGTACTGTGTACCGTGCTTTGGGCTCTAAAGTGTCTGTGGTTGAATTCGCTGATCAGCTGGTTCCTGCTGCTGATACTGATTTGGTGAAGGTGTACACCAAATACAACAAAGATAACTTCAACATTATGCTGTCGACTAAAGTGACTGCTGTTGAAGCTAAAGCTGATGGCTTGTATGTGACTTTCGAAGGCAAAAACGCACCGGCAACACCAGTACGTTATGACAAAATTTTAGTCGCAGTTGGCCGTCGTCCAAACGGCGCGCTGTTAGATGCTGCAAAAGCTGGTGTGAACGTAGATGAGCGTGGTTTTATCAATGTAGATAAACAACTGCGTACTAACGTGCCTCATATTTATGCGATTGGTGACGTGATTGGTCAGCCAATGTTAGCGCACAAAGCTGTGCATGAAGGCCATGTGGCTGCTGAAGTGATTTCTGGTCTGAAGCACTTCTTCGACCCACGTTGCATTCCATCAGTAGCTTACACTGACCCGGAAATGGCATGGGTGGGCATCACTGAAAAAGAAGCCAAAGAAAAAGGTATTGCTGTTGAAACAGCTACTTTCCCTTGGGCTGCTTCTGGCCGTGCTATCGCTTCAGCCCGTACCGAAGGCTTCACTAAGTTAATTTTCGACAAAGAAACTCACCGTATTTTAGGTGGTGCTATTGTCGGTATTAACGCTGGCGAAATGTTAGGTGAAATCTGCTTGGCAGTAGAAATGGGTGCAGACGCTGAAGACATCGCTCTGACTATTCATGCTCACCCAACGCTGAACGAATCAATTGGTTTAGCAGCAGAGATGTACGAAGGTTCTATCACTGACCTGCCAAATCCAAAAGCCAAGAAAAAATAAGCTTAGCTTTTGAGTGAAAAAACCGGCAACTGCTTCGCATTGCCGGTTTTTTTATATTTTGTTACAACTTCCATTAACAAAAAAACGCAGCCAAGAGTAGTATGGTGCAGTTAGTCAACCCTCTGAATTTTGGCAGGAACCCTTCGGATGAAAAAAATTACCTTAACAGCCTTAAGCGTTGCGATAGCGCTTGGTCTGGCAGCCTGTGGCAAAGCCCCGGAAACCACCACCACTGAAACCGCAAAACCAGCAGCAGAACAACAAGCTACAGCTGCTGTAGCAGCCTTAGTTTCTGGTGTGGACAAAGAAAACTTTGATTCAGCAGTACGTTTTCAGGATGACTTCTTTTTAGCAGTGAACGGCGGCTGGCTCAATAAAACTGAAATCCCTGCGGAAAAATCTTCGTACGGCTCTTTCCATGTATTAGCAGATAACTCACAGTTGGCCGTGAAAGCCATTATCGATGAAGTCGCCAGCCGCACTGATTTAGCTCCTGGTTCAGATGGTCATAAGTTAGGTAGCTTCTACAACAGCTATATGAATGAGGCCAAACTGGAAGAGTTGGGTCTAACCGCCTTACAGCCACAGTTAGAATTGATTCAGGGCTTAAAAGACAAAAAGCAACTGGCCAGCACTTTTGCCTCACTGCAACGTGATGGCGTGACTATTCCATTGGGCTGGTACGTTAATAACGATGCGAAAAAATCGACTGAATACGCTGTGTATGCTGATCAAAGTGGTTTAGGTTTACCAGATCGTGATTACTACACCAAAGACGATGAAGCTTCGAAAAAAATTCAGGCTGAGTATCAGACTTACCTGCTGGATTTATTCACTTTAGCTAAGCATGCAGACCCAGCAGCTGCGGCTAAACGTGTCTATGCACTGGAAACTGAACTGGCGAAAAACCAGTGGACCCGTGTACAAAACCGCGACGCGGATAAAACCTACAACAAAGTAGCCACAGCTGATTTAGCTAAAACATTGGGCGAATTAAGCTGGAGCGACTTTGCCGCAGGTTCCAAGCTGAACACTGTGAATGAAATCATTATTGGTCAGCCAAGCTACTTTGAAGCGTTAGGCAAAATTGTGGCGGCGACTGACCTGCAAAGCTGGCAGGATTATTTGACTTTCCACACAGTGAACGATTACGCGGATAAACTGAACAAGGCTTTTGTTGATCGTCAGTTCCAGTTTTACTCCACTACTTTACGTGGCGTAAAAGAGCAAAAACCACGCTGGAAAAAAGCAGTGGATGCCAGTGATTCTGTGTTAGGTGAGTTGACAGGCAAGCTGTATGTGGAGCGTCATTTCAAACCAGAAGCCAAAGCTCATATGGAAAAGCTGGTGGCGAATTTAATCAAAGCCTACGAGCAGTCGATTAAAGATCTGGAATGGATGTCAGAAGACACCAAAAAAGCTGCCTTGGTTAAATTAAGTACTTTTACACCAAAAATTGGTTACCCGAACAAGTGGAAAGATTACTCCAGCCTGGAAATTAAAGCCGATGATTTAGTGGGTAACTTTGTGCGCTCTACGCATTGGGGTTACGAACAGATGCTGGCTAAATTAGGTAAGCCAATCGATAAAGACGAATGGTTTATGACACCTCAAACTGTGAACGCGTACTACAACCCGGCGAACAATGAAATTGTATTCCCTGCAGCTATTTTGCAACCTCCATTCTTTAACATGGCGGCTGAAGATGCAGTGAACTACGGTGGTATTGGTGCTGTGATCGGCCACGAAATTGGTCATGGCTTTGATGACCAGGGCGCCAAGTATGATGGTGACGGCAACTTACGCAACTGGTGGACAGAACAGGACGAGACCAAGTTTCAGGCTTTGGGTAAAGCCTTAAGCGCGCAGTACAGCAAATATGAGCCGGTACCTGGCCATTTCGTTAATGGTGATTTGACCTTAGGTGAAAACATCGGTGACTTAGGTGGTTTAACTGTAGCTCTGAAAGCCTACCATATTTCACTGGAAGGCAAAGAAGCGCCAGTAATGGATGGTTTTACCGGTGATCAGCGTGTGTTATTAAGCTGGGCTCAGGTATGGCGTTCTAAATACCGTGATGAAGTGATGATCGAGCAATTAGCCACAGATCCACATTCACCAGCGCATTACCGCGTTAACGGTATTGTGTCCAGTCTGCCGGTCTTCTACACAGCTTTTGATGTGAAAGAAGGCGACAAGCTGTATATAGCACCGGAAAACCGTGTGAAGATTTGGTAACTGTCAAACTATGTCTGAATAGTTAGATGTCAGGGCCGCATTGCGGCCCTTTTCTTTCTCTGAAAAGCGGATTTTATCTAAGCTCCTCAAAGCTTAGACTGCGTTGATTAGAGGATTGCGCTTTCCCCTTGTCCTTCTTACAAGTTGTCTGAATCAACAAACAGAGTCAGTGGTGTTGTCGTGCTTATATTCAGTGCGGCTTTCGACCAATTGGTGTAAAACGCTGATTGGATAAAAGCATTCACACTGGCGGCGACATCTACAAAAAAGCTGGCAGGGGTCAACTGGCAGTTAGTACAAGCTGGGCAGTGACCATCACAGAAGCTGCAGTGAAAGTACTTCGGCGAATAACCACATGGGCCCCAGGAATAAGCAGCTTCTACCCGATAAAAAGCGCGTTTCCCGGTGCTTTTTTGATAGGCAGCCTGAGCTGCATCTGCTTTGGTGACAAAACAGGTGGTGACATTAAAGCCCCATACCATGTAAGGCAGGTTGATGTTGGCAGCACTGCTGATATTGTAAGGGTCGATACTGAACAATGCATCGGCGAGATTGTTATCCGCAGCTACCGCATAGTGAGCTGCCTGACCACCAGCTGAGTGGCCTCCCAGTACATAATGGTTGATAGCACCGCACTTGCCCGCTGCCCAGGTTGGCATATTAGCTTTGACTTCTGCGACCAGCGCTGCATAAGCCGTGGCGTCAGTTTTGGTCAGGCCACCGACATTGTGATCGATAATCACAGTGGCATAGCCGTAACTGGTTATAGCGCCAGACAGGCTATCGTAACTGGAAGTGGACATTGCAGTACCAACTGCCAGAACTACTACATCACAGCTGGCGCTGCTTGTGGTTGGCAGATGCACCCGCACGCCGCCATTACTCATACTGTAATCGGTATAAGCCAGCACTGTGCCACTACAGAGGGCAGCGCTTAACAGGCTCAGGGATGCCAGAAACTGGCGCAGATATTGAGTGAATTTCATTGTATTTCCTTGTTGCTTTTGTTGGGATTAAAAGCCATATCGACCTGCCACCTTAGGCACAACAAGGCAGCGCAATGGCGCGCTGTCTCAGCCAGTTTTTACTGCTGATTATTTGGTAGCCCGGGTCCATATGGCCTGGGTTTCGTCCTTGTCTTATGGCATCTTCTATGGGCCCTTCCTTGTTCTGTCGGCTGAAGCTGAGCAGTCGGGTTAGAAATACCACAGTGGCCAATTTCCGTTTAGCCACCAGATCCTTAATTTAGTTATCAGCTTCAGCTGGCACCTGCTTACGTCTTCAGGCGGGTATCAAGCTGTCACGGAGTTTAATGAACTCTAAAGCTATATAAATTGCATTAGTATTAATGGTATGTCAATAAATCATTTTGAGGTTATTTGAACAATTTTAAAGACCAGATCCCTACAGCTTTTGTTCGAAGCTGCATCATTTTTGAGAATGATTCTCAACTAGGTGGGGTATTCACGAAAGTTATAGCGACTATAAGCTTGCTTGCTTATACTCAGGTGTCAATTCAGGCGGTTTTTTCTTATAATCCAGCCTGTTCGAGATTCCTGTCTATCGCTGCGGTACTGATACAGTACTCTGTGGCGACCTAACCAGAGGACATTACTGTGCTTCAACAATACCGTGAACATGTAGCCGAACGTGCGGCTCAAGGCATTCCTCCGTTGCCACTTAACGCGCAACAAGTAGCGTCGTTAACTGACTTATTGAAAAACCCACCAGCAGGTGAAGGCGAGTTCTTAGTTGATTTGTTAGAAAACCGTATTCCGCCTGGTGTGGACGAAGCCGCTTATGTCAAAGCTGGCTTTTTAACTGCTGTCGCTAAAGGCGAAGTTTCAAGCCCGTTAGTGACTCCAGAGCGTGCGACTGAATTATTAGGCACTATGTTTGGTGGCTACAATATCCAGCCAATGATCGATTTGCTGGATAACCCAAAATTAGCGGCTTTAGCGGCTAAAGGTTTATCTCATACTTTACTGATGTTTGATTCTTTCCATGACGTGAAAGAAAAAGCAGACGCAGGTAATGTGCACGCCAAAGCCGTATTACAAAGTTGGGCTGATGCTGAATGGTATACCAGTAAGCCTGCTATCCCTGAAAAAATCACTGTGACTGTGTTTAAAGTCACAGGCGAGACCAACACTGACGATTTATCTCCAGCTCCTGATGCCTGGTCACGCCCTGACATCCCTCTGCACGCTTTAGCTATGCTGAAAAACGTGCGTGATGGTATCGAGCCTGATGCACCTGGTTCAAAAGGCCCGGTGAAGCAAATCGAAGCATTAATCGCCAAAGGTTTCCCACTGGCTTACGTCGGTGATGTGGTCGGTACAGGTTCAAGCCGTAAATCAGCCACTAACTCAGTGCTGTGGTTTATGGGTGAAGACATTCCATTCGTACCAAACAAGCGTACTGGTGGCGTGTGTTTAGGTAGCAAAATTGCACCTATTTTCTTCAACACCATGGAAGACTCAGGTTCGTTACCTATCGAATTAGACGTGTCAAACATGAACATGGGTGATGTCATCGACATTTTCCCACATCAGGGTGTGGTAAAACGCCACGGTACTGATGAAGTTGTGTCTACTTTTGAACTGCGCTCTAACGTGCTGCTGGATGAAGTACGTGCCGGTGGCCGTATTCCTCTGATCATCGGCCGTGGTTTAACAGACAAAGCCCGTGAAGCTTTAGGTTTAGCTCACTCTACAGTCTTTGAACGTCCTGCAGTCACTGAAGTGACTAACAAAGGTTTCACTTTAGCCCAGAAGCTGGTGGGTAAAGCTTGTGGTGTGAAAGGTATTCGTCCTGGCCAATACTGTGAGCCAAAAATGACCACAGTAGGTTCGCAAGACACCACAGGTCCTATGACCCGTGATGAGTTAAAAGACTTAGCTTGTTTAGGTTTCTCTGCTGACTTAGTAATGCAGTCCTTCTGTCACACAGCAGCTTATCCCAAGCCAGTTGACGTGAACACACACCACACACTGCCAGATTTCATTATGAACCGTGGTGGTATCTCCTTACGTCCTGGTGATGGTGTAATCCACAGCTGGTTAAACCGCATGTTGTTACCAGATACTGTAGGTACTGGTGGTGACTCTCACACCCGTTTCCCTATCGGTATCTCTTTCCCAGCAGGTTCTGGTTTAGTGGCTTTTGCTGCTGCTACTGGTGTGATGCCACTGGATATGCCTGAGTCTGTACTGGTGCGTTTTAAAGGTGAAATGCAGCCTGGCATCACTTTACGTGATTTAGTGCACGCCATTCCTTACTATGCTATTCAGCAGGGCTTATTGACCGTTGAGAAGAAAGGTAAGGTCAACATTTTCTCTGGCCGCGTATTAGAGATTGAAGGTCTGGAGCATTTAACTGCTGAGCAAGCCTTCGAATTGTCTGACGCATCAGCTGAGCGTTCTGCTGCAGGTTGTACTATCACTTTGTCTGAAGCTTCAGTAGCTGAGTACTTAGAATCCAACATCGTCATGTTAAAGTGGATGCTGAGCGAAGGTTACGGCGACGTTCGTACTATCGAGCGTCGTATTCAGGCTATGCAAGCCTGGTTAGCTGATCCAAAACTGGAACGTGCTGATGCTGACGCTGAATATGCGGCCATCATCGAAATCGATCTGGCTGACATTAAAGAACCAATACTGTGCGCACCAAACGACCCGGATGATGCCCGTTTATTGTCGCAAGTTGCTGGCGATAAAATCGACGAAGTATTTATCGGTTCTTGTATGACCAACATCGGCCACTTCCGTGCTGCCGGTAAACTGTTAGACAAGTTCAAAGGCCAGATCCCAACCCGTCTGTGGATAGCTCCACCAACTAAGATGGATAAAGATCAGCTGACCGAAGAAGGTTATTACGGTATTTACGGCCGTGTTGGCGCCCGTATTGAGATCCCTGGTTGCTCCTTATGTATGGGTAACCAGGCTCGTGTAGGCGACAATACTACAGTGGTCTCTACTTCTACCCGTAACTTCCCGAACCGTTTAGGTCAGGGCGCTAACGTTTATCTGGCTTCTGCTGAATTAGCTGCTGTGTCTGCTATTATCGGCCGTTTGCCAACAGTGCCAGAGTACCTGGAGTACGCTAAACAGATCGAAACGACGGCTGCGGATACCTACCGCTACCTGAATTTCCATCAGATGAGCCAGTACACCAGCAAAGCGGCCAATGTGATTATCCAGCAAGCTGTATAATTTACAGGCAATAGTGTTTTAGCTAAAAGGCCCGCACTTAGCGGGTCTTTTGCTTTTCAGGAACCATGGCATGGAATTCGATTTTATTTACAACTCTGATGCGAAACGCTTCAGCCTGAAATTAAGCTCAGAACAACTGGCATTGCAATGTTTTTTACTGGATGAGTTTGAACGGCGGGCCAGTGCCTATCAAAGCCTGTTAGATCAGCTGCAGCGTCTGAATGCCCAGAGTCAGTACCAGTGGGATGGTAAAGAGTATCGATTGACGGTGCAGGCTTCTGAAGTGGTGATTTGTCATTTTTCATTGTTACAAGACAATGGCATTGCAATGGAGTTGGATCCAGAACAGGATTTGGAGCTGGATCAAAGTCAACTTTATGCGGAATGTGGTCTGGAAGATCTGTTGCATCTAGTGCAGCAATGGCAAGAATTTTTACCCGCCTGATTGAGCCAATTCCCGAACAGCTGCACTCTGGCAGTGAATAAATGCACCTAGTTGGTGCATTTTTTTTAATCAATTTAATTTTAAATTCGTAACCTATTGAAAAATAACAATTATAAATCTTGGCACAAGGTTTTCTTGTCTTATTGGCAAATGCAACAAGACACCATAAGGATAATAACCATGAAACTCGTATGTGCCATCATCAAGCCATTCAAGCTTGACGATGTCCGTGAAGCCATTGCGGACATCGGTATTGAAGGTCTTACTGTGACAGAAGTGAAAGGCTTCGGTCGTCAGAAAGGTCATACAGAACTTTACCGGGGAGCTGAATACCAGGTCGACTTTTTACCAAAAGTAAAATTAGAGATCGCGGTATTGGATGAAAACGTCGAGCGTTTATTGGAAGTGATCCAAAAAGCTGCACACACAGGCCGTATCGGTGACGGAAAAATCTTCGTTTACGATCTAGAACAAGTCGTGCGTATCCGCACTGGTGAAATGGACTCAGAAGCCATCTAAGGGGTAAATCATGCAGGAACAAATTTATCATTTACAGTTTGCCATGGACACCTTTTACTTTTTGGTGTGTGGCGCTTTGGTTATGTGGATGGCTGCTGGCTTTTCAATGCTGGAAGCCGGTTTAGTACGTGCGAAAAATACCACTGAAATTTTGACCAAAAACGTGGTGTTGTATTCAGTCTCATGTGTGATGTATCTGATTTGTGGTTACCAGCTAATGTACGGTGGTGGCTACTTCTTAACAGGTATAGGTGAAGTGGATGTAGCGCAAACTTTAACCAGTTTCGCCGAGCGCGAAAACGGTTTTGAAGGTAAAGCCATCTATTCAAAAGCTTCGGATTTCTTCTTCCAGGTGGTGTTTGTAGCAACAGCCATGTCTATCGTTTCTGGTGCTGTCGCTGAGCGGATGAAGTTGTGGGCTTTCCTGACCTTTGCAGTAGTGATGACAGGTGTGATTTACCCAATGGAAGGTTCGTGGACCTGGGGCGGTCAATCTGTGTTTGGTTTATACAGCTTAGGTGATTTAGGTTTCTCTGACTTTGCAGGTTCAGGCATAGTGCATTTGGCTGGTGCAGCTGCGGCTTTAGCTGGTGTATTACTGTTAGGCGCACGCAAAGGTAAATATGGCAAAGATGGCAAGGCTCATGCTTTCCCTGGTTCTAATATGCCACTGGCGGCATTAGGTACATTAATTCTGTGGTTAGGTTGGTTTGGCTTTAACGGTGGCTCAGTACTGAAATTAGGTGATATTGCCAACGCTAATGCTGTCGCTGTGGTGTTCTTGAATACCAATGCTGCCGCTGCTGCCGGAACTATTGCTGCAATTGGCTTGTCCATGTTGTTGTTCAAAAAAGCAGATTTGACTATGGCGTTAAACGGCGCTTTAGCTGGTCTGGTGGCTATTACCGCTGAACCTTCGACACCAACTCCTTTAGAAGCTTCTATCTTTGGTGCTATTGCTGGTGTGTTGGTGGTAGGTTCTATCCTGGCTTTAGATAAGTTAAAAATTGATGACCCAGTAGGTGCCATTTCAGTGCACGGTACTGTAGGTTTATTCGGATTATTGATTGTTCCTCTGACCAAAGAGTCGGCTACCTTAGTGGGTCAACTGGCTGGTGCTGCAACTATTTTCGTCTGGGTTTTTGTGGCGAGTTTAGTCGTGTGGTTTGCTTTGAAAATGACAATGGGTATCCGTGTCACAGAGCAGGAAGAATATGAAGGTGTTGATCGTTCAGAGTGTGGTGTAGAAGCTTATCCTGAGTTCGTATCGACAGTAAAGTAGGCAGCCTGGGGAGAGCCGGTGGGGCTTCTCAGGAGCTGGTTGCCAAGCCAGCAGCTACGCAAGTAGCAGTTGGTCTTGGCAACTAAACC
>Ga0247725_1001134_pt1 | contig 14616 bp, 13 predicted proteins | sample OKSTACKMCFT3sol_FD_183021 | JGI IMG/M metagenome (GOLD analysis project Ga0247725, IMG submission 183021) | Subsurface sediment microbial communities from gas well in Oklahoma, United States - OK STACK MC-FT3-sol | ecosystem: Environmental > Terrestrial > Deep subsurface > Rock core/Sediment... | reverse complement strand
CCTTAATATTCGTAAAGGCTTAATGATGGCATCGTTTACAAACTGACGGCAAAGTTTTCAAAATAGTTTGCAAACTGGTTTTAAAAACAGTGCTGTTGTGAAGGCTTGGCGGCTAAGGCCAATAAGAGAGCCAAATGGAACACATCAGAGTAAAGCAAATTTAGTATGGCAATTAAGCTCGATAATCATAAGCACGTAAGGGATATATCCGAGAGTCAGAACAGGCTCAGGGCGCACTTTATCCAATTGGATAAGCTACTTGAGCAGGGCAGTTCCCTGTGGCAAGTGCGCGCCTTTGAGGCAAAAGCACTGCCTTGGGCGGCGCAATTTCCGACCTTAGCGACAACCCTTTGGACGCTTGATGATGCCGTGCTCGATACTTTGGATGCCGAGCAATCGGCGTTAGTCGATGCCTTATCTCCCGCACTTAAGCAGGATCTTGCCGCGTTAGGACTCGAGTGGGATCTGGCTTTACTCACATTGTCCTTTGCCGAACTTTCGCTTGGCTCTGATATTGCCGCTGATATTGGCTCTGACGATATTGAAACAGCGACTTCACCGAACATTGATCTTGCTGAGCTGGCTCACTTTAGTGCCCATATTAAAGGCCGTAAGTGGGAACAAATTACCGCCTTTGTGCAGCATTTGCCCGATGCGGGATTACCCGTGCTGGAGTGGTGTGCGGGCAAAGGCCATTTAGGCCGCTTAATAGCCAAAGCACGTGGTGTGGATGTGTTAAGCCTCGAGTGGCAGGCGATGCTCTGTGAAGAGGGCCAAGCCTTTGCCGATAAATGGCAATTATCACAGCGCTTTATCTGTGCCGATGCCTTCGCTATCGAAGATAATGCTTGCGAAAATACCGCTCATCAAACTAATCCTTTTCGCGCCAAGCAACAGGCGGTGGCGCTGCATGCCTGTGGCGATTTGCATGTGCGTTTACTGCAATTGGCCGCAGCGGCGGGCACCCAGGCTCTGGCGATTTCACCTTGCTGCTATCATTTAATTCAAGCTAATCAATATCAAGGCTTATCGACACTCGCCAAACACAGCGCGCTGCGTTTAAGTCGTCATGACTTGCAATTGCCCTTGCAGCAGAGTGTGATCGCCAATCCGAAACAACAGGCGCTGCGGCATCAGGAAATCGCCTGGCGGCTCGGTTTTGATGCGTTGCAGCGAAGCTATCGTGGCATAGATGCTTATTTACCTTTACCCGCAATAAAGCAAAGTCAGCTGAGTAGTGAGTTTGCCGAGTTTTGCCATTGGGCGGCGGCGCAAAAGGCGGTTACCTTAGATGCAGATTGTGATTTTGACGCTTGGCTCGAGATAGGAAAGCAGCGACAAAGGTTAACCCGACGCATCGATTTGGCGGCGCATTTATTCCGCCGTGCGCTGGAGCTGTGGTTAATTCTCGATCGTTGCTGCTTTTTGCTGGAAAGTGGCTATCGGGTGACTCTGAGGGAATTTTGTGCAAACAGTGTGACACCCAGAAATGCGCTGATTTTGGCGCAAAAATTGAGCGAGTAAAAAACAATCTACTATTTAATGTTATACCTGACTGTTTTTTATAAAGTATTTCTTTATTAGTTCATTTTGAATTAACGGATTGGCGGCATGATCGTCACAAGGGTTTATAAACCCTGTGAGACAAGTCTAAGGCGAAAGATGGTTTTTTATTGAATCATCGGGCTTTTCTTGTTCAAATGTCGCCTTAATGACACATAACAACTAAAAACTGACCTAAAAGATCAGTGATCCTAGTGAGCGAATAAAACAGTTTCATGAAATATTCCCGCGTATTTATTAATAGCCTTGCCTATGAACTGGCACCTGTGGTGGTTTCCAGTAGTGAGCTAGAATCTCGCCTCGCGCCTCTATATCAAAAATTTCGCATTCCCATGGGGCAACTTGCGGCCTTAACGGGTATTACCGAACGCCGTTGGTGGCCTAAAGGGCATCAATTATCTGATGGAGCGATTAAAGCGGCGCACAAGGCGATAGCAGAAACGGGAATAGAAGTCGCCGAACTGGGCGCTGTGGTGTACACCGGCGTTTGCCGTGACCAGCACGAACCCGCCACCGCCTGTCGGATTGCGGCGGCCTTAGGGGTGTCGAAGGACACGGCGATTTACGATATCAGCAATGCCTGTCTTGGGGTGTTGTCGGGCATTTTAGACATTGCCAACCGTATCGAGCTTGGTCAAATTAAGGCGGGCATGGTGGTGTCTTGTGAATCGGCGCGGGATATTGTCGATGTGACCATTGATAATATGTTGGCCGATCCGACCATGCAGAATTTTGCCCAGTCGCTGGCGACCTTAACTGGCGGCTCTGGCGCGGTGGCGGTGATCCTGACCGATGGCAGTTTGCCGCTGACGAATGTGCGTAAGCATCAGTTACTTGGCGCCTCCCATTTATCTGCGCCGCAGCACCATCAACTGTGTCAGTGGGGTTTGCAGGAAGTAGGTCACAATATTTACCGTGAGTTTATGCGTACCGATGCGGTGACCTTACTCAAAGAAGGGGTCGAGCTGGCAAAGCACACGTGGGAGCATTTCCTCGCTCAGCGGAATTGGTTGGTCGAGCAGGTCGACAAAGTAATCTGTCATCAGGTCGGCGCTTCAAACCGTAAACAGGTCTTGAGTGCATTAAATATTCCACCTGAAAAAGAATTTCCAACATATCAACTGCTTGGCAATATGGGCACAGTCTCTTTACCCGTCACAGCGGCCATGGCACACGATCAAGGCTTTTTACGCCCAGGGGATCAGGTGAGCTTTTTAGGTATCGGCAGTGGTTTGAACTGCATGATGCTGGGCATTAAGTGGTAGTTTTTCAAGGATTGTTATTTGCCTTAGCCGACGCTTGAGAGCAAGGTTTGCTAGGGCATTTTTATGCTTATTGGTTTAGCGATGGGCATTAGCACTGAGCATAGGTAAAGGCGAATTTACCTGCACAGGCTACCAATACAAAATAATTAAAACAAAAGATAGGAAGCGTCATGTTAGACACTCTGTTGCCGTTTAAACGTCATTTTCTTAGCCGTAATGGCAACAAGCTGCATTACATCAATGAAGGCCAAGGTGAGCCTGTGGTCATGGTGCACGGTAATCCAAGTTGGAGTTTTTATTACCGTAATCTCGTGAGTGCCCTTAAGGATACTCACCAGTGTATCGTGCCCGACCATATTGGTTGTGGCCTGTCGGATAAGCCGGATGACAGCGGTTACGATTACACCTTAAAGAATCGCATTGACGATTTAGAGGCGCTGCTCGATAGCCTAAAGGTAAACGAAAACATTACCTTAGTCGTCCACGATTGGGGCGGTATGATCGGCATGGGCTATGCTGCGCGTTACCCTGAACGAATTAAACGTCTGGTGATTTTAAATACCGGCGCCTTCCATTTACCCGAAACTAAACCCTTACCGCTGGCGCTGTGGATCTGCCGTAATACACTGCTTGGCACCGTATTAGTGCGTGGTTTTAATGCGTTTTCATCGATAGCCTCCTATGTTGGGGTAAAGCGTCAGCCGATGTCAAAGTACATCCGAGAGGCCTATGTCGCGCCGTTTAACTCATGGGCAAATCGGATTTCGACCTTGCGTTTTGTGCAGGATATTCCGCTAAAACTGGGTGACAGAAACTATCAGCTAGTGTCGGATATTGCCGCCAGTCTGCCAAAGTTTGCCAAGGTACCGACACTGATTTGCTGGGGTTTACAGGACTTTGTGTTCGATAAGCACTTTTTAGCCAAATGGCGCGAACATATGCCCCATGCACAGGTGCATGAATTTGCCGATTGTGGTCACTATATCCTCGAAGATGCGAGCGATGAGGTGATTACCCATATCAAACACTTTATGGCTGAGGCGCAAACGCCAGCGGCAGAAGTGCAGCACGTTGAAATGGTGCCGGTCACAGAGCCTGAGGAAGAGACTCAAGCGCCACAGGCCGCACATTAATGGCTAGAGTGGAGGATGCGCAGCTCGGCCATGGGACATCTACCGCCGAGCAAGCAAGCGATGCCAATATCTGTCGGCATTTAAAGCAAGCCGCCCATCACATTCCCCATCATCTTGCGGTTGCGGTGCAACAGGGCAAGGGTAAATCCCTTGCCAATCTGACTTACCAAGAACTCGATTTTATTAGCCTCGATAAACAAAGCGATGCCATCGCCTTCGCGCTCAATGCCCATGGGTTGACACGGGGGATGAAGGCGGTGCTGATGGTCACCCCGAGTCTGGATTTTTTTGCGTTAACGTTTGCGCTGTTTAAGGCGGGGATTATCCCCGTGCTGGTTGACCCGGGTATGGGAATTAAAAACCTTAAGCAATGTTTTATTGAAGCCGCGCCCGATGCCTTTATCGGAATCCCTAAAGCTCATATCGCCAGACGCTTATTAGGCTGGGGTAAGGGCAGTGTGCAGCATCTTATCAATGTGGATGGCAATCCCAGCGGGCTTGCTGGCACACTATCGCGCTTACTTACGGGCGCGCCAAGTCTAGCGTCGATACTCTTATCAACAGCTAAGTCGTCTACAGCTAAGTCATCTGTGGCTAAATTGTCGGAACAGGGCGAGTACCCGATGGCGCTGCTTAGGCATGACGAGATGGCGGCGATTCTCTTTACCAGTGGCAGCACGGGGACGCCAAAGGGCGTTGTCTATAGCCATGGCATGTTTGAGGCGCAAATTCAGGCGCTAAAACAGGATTATGGCATTGCACATGGCGAGCGTGATTTAGCGACATTTCCGCTATTCTCCCTCTTTGGTCCGGCGCTCGGTATGGCATCGATTGTGCCTGAGATGGATGCCAGTAAACCGATTACGGCCAATCCTGAATTTTTATTTGCCGCCATTGAGAAATACCAATGCAGCAATATCTTTGTTAATCCAGCCTTGCTTGAACGTTTAGGCCGCGCCGGTGAGCAAACCGAGTCGAAAAAGCAGCACAAACTCAGCAGTGTGAAACGCGTAATTTCCGCTGGCGCGCCCGCGACTATTGCCTCGATTGCACGCTTTAGCAAAATGCTCAGTGACGGCGTGCCTGTACTCAATTCCTACGGCGCTACCGAATCCTTACCCATCAGCATGATCGCCAGCGATGAGCTATTGACCACGACTCAAAACACGGACAATGGCGGTGGGATTTGTGTCGGTCGCGCCATCGATGGTGTCAGCATCGAGATTATCGCCATCACTGAGGATAACATCCCTGAGTGGGATAATGGCCTGCGTCTTAACGCGGGGGAAATTGGCGAAATAGTGGTAACAGGCCCTATGGTGAGCCAGTCCTATTATCGCCGCGAAACGGCAACGACGGCGGCTAAAATCTGGGACCGCGAGCAGCAAACCTTTAGGCACAGAATGGGCGACCTTGGCTATTTAGATGACAGCGGCCGCTTGTGGATGTGTGGCCGCAAAGCCCATAGAGTCGATGCCACCCAAGGTGGGCAGTTTGTTAAACGGTACTATTCGATTCCGAGTGAGCGTATTTTTAATACCCATCCGAATGTGAAGCGCTCGGCGTTAGTGGGGATCAAAGTGAAGGGGCAAGGCGGCGCGAGTGAGATTGAACCACTCATCTGCATCGAGCTTGACCAATCTTTGGTCTGCAATAAGAGCGCGCAGCTCTATCAAGAGCTGATGGCGATTGCCGAGCAGTATAGCCACACTCAGGGGATTAGACGTTTTCTCATTCATCCCGATTTCCCCGTGGATGTGCGCCACAATGCCAAAATATTTAGAGAAAAATTAGCCGTTTGGGCGCAATCGCAAACCAAAGGCTGATGTTCATTTAAGGGACTTTTAACCTTACTCGTCTAGATTTTCTGTTGCTTTTTAGTGGCATGGGAATGAAATATTATTCCATTGCATATAAGCGCTGAACTTAATACTGTAAACGACACTGTGTGTCTCGGAATAGCAAGATGACCGATAATTGTTCCATTTCTCTCGCCCCTACGGACTTAGAATGTACGCCGTCGCAACCAACAGGCCTAAACCAAGTGGGCGGTGACCAAGCATGTAGCAAACTAAGTCTCGATAAGCGTGAGCAAGCCGCGCTTTATGCCTTGGCGGCTAAGGTCAACCATGCCTTTGTGACTGGCGCGGGCGGATTTTTGGGTAAGGCCATTTGCCTACGTTTGGTTGCGGCTGGGATTAAGGTGACAGGGTTTGCCCGTGGCCATTACCCTGAGCTTGAAGCCCTTGGCGTGACTATGGTACAGGGGGATTTAGCCAATCCTGAGCAAGTCAAACAGGCGATGCTGGGCTGCGATATCGTGTTCCATGTGGCCTCAAAAGCGGGGGTATGGGGCGACAGGGACAGCTATTTTTGCCCCAATGTGAAGGGCGCAGCTAATGTGATTGCCGCTTGTAAAACGCTTAAAATCAGCAAATTAGTTTATACCAGCACCCCTAGCGTGACCTTTGCGGGCGAGGATGAAGCGGGTATTGATGAATCGACGCCCTACGCCAGCCGTTTTTTAAATTTTTATGCTCACTCCAAGGCGATTGCCGAGAAGATGATGCTCGATGCTAATCAAATCTCTTCAACTGCATCGGCGTATGCGTTAAAGACCGTTGCCCTGCGGCCGCATTTGATTTGGGGGCCCAATGATCCGCATCTGGTGCCTCGGGTGCTCGCCCGCGGTCGTTTAGGTAAACTTAAGCTGGTGGGGCGCGAGGATAAACTGGTCGATACCATTTATATCGATAACGCCGCTTATGCCCACATTCTGGCGGCCGTTGAGCTTTGCCAAGTCTCGCCTAAGTGCCAAGGGAAAGCCTATTTTGTCAGTAACGACGAGCCTGTGACTATGGCCAAGATGCTGAACCTCATCCTAGCCTGTGATGGGTTGCCGCCTGTGACCGCGCGCGTGCCACAGACCCTAGCTTATGTGGTGGGCGCTGTGTTAGAAACGGCGTATCGACTGCTGAATAAGCAAGAAGAGCCGATCATGACGCGCTTTGTCGCTAAACAGCTTTCCTGTAGCCATTATTTCGATATCAGCGCGGCAAAACAGGACTTTGGCTATCATGCCTTAGTGTCGATAGAAGAGGGAATGAAGCGCCTCAAGGCATCGCTCAAGTGCGGTATTTAGCACAGGACAAACTTGGTGATATCTTATGCCGTTACGGTAAGCTAATGGATTAAAACGTTAATGGCGTGCGACGATTGTAATACTTCGATTTTTCGGCAAAAGATTGGCCGCTGCAAACGCTGCATGTGGCAATTGACGTTGCTGTCGCTTATCGGTTGGCCGTTGTGGTGGTATCTCTACAGTGACACTCCACGTGAGGTCAACTCCATCGCCTTACTGTTTTTCTGCTCAGCTTTTACTGGCCTGTTGTTACTGCATCTTGTGGTATTAGTCACGCGTCGTCTGCTCGGTCGCGAATAGTTTTTTCGCTTCCCATCGAATCTCCTTTTTATCCTTTGTGGTGAGCGATCACACACGCCATTTACGCTATTACAAGCAGCCATTCTTGCCCGCGGATTTTTCATTTTCGCTTAATGCTCAAGTGGTACACAGTGCGCTGAAACAGCTCGCTTTTTATCGTCTTAGCGAAAAATACTGTCGATTGGTGCTGAGGCGTGATGAGTGATGAGCTCACGCGATTATTTTACTCCGTGATCCCGTGAGTGTTAGGGCTAGGCTTAAATCTGAACTGAGTACCATAAATACTCTGATGATAAGGGTTCGTGTAACGAGTTTTTTTGGCTGATAAGTATGGATTTAAACAAATTTTAATCTGACATTTTAAGGTTTTTACCCTGTTTCACTGTTTTTGGTATCGCCAAGTACTAAGATCGAATGTGGCGATGGAGCCGAGAAAACTCGGTATTTTTTAGGTTTTAGGGAGTGTTATGGAGTTTTTAACCACGCTATTTGTGGGTTACCCAATATGGGTTTGGTTAATGTTTTTTGGCTTTGTGTTGGCATTGTTAGCCTTCGACTTAGGTGTGCTACACAAAGAGCAGCACGAAATTACCGTGGCAGAGAGCCTTAAATTATCGGCCTTTTATATTTGTATGGGTCTGTTGTTCGGCGCCTGGTTATGGTGGTACAAGGGCTCGACTGCGGGGATGGAATACCTCACGGGTTACCTTATTGAAAAGTCCTTATCTATGGATAACGTCTTCGTTATCGCGCTTATTTTCAGTAGCTTAGGCATTCCCCGTTTGTATCAACACCGAGTGTTATTCTGGGGGATCATGGGCGTTATCGTGCTGCGTGCCATTATGATTGGCTTAGGCGCGGCGCTGGTAGCGCAATACCAAGGCGTGTTGGTGTTATTCGGCCTGTTCTTGATTTTCACCGGTATTAAGATGCTCTTTTCCGATGATGAGCATGGTGATATCCAAGATAATAAGTTTTACAAATGGTTGCGCTCTAAAATGCGTTTTACGCCAAGCCTTCATCAAGAGAAGTTTTGGGTAAGGGGAGAGGATCATCAACTCAGCAAAGGCTGGTGGGCAACGCCTCTGTTTTTGGCGTTGATCTTAGTCGAAACCGCGGATCTGGTGTTTGCGGTGGACAGTATTCCGGCGATTTTTGCGATTACCCAAGATCCCTTTATCGTCTATACCTCTAATATCTTTGCGATTTTAGGTCTGCGGGCATTGTATTTCGCCCTCGCGGCCATGGTGCATCGTTTCGAGTACCTCAAATATGCGCTATCGGTGGTATTGGTGTTTATCGGTGTAAAAGTCGGACTGGTGTACTTTAATCATGAAGGCATTGTGGACTTTAAAATCCCAACGGCCTTATCCCTTGGTGTCACCTTCGGCCTCTTGCTGGCGGGGGTATTATTCTCCCTGTGGAAGACGCGCGAGCAGAAGTAAGCTAATGTTTTTCTACCTAAAACTGGCGCCATAGTGCGCCAGTTTTTTATTCGGTCATCTCAAAGATAGGTTGTGATTGCCTGGGTTATTGACCGATGAAATAACTTCTATTTGCGGTTTTTAGGTTTGGTAAAAGTGTGCAAACTGTTCTATTTTTCGTATAGACAGTCGTTTGGCTCGGGCTTTCTTTCTACTTGGGTAATCGTTCGCCTTACAGCGCACTGAGCCAAATATAGATAGTCTGTTTTCATCAATTTTGCACTAATAACAATAAATTATTAGCACCATCAAATTTGTGGCTTAGCTCTTTATCTGCCGGAATGGGACGACAGTTTGGCTCATTCTGAGATGTTGGCCATTACGCCACGCCATCATTACAAATAATCGAACAGATGACCGCGAACCAGGCCGTTAATGCCGAGGATCGTACGAGGAGAAAGATCATGTCTATGGTGAGTGCGAAGGAATTTGCTCATTGGCTAAAGAAACGCTTCGAGGGTGTTGAAAAGGGCGTGAGTTTAACTCGAGAAGATATCAATCAGCTGACCGGACGCCAAAATTTTTCATTGGTGTTTGTCCATGATATTCACTACGAGTTGATGCGTTTTGGCATCGCCTTTGTGACAGACACGGGGCGCGATACATATTATCTTGTGCGGGTTTTCGATAAACCTTGGCGAAATCAATTGGAGCAGGACTCTGAAAAGGAGCTGTTCTCTAACGTAGTGTCGATTAATTTACTGCGTTAAGACGTCAATTCGTGGCATTTATCAGTGCAATTTTGCTTGAGGTGGTGAGTGCTTTCGAAGCACCTCGGCGCGCTGCTGCGCAAGCACGACAGCCCCTGTTACATGAGGATTAACAGGGTTAATAAATCGCGTCTTTACGTGACTTAACTTCTCCTAATTTCGTTACACACTCTCTCTTTACACTTAAATCCGCCGCGAAAAGTGCAAATTTGCTTGTTCTTCGGCATGGATTTTCCTAAGGTAATTGAAAATGATTTTCACTGAGGCTCCTATGAATACTCATCTGCAATTACAGGTTAAGCATTGGCTCGAAAATGATCCCGATCCCCGCACTCAGGCACAACTGCAAGCCTTAATCGACACAGGCAATGACGCCGAACTCGAGGCACGTTTTGCGGGACGGTTAGAGTTTGGTACCGCCGGATTACGCGGTGTGGTGGGCGCAGGTCCTATGGGCATGAATCGCTTGGTTATCCGCCAAACATCTGCTGGGCTTGGTGCCTATTTGCTCGAACAAATTAAAGATGCCGCCGAGCGCGGGGTTGTGATTGGTTACGATGGCCGCCACGATTCACGCACTTTCGCCCATGATACCGCCAGTGTACTCACCGCGATGGGGATTAAAGTGCGTCTCACCGCCAAAGTGGCGCCAACGCCGCTGGTGGCCTTTGGGGTTAAGCATTTTAATGCCGCTGCGGGCATTGTGGTGACCGCCAGCCATAACCCACCACAATACAATGGCTACAAAGTGTATTGGGAAAACGGCGCGCAGATTATCCCGCCCCATGACTCAGGTATCGCCGCTAAGATTGAGCAGGCTGCAACCCAAGCAATTCCGTTTATGGATCAGGCTGATGCCATCAAGCACGGTAAATTGATTTGGCTTAATGACGATTATTACGAAACCTATCGCCGCGGCGTGATGCACGCCAAGGTGCTGCAAAATCACACTGCGCCCGAAAAAGTCAGCCTTGCCTATACCGCTATGCATGGTGTGGGCGCTGAAATGGCTGAAACTGTGCTTAAGGATGCGGGTTTTACCCAAGTCTACTCGGTGGCGGCGCAGCGCGAGCCCGATGGGGATTTCCCAACGGTTAATTTCCCGAATCCGGAAGAAAAGGGCGCGATGGACTTAGTCATCGCCGAAGCGAAAAAGCATGCCGCCATGCTTGCTTGCGCCAATGATCCCGATGCTGACAGATTTGCGGTTGCAGTACGTAAGGATGATGGAGAGTATCAAATGCTAACAGGCGACCAAGTGGGCGTGCTCTTTGGTCATTATCTGTTAAGCCATGCCGCGAAAGACCAACGTCTAGTGGGCACGACTATTGTGTCCTCCAGTCTATTATCTAAAATCGCCAAAGGCTTTGGCGTTGAAAGTTATACCACGCTCACCGGTTTTAAATGGCTGATGAATGTGGGGATTGCGCAGAGTCAGCCTGACAATCAATTCCTGTTTGCCTACGAAGAGGCACTGGGTTACACCGTCGGTAGCATGGTGTGGGATAAGGACGGCCTGTCGGCCTTAGTCGCCTTCGCCCAATTAACCGCCGAGCTTGCCGCCAAAGGGCAAACCATTTGGGATAGACTCGAGCAGATTTACCGCGAGCAGGGTTTCCATCTCAATGCCCAAGTTAGCATTGCCTTAAAACCCGACACGCCTAATATCGGCGCCTATCTGCGTGAACATCCGCCGTTGGCAATTGGTGAGCATGCCGTGGTGTCGACTGATGATCTCAAGGCGTTAGAGCGCCGTTTTGCCGATGGCAAGGTCGAGAAAATCAATCTGCCCGCCAGTGATGTATTAACTTACCGCTTAGCCAATGGCGCGCGGGTGATAGTACGGCCGTCGGGCACTGAGCCTAAAATCAAGTGCTATTACGAGGTGGTTGAACCTATGACGGCGCAAGACACCTTGGTCAGCGCCCAAGCACGGGCAACTCAGGCGATGGAGGCGTTTATTTCAGCCCATCAGGCGAGCCTACCTAAATAAGCGCTTTTAGCGCACTCAATAAAATCAGCTTCACTCAAAGGCTACTGACATGATGTTGTCAGTAGCCTTGTTTTATTCTTGTTGTCGTCCGCTGGTGATTTACTCTTATAACATGATGAATCATTGGCATTTTTCAACAAGGAGAAAGTGAAAATGTTATCAATTGCACCGTTAGTCTGGGGTGAAATTCCTGTCAGTGATATGGATCGTGCCATCGCTTTTTATCAACAACATTTCGGGGTTGAATTTAAGCGTGACGATATGGAAGACATGCAATACGCCACGATTGAAACAGAGGATGAAGGCGCACCAAGCATTGGCCTCGTTAAATGCAGCATGAGCAAACCGTCGATGGACGGTAGCACTGTATACTTGCATTTCAGCGCTCAATTGCAACCTTTAGTGGATAAACTCGTGGCCGCTAATGTGACTATGCTATTGCCTGTGACACCTATCAAGGATGGTGGTTGTGGCTATATCGCCCTGTTTGTGGATAGCGAAGGCAATAAGGTCGGCCTTTGGTCGCAAAATCAGTAATGAATATCCTAATGAGTCGTGCCTTGGCACGGCTCTTTGTACTGACTTTTTACGCAGCTCCTTAATTCAAGTGGATACAGTCAGTTTTGGGGATAAAGCGCGACGAGCAATAACGTCTAGCGATAGCCTTAAACAAGCAACAGCAAATTTCAGTGATGAAGGTGAAAGGATAATGGAACAGGTTTTTATGGCGGCTCAACCTATGCTTGGGCTGAGTACGCGCACCAATAATAACGCCGAAATGGCGGCTGAGGGCGGCAAGATTGCAGCGCTATGGCAGGCTTTTTTTGAATCTTCACAGCTGACATCTATGCTCGATTCTCCCATGTATGGGGTTTACTACGACTATGAATCCGATATGACGGGAGACTATTCGGTTTTAGTGGGTAAAAGCGTTGAGTCTGTCAGCGAGACCGGCCCATTTACTGCGTTGCAGCTGCGAGAAGGAAACTACCTTAAGTTCAGTGCGCAAGGGGAAATGCCCCACTGTGTGGTGGGACTTTGGGGACAGATTTGGCGCTACTTTACCGAGCCTGATTGCTCGCACCAGCGCTGCTACCAAACGGACTTTGAAGTCTATCTAAGTGCTGATAAAGTCGAGATTTATATTGGGATTGTATAGTTTTAAACGATAAAGCAGGCAGATGCACTATCGCTTGGGCGGCTAAGCTTTAGCGGTTAAGATCCCTAAACTTTCGCAGCGAAGCCAATTTGAGGTGTGATTACTGTCCATGCGCCGTGCCGACCGCCTATTTCAAATAGTGCAAATTCTTAAACATCGACGACTGACGACCGCCCAAGAGCTGGCGGATCGTTTAGAAGTCTCGACTCGCACGGTTTACCGCGATGTGCAGGATTTGTGTTTGAGCGGCATTCCCATTGAAGGGGAGGCGGGCGTGGGTTATCTATTGCGCCACGAAGTGAATGTGCCGCCACTGATGTTTAACGAGGCCGAATTAGAGGCGATTCAAGTCGGCATGCGCATGGTGCAAACATGGGGCGGCAAAGAGCTTGGCAGTGCGGCGCGTCAGGCGATGATAAAAGTGGAAGCCGTGCTACCTAAGCGTTTGCAAGCCTATCAATCCTTGATGTTCTCGCCGGATTTTTATCTAGATTCCAACGAGTTTCAGTTTCTCGATCCGCTGCGTAATGCGGCCCAGCGCCGTGAATACGTCAAACTATTCTATCAAGATGTGAATAAAACCCTGACAGAGCGCGAAGTGCGGCCGCTCGCCATCTATTTTTGGCGCGGCACTTGGACCTTGCTGACCTGGTGCGAATTACGCCAAGATTTTCGCAACTTTCGGGTCGATCGAATCACAGGATTGTTAAGGCTTAACCGCCATTTTGAACCGACGCCGGGACAGGAATTAGAGGATTATATTTGTCTGATGGAAAGCCAGTCTTAACATTTGCGGTGATGGTGGTGTTGATAGAAAGCGATGGAATACCTCATTGAGTGAGGAAAGCATTGTTTATATCGTTAACCATTCAAAGGAACTATGGTTCTAACCCAATGGTTTTAGTCAATGTTGACTAACTCAACGCTTTGATTGGTAAGGTTATTATAGATTTTTAATTTATGTTTAATGGCGTAAAAGCCATCTCAGCAGATCCAGCGTTTAGCATATATGTACAATGTGGTATTTGGATATTTTACCCTGCACGGCTTATAAGGGCATGTTTGCTTGGTTTGACTCACAAAACGCATAAATGTTGTGCTGTACATACCTACGAGATCTATCCTTTCTGCTAAAATTTAGCGGGAAGGATAGCTTTGATATAGCGTAATGAGCATTTATGATGACATTTCAGCGTTTTAGTCTGTTCACTTTGCTGTTTTCTATTGGAATATGGACATATATACCAAACTCATATGCTGTTGATACTTTTATTATTAATCCTCCAGAATCAAATAATGACCATAGATACCAATATACTTATGATCTGTTGACATTAATTATTGAAGCAACAAACAATGATTTTGGTGTTGGAACAATACAGATTTCTGATGTTGTCATGAGTCGTAACCGTATTTTTAGAGGATTATTAGAAGGTAAAACAGTCAACGTTATTGCTGAAGCATCCAATTCTCAGTGGGATGAACAGTTAATTCCAATAAAAATACCAATCCGGAAAGGTATTCAGGGTTTTAGAGTATTTATTATCAAGAAACAAAATTTACCCATTATGGCCAATATAAATACATTGGCGCAGTTAATGGCGTTAGATACCGGTTCTGGTAGCCAATGGTCAAGTAAAGCGGCCATGCAAAATGCTGGATTTAACGTTATTGAAAGTATTCAATATGATAATTTGTTTAATATGTTATCTATGGGGAGATTTATTACTTTCGGACGTGGTACTGAAGGATCCCCTCATAAATCAGCCATAGCATAGCCATATTTGAGCAACTGATTGGCGAATAATACCCAGGCCGCCAGCAATTCTTTCTCCGTGATTTGATAATCAGGCCGCCTGAGTACCTC
>Ga0247725_1001133_pt1 | contig 14617 bp, 12 predicted proteins | sample OKSTACKMCFT3sol_FD_183021 | JGI IMG/M metagenome (GOLD analysis project Ga0247725, IMG submission 183021) | Subsurface sediment microbial communities from gas well in Oklahoma, United States - OK STACK MC-FT3-sol | ecosystem: Environmental > Terrestrial > Deep subsurface > Rock core/Sediment... | reverse complement strand
GGTCAGGGTCACTGCAGACATGGCGCATGCTCCTCCAGCAGCTGACGAATGGTCGGAATCAGGTCGCTGGCCGCCAGACCGCGGCCCTGTGCACCCAGGCGCTGGCCGGCGCTGGCGTGCAGCCAGACGCCCAGGCAGGCCGCCTCGAACGCCTCAAGCCCCTGCGCGCGCAGCGCGCCAAGCAGGCCGGCCAGCACATCACCCAGGCCGGCGCCGGCCATGGCCGGATGGCCGTGATCGCACAGGCGCAGGCGGCCATCCGGCGCGGCCACCAGACTGCCGGCGCCCTTGAGCACCACCACCGTCTGGTACTTCTGCGCCAGGGCCAGGGCGGCCGCCGGGCGATCGGCCTGCACGGCGGCGGCGGTGACGCCGAGCAGGCGCGCCGCCTCGCCGGGATGCGGGGTGATCAGGCTGTCGGCAGGCAGCTCGACGCAGCCCGTCGCCAGCAGGTTGAGGGCGTCGGCATCCCACACCTGCGGCCGCGCGCTGGCCGCCGCCGCGCTGAGCAGGCTGCGGCCCCAGGCCTGCTGGCCGAGGCCGGGGCCAACCACCAGCACGTCGGCGCGCTGGCACAGGCCGGGCAGCTGGTAGGTGGACTCGGTGGGCTGGCACATCACTTCGGGCAGTCGGGCCAGGCTGGAGGCCAGGTGTTCCGGGCGGGTGGCCAGGGATACCAGGCCGGCGCCACCGCGCAGGGCGCTTTCGGCACTGAGCAGGGCGGCACCGCCGAAGCCGTGGTCGCCACCGATCACCAGCACCTGGCCGAAACTGCCCTTGTGCGCCGTGCGGGCGCGCGGCGCCAGCCGCGGCAGCGCTTCACCGGCCAGGCGCAGGGCGACATGGGGCTGCCGGGCGACCAGCGCCGGGTCGGCCTGCAGGTCGTCGAACAGCAGCTCGCCGACCCAGTCCGGCGCATCGCCGGTAAACAGGCCGAGCTTCAGGCCGATGAAGGTCACGGTCAGGTCGGCGCGCACCGCCTGCTCCGCCACCGCTCCGGTATCGGCGCACAGGCCGGTCGGTATATCCACCGCCAGCACCGGCCGCCCGGAGGCGTTCACCGCCTCGACGGCCGCGGCATAGGGCGGGCGTAGCGCCCCCTGGAAACCGGTGCCGAGCAGGGCATCGACCAGCACCCCGCGCAGCTCGGCGCCTTCGCCCCAGGCCTCGACTACCACGCCGGCGGCCAGCGCCGCGTCGCGGGCCGCGGCGGCATCGCCCTGCAGCCGCTCCGGTTCGCCGACCGCCAGCACACGCACAGCCCAGCCGGCGCGCTGGGCCAGCTCGGCGACCAGGTAGCCGTCGCCGGCGTTATTGCCGGCACCGGCCAGCACGCTGATTTCGCCGGCCTGCGGCCAGCGCCGGCGCAGCGCGCGCCAGGTGGCATGGGCGGCGCGCTGCATCAGCTCGAAGCCGGGCGTACCGGCGGCGATCAGGCGGGCATCCAGGTCGCGCACCTGGGCGGCGCTGTAGAGAGGAAGGGGCAAGGGATCGGACATGGTTCGGCGATTCGGGCGAGGTCTGGCAGAATTATACCCATCTCCCCTGCCTCGCCGCCCCGTCATGTCCGACTCCCTCCCCGATCTCGCGCAACTGGCGCAGTCCATCAAGGACTGGGGCCGCGAGCTGGGCTTCCAGCAGGTGGGCATCACCGGGGTCGAGCTGGGCGAGCACGAGACGCACCTGCAGCGCTGGCTGGAGGCCGGCTACCAGGGCGAGATGGACTACATGGCCGCCCATGGCTCGAAACGCTCGCACCCCGATGAACTGGTGCCCGGCACATTGCGGGTGGTGTCGCTGCGCATGGACTACCTGCCCGGCGATACCCGGATGGCCGAGCGCCTGGCCGAACCGGAAAGCGCCTACGTGTCGCGCTACGCCCTGGGCCGCGACTACCACAAGCTGGTGCGCAAGCGTCTGCAGCAACTGGCCGAACGCATCCAGAGCGCCATAGGCCCGTTCGGCTACCGCGCCTTTGTCGACAGCGCGCCGGTGCTGGAGAAGGCCGTCGCCGAGCAGGCCGGCCTCGGCTGGATCGGCAAGAACACCCTGGTCATCAACCGCAAGGCCGGCAGCTGGTTCTTCCTCGGCGAGCTGTTCGTCGATATCCCGCTGCCGCTGGATGCGCCGCACGGCAGCGAGCACTGCGGGCGCTGCTCGGCCTGCCTGGACATCTGCCCGACCCAGGCCTTCGTCGGCCCCTATGTGCTGGACGCGCGGCGCTGCATCTCGTATCTCACCATCGAGCTCAAGGGACCGATCCCCGAGGAGCTGCGCGCGCCGATCGGCAACCGCGTGTTCGGCTGTGACGATTGCCAGATCGTCTGCCCCTGGAACCGCTTCGCCCGCCCCACCGAGCAGTCCGACTTCCGGCCGCGCCACGGCCTGGACAGCGGCGGCCTGGCCGAGCTGTTCCTGTGGAGCGAGGAGGAATTCCTGGCCCGCACCGAAGGCTCGCCGCTGCGCCGTGCCGGCTACGAGCGCTGGTTGCGCAACCTGGCCGTGGGCCTGGGCAATGCCCCCTCGACCATCCCGGTGCTCGAAGCCCTGCAGGCGAGACGCGAGCATCCGTCCGCCCTGGTGCGCGAACATGTCGAGTGGGCGCTGGCGCGCCATGAAAAAGGCCCGCACTAGGCGGGCCTTGGGCCATCTCACACTTTCAGGAAGTGCTCCCGGTAGTGCCTGAGCTCGGCAATGGACTCGCGGATGTCGTCCAGCGCCTGGTGGGTGCCCTGCTTCTGGAAGCTGTCCCTGACCTGCGGCGCCCACATGCCGGCGAGGATCTTCAGGGTCGACACGTCCAGGTAGCGGTAGTGGAAGTAGGCTTCCAGCGCCGGCATGTACTTGTAGAGGAAGCGCCGGTCCTGGCCGATGCTGTTGCCGCAGATCGGCGACTTGCCCTTGGGCACCCACTGTTCGAGGAAGGCGATGGTCTGCGCCTCGGCCGCCGCGGTGTCGATGGTGCTCTCGCGCACCCGCCGGGTCAGCCCGCTCTCGCCATGGGTGCGGGTGTTCCACTCGTCCATCCCGGCCAGCACCGCATCGCTCTGGTGCACGGCGATCACCGGCCCTTCGGCCAGCACATTGAGATCGCTGTCGGTGACTATGGTGGCGATCTCGATGATCACGTCCCGCTCCGGCTCCAGCCCGGTCATTTCCAGGTCGATCCAGATCAGGTTGTTGGGATTCTGCGGCATGCTCTCTGCTCCTCTGCGAATGCCGGCAGTTTAGCCGCTCACAGCCGCCAGAGCAGCAGCCGCGACGCGCGCCAGTCGTGCAGCTCGATCACCTCGTCAGCCGGCACGCCGGGGATTTCGAAGCTGTTGCTGACCAGCAGGCTGCCCGGGCGCATCTCGGCCCTGGCCTTGGTCCAGAGCCCCGCCATGGGCGCCGGGGAGAGGAAGCAGTAGACCGCGTCGTAGCCGCCCAGCGGCTCAACCCACAGGCTGCGGTAGCGTACCCGGCAGTTGCGGTAAGGCAGGCAGCGCAACCAGGCCAGCGCAAACACCAGCGGCGCGGTTTCCACCCCGACCAGGCGCGCCCGCGGGTAGTCGCGCGCCAGCTGCACCAGAGCACCGCCCAGGCCACAGCCCAGGTCGACGAAGCGGAAGTCCGCCGGCAGCCTGGCCAGGCGCTCGCTAAGGCGCTGGCACGTGCGCGCCCCGCTGAGATAGAGCGGCACCCGCTCGCGCCAGCTGTTCCAGTTGACCAGCAACAGCAGCACGAAGGCGGCGAGGAACCACCAGGCCGGCCACTGCCGGCTGTGCAGCGCCAGCAGGCCGGGGACGAACGCCAGGTTCAGCAGCAGCCACCAGCGGCGCAGCCCCAGCCGGTGCCCCAGCGCCGCGGCCAGCATGCCCTGGGCCAGGGCCACCTGGGCGAGCGTCGGGCGCCAGCCGCCGAGGCGCGCCAGGGCCAGCAGCAACGCCGCTACCCCGGCCAGGGCCAGGAGCTGGGCCAGCAGGGCGAGCAGTGCCGGGTAGCGGGAGCGCAGGTTTTCGAGCATGGCGCCTGTTGTACCAGCAGGCCGCCGGCAGAACCAGCCGGCCCCCGTGCTAAACTCGCCGCCGTTTTCTTATCCTTCGGAAAGGCCATGGCCAAACGCCAACTGACCCGCCGCCAGAACTGGCGCATCGAGAAAGTCCAGGAAGAGCGCGCCGCCCGTGCGGCCAAGCGCGAGTCGCGCCTGCTCGAGGAGCTGGAAGGTGGCGACCTGGGGCCCGAGCAGACCGGCCTGGTGATCGCCCACTTCGGCGTGCAGGTCGAGGTCGAGGCGCTGGAAGGCGAGCTGACCGGGCAGATCCAGCGCTGCCACCTGCGCGCCAACCTGCCGGCGCTGGTCACCGGCGACCGGGTGGTGTGGCGCGCCGGCAACCAGGGCCACGGCGTGATCGTCGCGCAGCTGCCGCGCACCTCGGAGCTGTGCCGCCCGGACATGCGCGGCCAGCTCAAGCCGGTGGCGGCCAACGTCGACCAGATCGTCATCGTCTTCGCCCCGCTGCCGCACCCGCACGCCAACCTGATCGACCGCTACCTGATCGCCGCCGAACACGCCGGCATCACGCCACTGCTGCTGCTGAACAAGGCGGACCTGATCGACGACGAGAACGCTCCGCACGTGGAGGGGCTGATCGCCACCTACCGCCAGCTCGGCTACGAGCTGCTGGAAGTCTCGGCCCGCCAGGGCGGCGGCATGGAGCTGCTGCAGGCACGCCTGGACGGGCACGTCAGCGTGTTCGTCGGCCAGTCCGGGGTGGGCAAGTCGTCGCTGGTCAACAGCCTGCTGCCGGGGGTGGATACCCGCGTCGGCGAGCTGTCGGAGGTCACCGGCAAGGGCACCCACACCACCACCACGGCGCGCCTGTTCCACTTCCCCGGCGGCGGTGAGCTGATCGACTCGCCCGGCATCCGCGAATTCGGTCTGGGCCATGTCAGCCGGGCCGACGTGGAGGACGGTTTCATCGAGTTCCGCGACCTGCTCGGCACCTGCCGCTTCCGCGACTGCAAGCACGACCGCGAGCCCGGCTGCGCCCTGTTGCAGGCCCTGGAGGACGGGCGCATCCAGCCGCAGCGCATGGCCAGCTACCGGCATATCCTGGCCAGCCTGCCCGAGCCCGAGTACTGATGCGGGGCTGAAACCAAGAGGCCGCGATGATCGCGGCCTCTTGCCTTATTCCTGCGGCTGGTCGAACTGCAGGGCACCGTCCTCGAAGATGTTCAGGCGCTGGCGCAACTCCTCCGGTTGTGCCGGCTCGCCGGGCGCCGTCGGGGCCGAGCCCGGCGCCACCGCCTCGGTGGGCGCTGGCGGCTCGGCCATGCCGTCGCCGTCCTGCTCGCCCTCGATGGCACGCTGGGCCTTCTTGGTCAGAACGATGATATCGATGCGCCGGTTCACCGGGTTGAGCGGGTTCTGGCGGTCGAACAGCGCCGAGGAGGCGTAGCCCACCACCCGTGCCACCCGCTCGTCCGGGTAACCGCCGGCCACCAGGGTGCGCCGCGCGGCGTTGGCCCGGTTGGCCGAGAGCTCCCAGTTGCCGAACTCGCCATCGCCGACGAAGGGCTTGGCATCGGTATGGCCGCTGACGCTGATCTTGTTCGGCACCGCCTTGATGGTCTCGGCCAGGATCAGCAGGATGTCCTCGAAATAGGGCTGCAGGCGCGCGCTGCCGAGGGCGAACATGGGCCGGTTCTCGGCATCCATGATCTGGATGCGCAGGCCGTCCTGGGTGATCTCGAAGAGGATCTGGTCCTTGAACTTCTGCAGTTCGGGGTTTTCCTCGACCTTGGTCTGCAGCTCCTGCAGCAGCAATTCCAGGCGCTCGCGCTCGATCTGCTCGGCCAGGCTCTCGGCCTGCTGCGCATCGACCTCGACCTTGTCGTCCTGCGAGTCGACTGCCGCCTCCTGGGCATCCGGCGCATCTTTGAGCTCCGGGTTGAGGGTGCGGTCAGGGGCCGGGGTAGGCGTGCCACCCAGGTCGATGACGTAGGGACTGGCACTCTCGGTGAAGCCGATGGGGTCCTGGAAATAGCCGGAGATGGCCTTCTTCTGCTCGGGCGTGGCCGAGGACATCAGCCACATCACCAGGAAGAACGCCATCATAGCGGTGGCGAAGTCGGCGAAGGCGATCTTCCAGGCGCCACCGTGGTGGCCGCCGGCGACCTTCTTGACCCGCTTGACCAGGATCGGCTGGTTGTTCTCCATGGCTCAGCCCTGGTCAGTTGCCACGCATGGCCTGCTCGAGCTCGATGAAGCTCGGCCGGTGCGCCGGCAGCAGGACCTTGCGACCGAACTCCACGGCCAGGGTCGGCGGCATGCCGGAGGCGGAAGCGACCAGGGTGGCCTTGATCGCCTCGTACAGGTTGAGCTCCTCCTTGGCATCGTGCTCCAGTGCCCCGGCCAGCGGCGAGAAGAAGCCGTAGGAGGCAAGAATGCCGAGGAAGGTGCCGACCAGCGCGGTGGCCACCTTCTCGCCGATCTGCGCGTTGTCGGCGCTGGCGAGAATCGACATGGTGATCACGATGCCCAGCACCGCCGCCACGATCCCCATGGCCGGCATGCCATCGGCGACCTTGGCCACCGCGTGGGCCGGATGCTCCAACTCCTCCTTGAGGCTGGCCAGTTCCATGTCGAACAGGTTCTCCAGCTCATGCGGCGCCATGTTGCCGCTGGACATGATGCGCAGGTAGTCGCAGATGAAGGCGGTCATCTGCGCATCCTTGAGGATGGCCGGGTACTTGCTGAAGATCGGGCTGGCGTTGGGATCCTCGACATCGGCCTCGATGGCCATCATGCCCTCGCGGCGACTCTTGTTGAGGATCTCGTAGAGCAGCTTCAGCACCTCCAAGTAGAAGGCATGGGTGAAGCGGCTGCTGAACATCTTCAGCGACTTCTTGAACACCGTCATGAAGGCGCTGCTGGGGTTGGCCTGGAGGAAGGCGCCGAGGGCCGCACCGCCGATGATCATCACCTCGAAGGGATGCACCAGGGCCATGAACTTGCCACCGGACAGAATGAAACCGCCAAGAACGCAGCCGAGGACTACCAGGATGCCGATGATCTTGATCATGGGAAATTGAGCTTGATGAGTCAGTCGAAAGGGTTATGTAAAACAACCCTTCTAATTATCGGAAGTATTGCGCCAGACTATAGGCAGTAAAGGCGAAAAGCCAGTTTGGCTCAACCCGCATGCCCATATCCGCAAGCCGTCCTCGCAGTCTCGACGCCTGGCTCAAGCAGCTGGACGAGGTGCGCCTGCCCGTCGCCAGCCACCACCACGAGACTGTGCGCCGCACCCTGCTGGACGGCCGCAAGTCGCTGCGCGACATCGCCGAGCAGATGCAGCACAGCCCGGCCATCGCCCTGGCCATGCTGCGCGAGGCCAACCGCAGCGCCGGGAGTTTCGGCGAACCGGCGGAAAGCCTGGAGATGGCCCTCAACCGCCTCGGTCTGAAGCGTGCGGAAGCCCTGCTGGAGCAGCTGCCGGTGCTGGACGAGGCGCAGATACCCCTGCCGCTGCGCCAACTGCAGCTGATCAGCCTGCACGCTTCGCAGCAGGCCAGCGGCCTGTTCGCCGGGCGCCTGGCGCGCCTGTGGCAGGAAATTCACTGGGGCAGCCTGCTGTTTCTCGCCCCGCTGTGGCCGCTGGTGGCGGCCCATCCCGAGCTGTTCGAGGCCTGGGAGCGCCGCGTTCTGGGTTGCGGCGAGCCGGCGCCCAAGGTCGAACGCGAGCTGCTCGGCACACCGCTGCTGGCGCTGTGCCTGGCGCTGGCCCGGCACTGGCGCCTGCCCGACTGGATCATCCGGGGTTATCGCCTGCTGGTGGAGGACCGGCGCTTGCTGGTCAAGGCCCTGCACATCGCCCGCGACAACCAGCACCCGCTGCACCAGCAGCAGATGCTCGACGCCGACCCGCCGCTGCGCCGCTGGCTGACCCAGCCGGGCAACAGCATCCTGCTGGCCAACGGCCTGGCCCTGTCCAGCCACCACAACTGGAGCTGCGAGCACCATCTGCGCTGGCAGCGCCTGACCGGACTCTACCTGCAGCTGGCCCTGCCGGAACTGCAGCAACTGGTACACCAGCAGGCAGCGCAGAGCGCGCGCCTGCATGATCGGGGCGGGCTGTGGCACCCGGCCGAAGCGCTGCTGTGGCCCTGGGATGCCTGCCGTCTGAAGCACCTGGCTCCGCCCGCGGCGCCCAAACCTGCGGCGAACCCACAGCTGGAACAGTGGAAACAACATTGCGCCCGCCTGCTGGCCCAGCCCTCCTCGTTCGCCAACGTACTGCAGCTGACCGACTGCGCCAGCCAGGCCCTGCAAGCCGGCGGCATGCAGCGCGTGCTGATCCTGCTGGCCGACCGCACGCACAGCCGCCTGCTGGCCCAACAGGCAGCAGGCCTGCCCGCAGCGGCGGCACAGCTGCGCCTGGAGCCGGCGCAGAGCCAGGTACTGCGCCGCCTGCTGGCCGAACCCGGACAGCTGCGCCTGAGCCCGGCCAACCTGGCCCAGGTCTCCGCCCTGCTGCCGGGCAGCCTCAAGGCGCTGTTCAGCGGCGAACACCTGATCCTGCGCTCGCTGGCCAGCAACGGCCGGGTGGTGATGCTGCTGGTCGCCGACCAGGGCGGCGGCGACATCGGCGCCGCCGCGGCCCAGGTGTTCGGCAAGACCGTGCAATGCATCGAGCGCGCCCTGGCCACCTTCGCCCGCCGCGGCGCCTGACCTTTCCGCTACAATCCGCCTTTTCCACTTCACCCCGGAGACTCCGCATGTCCGCCTTCTCCGGCCTGCCGCTGGTGATCGAACCGGCCGAGCTGGCCAGCCGCCTGCAGGCACCCGAGCTGATCCTGGTCGACCTCAGCGCCGCCGCCCGCTACGCCGAGGGGCATATCCCGGGCGCCCGCTGGGTCGACAGCAAGCGCACCCAGCGGGGCCAACCGCCGGCCCCCGGGTTGCTGCCGGAGCAGGCCCAGCTGGAAGCGCTGTTCGGCGAACTGGGGCATCGCGCCGAAGCCGTCTACGTGGTCTATGACGACGAGGGCGGTGGCTGGGCCGGGCGCTTCATCTGGCTGCTCGACGTGATCGGCCACGCGCACTACCACTACCTCAACGGCGGCCTGCAGGCCTGGCTGGGGGAAGGTCGCGAACTGAGCCAGGCGACACCGGCGACGGCCGCCACCAGTGTTGCCCTCACCCTGCACGACGAGCCCACCGCCAGTCGCGATTACCTGCAGAGCCGCCTGGGCGCGGCCGACCTGGCGATCTGGGACGCCCGCTCACCCGCCGAGTTCAGCGGCGAGAAGGTGCTGGCCGCACGCGGCGGCCACATCCCCGGCGCCGTCAACTTCGAGTGGACCGCCGGCATGGATGCGCAACGCGGCCTGCGCATCCGCGCCGACATGGCCGAGGTCCTGGAGAGCCTCGGCATCAGCAAGGACAAGGAAGTGATCACCCACTGCCAGACCCATCGCCGCTCCGGCTTCACCTACCTGGTGGCCAAGGCGCTGGGCTATCCGCGGATCAAGGCCTATGCCGGCTCCTGGTCCGAATGGGGCAACCTGCCCGACACCCCGATCGAACATTGATGCAAGGAAACCCGATGAAAGAGCGCCTGTTTATCCTCAGCCAGTACCTGCTGCCGCACCACCTGCTGTCGCGCCTGATCGGCTGCGCCGCCGAGTGCCGTGCCGCCTGGTTCAAGGATCGCCTGATCGGCTGGTTCGCCAGGCAGTACCAGGTGAACATGGCCGAGGCCCAGGTCGAGGACCTGCACGCCTACGAGCACTTCAACGCCTTTTTCACCCGCGCCCTGAAGGACGGTGCCCGCCCACTGGATGAAGCCCCCGGCGCCATCCTCTGCCCGGCCGACGGCGCGGTCAGCCAGCTCGGCCCGATCAAACAGGGCCGCTGCTTCCAGGCCAAGGGCCACAGCTTCAGCGTGCTGGAACTGCTCGGCGGCGATGCCGAGCGAGCGGCGCCCTTCATGGGCGGCGACTTCGCCACCATCTACCTGTCGCCCAAGGACTACCACCGCGTGCACATGCCGCTGGCCGGCACCCTGAAGGAAATGGTCTATGTGCCGGGCCGGCTGTTCTCGGTCAACCAGACCACCGCGGAGAACGTGCCCGAGCTGTTCGCCCGCAACGAGCGGGTGGTCTGCCTGTTCGACACCGAGCGCGGGCCGATGGCCGTGGTGCTGGTCGGTGCCATGATAGTGGCCAGCATCGAGACGGTCTGGGCTGGCCTGGTCACGCCGCCCAAGCGCGAACTGAAGACCACCCGCTACGACGAGGCTGCCCGCGCCGCCATCGAACTGGCCAAGGGTGGCGAGCTGGGCCGCTTCAAGCTGGGCTCCACCGCCATCGTGCTGTTCGGTCCGCAGCAGGTGCAGTGGGCCGAGGGCCTCGCCGCCGGCAGCCCGGTGCGCATGGGCCAGGCCCTGGCCCTGCCGCGCAGCGCCTGAACCCGGTTGCGCAGCCGCCACGACAGGCGGCTGCGGAACATCCGGCAAACCACTTGGGTCGAATGCTGCGGATTGCCTGACAAAAGCATGGCTGTCAGTGCGATACGATGCTGCTAGAGTCACAGGAAGCCCTTCGTCAGAAAGGGATGGCCCGCCTGCCTGCATTAGACGCTGATCCCTGAATGGATAAACAAAGCCCTCACCTGTTCTTGCGCGCCCCCACCCCCGCCAGGCGAGGCCTATCGTTCTGCGATGCCAGTCCGCGCGAGTTGAAACGCTGGATCGCCGGCCTGCCCAAGGCCAATATCGGTGAAACCGCTCGCCAGCTGTACCAGGGCCTGATCGAGCTGAACCAGCTGATCACCCCGGCTGACAATCGCTTGCAGCTGCTGGAGCTGCTGCGCCCGGAAGTGCACTTCGTTTGCAACCATCTGGAACGCCACTTCCTCAACCAGTCCATCGTCCTCGACGAGCGCCCACGCAAGGTCGCCAACCTCTGCCAAGCGCTGCAGAGCCACCTGGCCAGTGGCTACAAACAGATCATCGTCGAAGAGCTGCCACGCTTCGCCAAGGAGCGCCCGCAACTGCTGACCGTCGCCCTGCAGCGTGCCAGCTATAGCCTGTGTGCGCCGCTGGTACGCGCCAGCCAGCTGTACTGCCCGGTCCCCGAAGGCCTCTGGCTGGAACTGCACCAGCTCCACCGCCTGGCCCGCCAGCACGGCCTGCAGCGGGTACAGGTCCGCGACGGCCTGGCCCGCAACGGCCAGAGCCTGAGCCAGGAACAGGTCTACATCGGCGCTCTGCTCCTCGGTTGCGCGCGCTGCAACCAGCTGCGCCAGAACAGTATCGCCCGCCTGGCCGAGGCCCTGGAGCACTGGAGCACCCTGGCCTGCCTGCAGCCGGCCGACGAGCCGCACAGCCTGTTCGTCATCGCCCCGCAACTGGATGGCCCGCCGCGCTACAAGTCGCTGTTCGGCGAGGCGGAACTGCACCACCTGCTGGGCCTCGACCCGCATGAGCTGGTCGACGCCATCAAGGAATACCTCCTGCTACCGCCGCAGGAACTCGCCACGCATCGCCTGCAGGTGCCCGAGGGCATGTCTCTGGAGCTGCTGCAGCACCTGGCCTCGGCCTGGGGCGATATCGCCGAGCGCACCTTCCAGCGCAACCCGGGGCGTGGCAACCTGACCCTGTGCATCGGCATGTCGGCCCTGCACTTCAACCTGGCCGGCCGGCGCAGCTTCAGCGACCTACTGCAGCACCCGGAGGTGACCCGCAGCGCCCAGTTCGGCCCAGGCGGCCCCAAGAGCGGGCCGGACATCTGGTCCAGCGCCTTCGACGCGCAGCGCGAGAGCCACTGGGAGCCCGGCATGCCGTTGGAGGATATCCAGTACAAGAGCGCCACGAAGAACGGCGTGCCGGCCGTCGAAGACAAGTCCGAGAGCTACCCCTCCTACGAACTGCCGATCATCAACCACAGCCCAGGCGGCTATTGCCTGAGCTGGCCGCGGGAAGTCCCCGCGCAGCTGCAGGCCGGCGAACTGCTGGGCATTCAGGACGCTGCCGACCAGCCCTGGAGCGTGGCCGTGGTGCGCTGGATTCGCCAGGTGCGCGGCGGCGGCACGCAGATGGGCATCGAGCTGGTCGCCCCGCATGCGCAGCCCTGTGGCGTGCAGCTGGTACGCAAGAGCGAGCAGAACAGCCAGTACCTGCGCGCCCTGCTGCTGCCGGAGATCCGCGTGATTTCGCGCCCGGCCACGCTGATCACCCCGCGCCTGCCGTTCCAGGAAAGCCACAAGGTACAGATCAACCACAACGGCGAGGAAACCCGCGCCATACTCAGCCGCAAGCAGGCCGGCAGCGGCAGTTTCAGCCAGTTCGAATACCGCGTGCTAGGCGAAGGAAAACCGCCGAGCGGGACCTCGGTCACAGCAGCGCAGGAGCCCGGCAAAGGCGGCGAGGAAGACTTTGACTCGCTCTGGAAGTCGCTGTAGATTGCCGAAACAGACCATCCGTCGCCTTTTTGCGCCCGTTCTTCGGCGCACTCCGAATACACCCCATGGCCATCGAAAAAAAAACCATACGGCTGCTGATTCTTGAAGACTCGCAGAACGAGGCGGAGCGCCTGGTCAGCCTGTTCCGCAATGCCGGGCGCGCGACCCGGGTGCATCGCATCACCTCCAGCGACAACCTAGCCGAGGCCCTGCAGCAAAGCTGGGACCTGTTGATCTGCGCACCTTCCAGCGAACACCTCGACCCCAGTGAGGCCATAAGCGCGATCCGCCGCCAGGCCAAGGACATCCCGGCGATCCAACTGGTCGCCAACAACGACTCCGAGTCCATCACCGAAGCGCTGATGCTGGGTGCCCAGGACGCCCTGCCCCAGGGGGACGACGAGCGCCTGATCCTGGTGGCCAACCGCGAGCTGGCCAACCTCGAGGAGCGCCGCGCCCGCCGCGCCGCCGAAGTCGCCCTGCGCGAGGCGGAGAAGCGCTGCCAGCTGCTGCTGGAAAGCTCGGTGGACGCCATCACCTACGTCCACGACGGCATGCACATCTATGCCAACCGCGCCTACCTCAAGCTGTTCGACTACGAGGATGCCGAGGAGCTGGAAGGCATGCCGATGATCGACCTGATCGCCAGCGAGGATCAGGCCGCGTTCAAGGACTTCCTGAAGAACTACGCCAGCGGCGAAGGCAATGCCGAACTCAGCTGCGGCGGGGTCAAGCCCAACGGCCAGCGCTTCCAGGCGCGGATGAACTTCTCGCCGGCGACCTACGATGGCGAGCCCTGCATCCAGGTGGTGATCCGCGCCGAAAGCGACAACGCCGAACTGGAAGAGAAACTGCGCGAAATCAGCAGCCAGGACCTGGTCACCGGCCTGCTCAACCGCGCGCGCTTCCTCGAGCTGATGGACGGCGCCGCCCAGCGTGCGGTCAACGACGGGCAGATCGCCAGCCTGGCCTATATCCGCCTGGACCGCTACAACGAGAAGGTCGGGGAAGTCGGCCTGGCCGGCATCGACCTGCTGCTCACCGATCTGGCCAACCTGCTGCGCAGCCACTTCGGCGATGACAGCCAGCTGGCCCGCTTCGGTGACGACGTATTTACCGTGCTGCTGCCCGGCGTCGCGCCCCAGCAATGCCAGGACTCGCTGAGCAGCCTGCTGAAGAAGGTCGAGGGCCACCTGTTCGACGTCAGCGGCCGTACCGTGCAAGCCACCCTGTCGATCGGCGTGGCCGGCCTCAGCGAGCAGACCAGCAAGGCCCAGGAAGTCGTCGACCGCGCCCACCGCTGCGCCGACGAACTCGAAGGCAATGCGATCAAGATCTACAACCCGGCCGACGAGCTGGCCGCCGCCGCCAACCGCGGCAGCCTGGTGGCCATGGTCCAGCAGGCCCTGGAGAACAACGGCTTCCGCCTGCTGTTCCAGCCGATCATCAGCCTGCGCGGCGACAGCGACGAGCACTACGAAGTGCTGCTGCGCCTGCTCGACCCCAAGGGCCAGGAAGTGCCGGCAGCGGACTTCCTGAGCGCCGCCAAGGGTGCCGGGCTGGCGGAGAAGATCGATCGCTGGGTGATACTCAACTCGATCAAGCTGCTCGCCGAGCACCGCAGCAAAGGCCACAACACCCGCCTGTTCGTTCATCTCTCGGCCAGCAGCCTGCAGGACCAGACCCTGTTGCCCTGGCTCAGCGTGGCTCTCAAGGCGGCACGCCTGCCGTCGGACTCGTTGGTGTTCCAGATCGGCGAAGCGGACGCCGTGGCCTATCTCAAGCAGGTCAAGAGCCTCACCCAGGGCCTGGCCGAGCTGCACTGCAAGGTCGCCCTCGGCCAGTTCGGCTGCGCGCTGAACCCCTTCAACACCCTCAAGCACCTGCAGGTCGACTTCGTGAAGGTGGACGGTTCCTTCTCCCAGGACCTGTCCAACGCCGAGAACCAGGAAGCGCTGAAGACCCTGCTGGCCAGCCTGCATGCCCAGGCCAAGCTGACCATAGTGCCCTTCGTCGAGAGTGCCAGCGTGCTGGCCACCCTCTGGCAGGCCGGGGTCAACTACATCCAGGGCCACTATCTGCAGGGCCCCAGCCAGTCGATGGACTACGACTTCTCCGCCGGCGAGGAGTGAGTTCCAGCCAAGAAAAAGCCCCGCGGATGCGGGG
>Ga0247725_1001132_pt1 | contig 14619 bp, 14 predicted proteins | sample OKSTACKMCFT3sol_FD_183021 | JGI IMG/M metagenome (GOLD analysis project Ga0247725, IMG submission 183021) | Subsurface sediment microbial communities from gas well in Oklahoma, United States - OK STACK MC-FT3-sol | ecosystem: Environmental > Terrestrial > Deep subsurface > Rock core/Sediment... | reverse complement strand
CCGCCGCCGCAGCCGGAGAACGGCCGCTTCATGATCCACGTGATCGCCTGTTCCGAGCAGCTTGAACCCCGTTCGCGTAACGTTCTTCTAAGCGCACTTTAGCGAACAAACCTTGAGGTGAGCCCTATCTCTTGCCGTGCGAGCTGTCCCGCGATCGTCGTGTCGAGCGCGCTGAGGTCGTCCGCGACTGTCATGATGGAGGCTCCCGTTGCTCCCGCCTTAAGTGCAAGGTACCTTGCACTTTCACCCGAGGGAACCGTCTATGGCGAGCATCCGGAATTGGACGGGCGAACGGGTCCAGGCACGGCAAGCGGTGCTTCCACGCGAAGACGCCGACGTCCGCGCGCTCACGGCGAGCGGAGCGACGTTTTCGAACGCGGGCGCGCGCCGTTCGTATTCGGATATATGCCTCCCAGGCACAGGCCTGGCCATCGACCACGTCGAGCGTGTGGGACTGGTCTCAGCCGACTGGAGAACCGGGCGGATATGCGTCGAGGCCGGGGTGCGGCTAACCGACCTTTGCAGGCTGACCTCGGAGCATGGGTGGATGCCGTTCGTCCTTCCGGGGACCGGTGAGGCGACCGTGGGCGGCTGTGTCGCTAACGACGTGCATGGCAAGAACCATCCGAGCGCCGGCGCTTTTGGGGATCACGTCGAAGCGATCCGGCTATCGCGATCGACGAGCGACCGGGACTTTGTGGTCAGGCGTGGTGATCCATTATTCGGCGCCACAATCGGCGGGCTTGGGCTGACGGGCGCCATCTTGGATGTGAGTTTGCGCCTCGTGGCCGTCCAGTCAGCCTATCTTCACGTCCAGACGGTCCCGATGGGGAGCGCGAGCGAGTATGTGGCGCTCGAAGCGCAGGCTCCCCAAGGCCCGTTTCGCGCCGCGTGGGTAGATCTGACCGACCCTCGGCTTGGCGGCTACTACATATCGGCGGCTTGGGCTGAAGACGGAGATTATTCCGCCCCACGGTCGCGTGCGGTGGCGGTGCCGTTCAGCCCGCCGTTCAGCTTAGTTTCGCGGCCGGCGACGGCGGCCTTCAGCTGGTTCTATCGAACGCAGTTCAAGCGAGCGCGGTCGCAGCGCCTTCACTACAGCCAAGCGCTTTGGCCCCTGGACGCCATTCGAAACTGGAATCGTCTCTATGGACCGCGCGGCTTTCTTCAGTACCAGGTCGTCACGCCAACGCTCGACGCTGTCCTGCGGATCTGCGCGATCGCAGGTCGAAGCGGACTTGCGACACCTCTGACCGTCCTAAAGACATTCGGGGACCGACCAGCGGCCGGGTGGCTGAGCTTCGCCCGACGCGGCTACACGCTGGCCGTCGATTTCCGGCCGTCCAAGGCGCTGCCCTCGGTGCTCGAGGCGATGGACGAGGTCGTGCGCGACGCGGGCGGCGCCTGGTACCCGGCCAAGTACCGCGCCCTGAAGCGCGAAGACTTTCTGCAGGCCTTTCCGAGGTGGCCCGAACTTCTCGCCGCCCGCGACCCGGCCGCCACCTCGGCTTTCTACGAAAGGATGCGCTGATGAAACGCGCGCTGATCCTCGGATCGAACTCGGCCATCGCAAAGGCGACGATTGCCCATCTGGCCAATGAGGGATGGGCTTTCACCTTGGTGGCGCGCGACAAGGTCGCCCTGAGCCAGCATGTCGCCGAGCTTGCGGCGATCGGGAGCGAAGCGCGCGGCGAGTCCATGGATCTGACCAACCGCTGGGCGGCCGAGAGGATCCAGGAGCTGGTGGTTCAAGAAAGCCCGGATCTTGTGCTGGTGGCCTTCGGCCTGTGGGCCGAAAACACCACGGCCGAGGACAACGCCGCAGCGTCGGGCGCCCTGATCGAGACGAACTTCGTCGCGCCCGCGCGCATCTGCCTGGGCGTCGCCCAGGCCCTCGAACAGCGCGGCCAAGGCACGCTCGTGGTGATCGGATCCGTAGCGGGCGATCGCGGGCGGCAGAGCAACTACGTCTATGGCGCGGCCAAGGCTGGCCTCGGCGTGCTCGTCGAAGGCCTGGCCCATCGCCTGGCCCGCCGCGGCGCCGGGGGCGCTCGCGCGATCCTCGTGAAGCCGGGTCTCGTCCGGACGCCTATGACCGCGGGCTTTGACCGCTCAGGCTGGCTTTGGTCGTCTCCCGACGACGTGGGCTGCCGGATAGCACGTCTGGTTCGCGCCAGGTCGACCGTCCACTACACGCCGGGGTTCTGGCGTTGGATCATGATGGCGGTGCGCGCCCTCCCCGACCCCATCTTTCACCGGACGGCGCTCTGATGGACACGACCAAGATCGCCATCGGCTTGGTGTTCGGCCTGATCGCTTTCGTCTGCCTGGTCAAGGCGGGCGTGATCAAGATCGAAGATCTGCGCGCGTTCATGGCGCCGCCGTATCAGGCCTGCACGATCCTCACGGACAACGAGATCCATTTCGCCGGTCTGCTTCGCCAGGCGGTTCCCGAGTACCAGGTGCTACCGCAGGTCAGCTTCGGCGCGTTCCTGCGGGTGAAGTCAGGCCTTGGTCCCTCCGGTTCGACCACGGCGTTCAACAAGATCTCCAGCAAGCGGGCGGATTTTGTTGTGTGCGATCACCGATACAGGGTCCTCTGCATCGTCGAACTGGACGACCGCACACATGACCCGGACAAGGACGCCAAACGCGACAGCTATACGGCGGCGGCGGGCCTCCAGACGCTGCGGTTTCAAAGTCGTTCCAAGCCATCGGTCGAAGCTCTTCGCCGCGCCATCACCGATGCGGTCGAACGCGCCAAGCTCAAGCGCGCCTAATAGTCGATGGCGCCCATAGTGCAGTTGCCCCAGAGGCTCTCCGTGCATCGGCGGGCATATCGCCGACTGTCCTCGATCGCAAAGCCGGACCGTAAGATCATACCGTATAGGCCATTGCCGACCACGGTCGTCGTTCGCAGCAGACGATCTACTTGGGCGAGGCGGAGGCTGACTGGATCGAGCGCCAGGTTGTGGGCGATGTTCCGGTCGCGGAAGCCGGCGACCGCCAGCCGATCCTTCGCGTTCATCGTTCTGATGCCGAGAGCAAGGCCGTCTCGCATGTCCCTATGAAAGCCTGTTCGAGTGGTGTGTCGGGCTTCACGCGGCGCGCGGACGACGAACGCTCGCGCGGCCCCTTCCTCTAGATCGTCAGCCAGCTTCGCTTCCTCAATGCGGCGCGAGAGGAAGCGCCGCCTATAGAGCGCTTTCAGGACTGGCCGATCGGCGACAATGGCGATGATCGTGGGGATGCTCAGCCTGTCGGCGCGCGGACCGTCCCACAGCGCCGCAAGCCGAATAATCTCGTAATGGAGCAGGCCACGTTGGAGGTTCTTGAGCGCGTGGGCGGCATGTGAGGCCGGAACCTGGCCTGCCAATCTATCGCTGCGGCTGATGACTCGGTTGTTCTCATGGGTCTTACAAACGTCGATTATGTAATCCCAAAGTCCCCTCACCTTCTGTGCGGCCAGGTCAATACGCTCATCGACGGGACGCCGCCGGAGTTGTTCGACGTAATTTTGCTCAGCGCGCGAGAACACGGCTTCCTTGCTCTTGTCATGGACCGGGGCGATCATAGACGCGACACGGCCGCCAGGCCCAGCTTGGTTGGCCGAACCTCTAGGTGATCAGGATGACCGAACCCGCCAACGACAATCGCCTCGGGCTGCACTTCTCGGCCCTCAAGATCGCCGCGCGCGAGGCCGTCGAAAAAGCGGAAGACTATGTGCGCTCGGTCAGAGAGCTGCACGATGTGGAGGATGGTCCGAGCGCGCGGGCGCTCGTGGAGTCGGCGGAATCAACGCTCGCTAACGCCCAGGCTGCGCTCGCCAGTCTCCTGGCCGCCGAACAGATCGTATTGAGTGAAGCGCCGCACGCGGTTCTTTAGGCGCGGCCTAGAGTGATGCGGCTAGGAATCCAGCCGCGATCAGACCGAGCACACGGCTCATGGGATCGCGAAACGCCCAGACGATCGGGTCATAATCGAGCTCGCCGCGCTGGGCGGTAAACCACAGCCGGAAGATCCACACCGACATGACCGCGCCGATCGCCCACAGGCCCCACGCGGCGTGCGTGCGGGCCGCGAAGCCGCCATTCAAGGCCACGTAGAGCAAGAACACCACGACCGCGCCCATGCCCGCGCCTAAGCCGGCGGAAAGGGTGAAGGGCCAGTCCGAGGGCCGATAGCCCCTGCCCGGCGTCTCTCCCTGGTCGAGCTGCTTTCGTAGCTCGGTGTGCCGCTTGGCTAGCGCTAAGGACAGGAAGAAGAGGCCGCTGAACGCGAGGAACCACGGGCTGAGAGGCGCGCCCGTCGCCGCCCCGCCGGCGGCCAGGCGCAGCATGTAGAGCGCGCCCAACACGAAGACGTCCAGGACCGGCTCGCGCTTGAATCCCGAGGTGTAGGCTGTGGTGCCGACGATATAGACGACGACCATTAAGCCAAGATTCAGCGACCAGGCGCCCGCGCCGCCCGCGCCCAGGACGATGAGACCTGCTGCGACGACGCCGCCGGCGATAGGATCCAGCGCTCCACTCGCGAACGGGCGATGGCGCTTCACAGGGTGGTCCGCATCCGAGTGTCGATCACGAATGTCGTTGACCAGATAGCCTGCGCTCGCCACGGCCGACAGCGCTCCAAACGCCACCAACGCCCCCAGCCAAGCGTGTGCCTGAAGGTATTGGCCCGCCAGGATGAGCGGCGCGAAGACCAGGAGATTCTTCACCCAATGGGTCGGGCGAACGGCCTTCAGCCAGGTCCAGGGCGCCAAGGTCGCACTGCCAAGGTCGCTCATGTGGCGCTGGCCCCGACGAGGATGGGGGCTCGACGCGGCAGGACCTCGGCCGAAACGAGGGCGAGCACAGTCATCGGGGCGAGCCATCCCAGCTGCAGGCCATAGACGAAAGCTAGTCCGGACGCGGGCAGCGGCGCGAACCAAGCGAGGGTCAACCAGCCGTAAGGCGGGTGATGGAAGGCCGCTGACCGGTTCGCGGCCGCGACGGCCGCGATCGCCAGGGTGGTGATCGTGGTGTCGTAGGCGAAGGTGTAGGGCGAGATGAGCGCGCAGGCGGCGAGCGCGGCCGCCGTGCGGAGCGAAGGTGAAGAACTCCTCCACCAGACCGCTGATGACAACGCGATCGCGCACACAGCGGTCACGCCCTGCGCCGCCCAACAGACCGGGAGCGGCGCGCCCAGCAGCTGCAGAGCCACGAAGATCGAAGGCATGAGGGACTTAAGCTGTCCGGCGCCTTCGAGCTGAGGCCTAGCCTCGCCGGCGGTCTCGAGGAAGGCCCGCCAAGGTTCGGGACCGAGGATCATGACGCTGAGCGCGCAGAGACCAAGCACCGTGGCGGCGGCCGCCGCGAAGGCGCGCCAGCGCCGTCCGGCCGCCAAGACGAACGGGCCCGCGATCGCCAGATGGGGTTTCAAGATCATCGCGCCGATCATCGCGCCGCTGCGGAGCGGCCTCGACGACGCCTCATAGAAGCCGAGTGCCAGAAGGGCGGCGCTTATTGAGCCGAGCTGATGATGCCAGACGTCCCAGAACAGCGCCGGCGAGGCGAGCGCCACCAGAAGCGTGAGCCGGTGGGGGAACAGCCTGTAGGCGGCGAAGCAAAAGAGCGCCACTCCGCCCAGCGTCCAGACCATCATCGCTAAGCCGTAGGGCATGTAGGCCAGAGGTGCGATCGCCAGGGAGGTCACGGGCGTGTAGTGCCAGACGTAGGTCGCCGTCGCGCCGGGATGCTGCTGAGCCAGCAGAGCGTTGAAGCTTGCCAGCGGATAGACGTCGGCCGACCGCCCCTGACGCACGAAGGTCGAGGCCGCGTAAAAGTTGCTGAAGTCCTGGCCGGCGGGGTCGCCCGTGGGCATGACGCCGTTGCGAGTCGACAACGCGCCGCCAATGAACAGCGCCACATAGAGCGCGATCAGTGTCGCGCTGGCGGCCAGGACGAAGCGCCGGCTAGGCGGGGCGTTGAAAGAGCGGTCAGACATGGGCGCCTCGCGGGGCGCCGACGGCGCCTAGAGCGACGTAATGACGATCGTGCTGACGATGACGAAGGCCAGCATCATCGGAACCTGCTTGGCGTAAGCCAGCTCGTGGCGCTTCAGATAGCTCAACGCCTTGCGCCAGGTCGAAGGCAGCGCCGCGCCCTGCATTCCCGCCCAGGCCTCGCGCGCGCTGTGAACATGGCTCGAGGCCACGACGATGAAGGTCATCGTAAACAGCGTCACGACCTTCCAGGTCGGCAGTCCGTATTGCGCCAGGTGGTCCATCGTCGTCTCCCGGGCCGCCAAAGGCGCGCCCTGTCACGACGAGTACAACGCAAGGCCTGAAATACGGTTGAGGGACGTGGTTGCCGAGTGGCTGACGAAGAAGGTTTCCCATCGGCTAAAGCCCCAGGTTCTGTTGCTGCTGGATCTGCGTGTCCCGCTCCTTGGTGCGGGTTTTCGGTCGGTCTGACCCGGCGCCGCCGGAGCTCGACATGCCCTTGTCCATGGACTTCGAGAACTCCTTGTCCTTGTCGGACGCGGTCGCTCCGGTCTTGGTGTCGTCCTTGCGAAGCTCCGCCTCCGCCCTTCGGATCTCGTCCAGGGCGACAAGCTTCTGGCCGTCCTGGCGGAGGATCAGCTGGGCTGTCCGAGACAGATCGTCGGTGATCATCTTGGCGTCCTCGGCGAGGCGCGAGCTCATCACGTAGAGGCGGGCCATGTTCGCCGCCTCGCCCAGCTTGGACGACATCTCGAACACCACGCCCTTGAAGGTCGAGCCCTGGGCCCGGTCGGCGGTCATGGCGTAGCCGTAGCCGGAGAACCGCAGCGCCTCGTCGGTGGCTGAGAGTTTTTCGACCTTGCCCGCCATGGCGCCCTGGCCCTCGTGGCGGATCGTCACGGCCTTACTGTCCATCGCCACGATGCTGAAGGCGCCGCCGCGCTCATAGCCGCGGTCCGAGAAACGCGCCTCCCAGACCATCCGGTCGCCGGCGGCGATCGGGTGGGCGCGCTCGGTGAAGGTGGAGAACGTCGGGTTGCGGCGCGTGGCCTCGTCGTTGAGGTCGACCATCCGCTCGCGGCCCTTGTCGCTGCGGACCTTGAGCATGTTGTTTTCGCGATCGACCCCAACAATGGTCTCGACCATGTGGCGGGGGGTGGCCGCGCCCGCGAAGGCGTCGTTGGACACGATCTTGTCGCCAAGCGCATAGGAACGCGCATCGACCTGTTCGGCTCGGGACAGATTCTTGGCGTAGAGGCGGTCGACCTCGCGCTCGTTCCGCGAGAGCGCTCCACTATCCTGCAGCTGGTTGCGCAGCCTGGCCGAGACGAGTCCGCGCATGGCGTTGGTGGCGACAACGATCTGCGTGTCGCGTTGGGCCTGCATCTCGAGATAGGCGGACACCACCCGATCGGCGATGGCGGCCTGGTCGGCGTCGCGGCCCACGCTTTCGATGTTGGGGCGGAGAAGGGCCAACCCCTCCTTGAACTTCCCCTCCCCCATGCGCTGGACCGCATCGCGCAGGTGCGTCGGCGCTTGCGACTGGCGAAGGATCTCGTCCATCATCACCCGGTCGGCCTTACGCTCGATGATCGCCTTGAAGGGGTTGCCCGCGCCGGGCCCGCCGAGCTGGCCCCGGTCGCCCTGGAAGCGAACAGCTGGGATGCGCAAGCCGTCGACCACGTTGACCAGGCGATACATCGTGTCGTTCGTGAGCGTCGAGGACTCGTCGACCATCAGGATCGTCTTGGCGAAGTTGGCGCGTAGTCGCTCGAGCCTTTGGCCGCCGACTTCCATCGCCCGTTCCGCCTTGCGAAGGAAGCTCTCGACCGTCGTCGCCCCGACCCCGGCCTTACGGATCTCCTCGGCGAAGCGGTGTTGGCTGGCGATGCCGAAGATGTGCAGGCCGTGGCGCCCTGCGACATCGTTCGTGACGCGCAGCGCCGTGGTCTTGCCGACGCCCGCCAGGCCCTCGACCACGGCGTAGCGGTCCGGGGACTGAAGCATGTGGCGCGCGCCGGCCGCCTGCCCCTTTGTGAGCGTGAGACCCGTGCGCTCCTTGACCGCTTCCGGCTGCATTGCGTTCTTGAGCGCCGGGGCCGGGATCAGCTCGGGCGCCGCGCCTCGCCCGCGCTCGATCGCACCGACGATGGCGGTTTCGCGCGCGAGTGTGCGGGCCGTTGTCACGCCCGCCATTCGCGTCCGATCGGCCTCGACGATGTGACCGGCTTTGGCCAAGCGGTCGAACGACGCCTCCAGACGATCGTAAGTGACGCCGGCGTCTGAAGCTAAGAGCGCCTTCTGCAGGATGAGATGCTTGCTCACCACGGCGTCGCGCTCCTCGGCCGACCGCAGCCCAAGCGACACGAGGGCCTGGGTCTCTTTGTCGGGATCGTTGGCGCTGGGCGCGTAAACATCGGTACGGGCGTTCGCGCCAGTGTGGTCGCGAACCATCTTTCGCAGCTTGGCGATGGCGGGATTGATGGCGCCGATAACCTTGGCGGTAACATCCTGCCCGCGCTCGAGCGTGCGGGCCGCGACCTGTCGTGCGAGCGCGCCGGGATCGACCTTCTCGGCGCGTTCCGACCACTCCTTCTGCAGGACCTCGCGCACGACATCGCCCTTGGTCTTGCGGGTCTGCTTCTGGATCATCGTGCGCTGTTCGTCGGAGACCGATGAGACGCCGCGTTCGGCGGCCAGGGCCTCGGCGCCGGCGTTGATCTCGCGACTGCGGCTGCTGAACTCCTGGATGAGCTTCGTGCTCGTCCCGGCGATTTCCCATGCCAGTTCGCCCTTGCGTTCGATGCTGTAGCCTTCGGCCATCAGCCGCGATTGCAGCTCGCGCGCGCCCACGAGGGATGTGTTCTTCTGCCACTTGTACATGTGACGTGTTTCGAGCGCGCCGAACTTCCCGGTTTCAGGGTTCTTGGTGACGTTGGCGATGGGGTTGTGGACGTGCAGGTGCGGATCCCCGCCGCGCGTCGTGACGTGCATCACGGAGCCATAGACAAGGTTCTTCGTCTGAACCTCCCGCACCGCCCCCTGCTCGTCGCGAACCCGGGTGACGGCGTGGTTGGCCTCGAGGTAGGACATCATCGCCTTATTGGCCGCCATGACGTGGCCCTTCAGGCGGTCGGCCAGCTCGGGGTCATGCCTCTCGGCGGCGATCACCAGGAGGGTGACGGACTTGGGCACCGCGAAGGTGAAATCCCACCCGGCGTGGTGTTTGGCCTTGTTCTCGCTGTCTGTGAGCGCGGGCCCGTTCGGGTCGGGATTTCGACCATCCAGGATGGCGCGCAGTTCCTTGGCGTCGACCTTGCCCTTGAGCCCAAGTTCGGCCGCGCCCTGGCCGCCCCATTCGAGGTTCGGCGCCCCCGCCTCGCCCTCGATGTAATAGTCATCCTTGGCGTAGTAATCGGCCGCGCCGGCCGCGCTGCGGATCCGCGAAGGCGTCATCATGACTGCGGCGTCCAGAAGCTGTCTGAGCCGTCGGGTTCGTCACGATCGCCAGTGCGGTCCTTGGATACGAAAGGCCATGCGTCGGCCGGTCCTTTGCGCTGTCCTTCGCGCCCCTTCCAAACCGCGATCCCGTTGAGCGGGTTGGCCTGCTCCATGTCGCGGCGCACCCGGTCATAGAGCTGCATGAAGGCGCGCTGATGCTCCTGTTGGTCGAGCCTCGACCGGTAGGCGTCGACCGCGAGTTTGCTGGTGCGATCGAGGTTCCCACTGGCCGCCAATTCGGGCAGGACGGGCTCGTTCGCGCTCACCGGGTCAGCGGATTTTCCATCGCCTGGATTACGCTCGTCGGGGGTGGCCATGCGCGGCCCGCCCTCGTCATTGGCCGCGACGCTCTCCGCCGGCGGTGCGGCCGCCTGGGGCTCAGCGGCTTCGGGCTCGGGAGCGTCCGGCTCGAAGATCTCTCCGGTCTTGGGATCGAACATCGGGCGGACGACAAAGATCTCGCCCGTCTTGGGGTCGTACATCGGCCGAACGACATTGTCGGCGGTCTCCTCCAGGGCTGGCGGCCCCTCCCCCGCTTCCCGCTCCATTTCAGCTTGGCGGATGAGTTCGCTGCTCTCCTGCAGCGCCTCCAGGAAGAGCTCCGTCGGGGTCGGTCCCGGGCGCTCTTCCATCCCCTCAGCGATCTTCGGGCGGGGCTTGTACCGGAACTTCAGGGTGGCGGCCGGGAACGCCTCGCCTTCCCGCGCCGAGGCCACCTTGATGAAGCCCTGCATGGCGGGCTGGTTCATCAGGTCTTCGGGCAGGGCGACGGGTTCTAGCTCCTCACGCGCGTTGATGTTCACGCCATCGCGCTGGGAGTTCGCCCCGAACGAAATGCTCTCGTCCACTCGACGCATCTGGGCGCGGCCGAGCTGGTCGCTCATGAACTTGGCGGTGTCGGGATCCTGGCAACGCAGGATCAGTTTGTGCGCGCACTGGCCGATGATCGTGGTGGCCGTCTCGTGGCCGTAGATGTCCTGGAGCTGGCTGAATTGTTGGAGGCCAAGCACCATGGCGCCGTTGTACTTGCGCAGGCGCACCGGGCCCGTCGCCAGGCTGTCGATCTGGCCGAGCGAGGAAAACTCGTCGAGCATCACCCACGTCTCGGGCCGGTTGTCCTCGGGTCGGCTGAGCAAGGCGCCGACCACCAATTCGACCCAGAACGACAACAGGGGACGCAGGCTGTCGATGTGCGTTTCGGGCGCCGAGAGGAAGAGGAAGCCTCCCTCCCCTTTCGGGGCGTTGACCCATTCGCGGATGGAGAAAGTCGAGCGGTCGCCGACCAGGTGCGTGAGGCTGTTGAGGCCGGTCATCAGCACGCTTTTGATCGCGCCGACGCGCGCGCCGCCGCCGGCCATGTGCGCGGCGGCGGGCGTGCCGCGAACCAGCCACTCAAGCAGTTCGACCGGCCCGAAGAACATCTGCAGGAGGTCCTGCAGCGTCGCGTGGGGGAAGAGCTTCTTGAAGCGGTAGGTCGCCCAGACGAAAGTCTGCCGCGAGGTCTCCGACCAGTACGGATCGCCGCTTTTCGGATCCTTCCAGAGACACGCCGCGAGCTTGGCCAGCTCGTTCATTTCGGTGGCGTCGTTGAACGGCGACCACTGCACGGAACGCGCGTCGTAGGGGTTCAGGATGAGGTCGGTCTTAGGGTTGTAGTGGGCGCGAATGTAGTCGAGCTCGGGGTCGTAGATGATCGCCCTGTCGCCACGCTCGCGGGCCGACTCGATGAGGGTGTGAATGGCCTGCGACTTGCCCGATCCGGGCGCCCCGGCGGCGAAGACATGCTGGCTTTCGGTGCGGTACGGAAGCGGGACCCCTACGATCTTGGCCGGGACATGCTCGGGGTCCTTCCGCTCGACCCTCATCTCGTCGTTGAACTTATAGATCTCGCGCATCAAGTCGCCGACAGGGACGACCTTCTGGCCGCGGATCTGGCGGGCCTTGAGCTTCTCCTCGCCGGAGTAGACGAACCACGCCGTGGCGATCGTGAAGATCGCGAAGACGCCAAGCCCCCACATGAGGAGCGCTTTGCGGAGCTTTCGGTAGTAGGACTGGGCGTAGGGCTGAAGCCACTTCAGCTTCGGCACCTCGGTGTTCTTGTAGGTGCGCTCGACCCCGTCGAGACCCTTGATAGAGAGCTTGTCGGGAAGCGGGTGACCGAGCTTTTCGAACAGGGCCGCTTGGGCGCCTTGGAGGCCGTATTCCTGCTCCAGGTCGGACGACGTGTTGTTGCCCAGCCAGAGGCACACCATGCCCCACACCAGGGATAGGATCACCAGGCGCCCGAGCACCTCCATGACCATGTCGATATTGTGGGAGAAGGTCTGGCCGCCGCGAAGCCAAGCCTCGCCCTTGCCGCGATGGATTCGAGCCATGATCGAACGTCCCTGAGCGAGAGGAGCTCAAGGGGCGTTCGGGCGCAGTCACAGGTCTGTTCTACCCGTCCTAGAAGGCCTCGAAAAGAGCCGTCAGACGGGGGTCGAGATCGTCAGGGTCCTCGCCGATCTCTGGGGGGCGTTCCGGCGGCTGACCAAACAGTGTGGCGGCGGCCTGATAGACGAACTTCTGAGCCGCCGCGAGCTCGTCCTTGGACATCGCCTTGCGGGAAAGATGGATCACCAGGGCGGCGCTAACGAACGACTGGAACGCGGCCTGCTGGGCGAAATACTGGTAGTTCTTCACGCCGCGCCGGTGGATCAGCATCTCGATGTACTCGGCCATCGGTACGCCAATTTTCTCCGCGTCGAGACGGGCGCGGTCGATGGTTTCAGGATTGACGCGGATCGTGAGCGGGACCTTCCCGTTCTTTCGCACACTTGTCGCCAAGACCACCCTCCTACGTCACACGGTATGCCATGGCATACCACCTAAGCCATTGATCTGCAATGTAATCCGCTTGTGTGGTATGCCATGGCATACCACACCGCGCAAAATTTTTACGCGCGAAAACAATAACTTAGAAAAAGCGCAGCTGTGCGTGACGTGCCCCTCTCTCCTCCCTACCCGGAGAGAGGCTGTTGGATTTGGGGATGATCTGGGTTTCCGGGTAACTGCCCTCGCCTTTAAGGCCCTCGGGGAAGACAGCGCGTGTCGGCGTAGAATGGGCAAAGAACCTGTACCTGGCTGTGTTGGGTGACGGCCATCGGATCGAGATCTTGGACGCGCGAGCGACGAACAAGACGCGTGATCTGGCGACCAGGCTCACAGTCTCAAGGTGCGGAACCTCGCCTGGCGCGACCGCGACCAAGACCCTGCTCGGCCGACAGGACGACGGGTCGCGTGGAGCCGGGAGCGCACGCCTGACGGACAGTCGGAGAAGCTTGGCGCCGTCGCTTATCGACGGCTCGGCCAAGCCCTCCGCCAGCACTGGCCGGACGCGACCGCGACCGAAGATCCGAGGGTGCGTCAGCGCCCAGGATCGAGGGGAGCCGGGAGCGAGCTGCGCACCTCAGTCGGCGGCGCCTCGGCCATGGCCTCAAGCCATGGCGAACGAGGCCCTGCCGACCGCCGCGATCGACGACGCGACCGCGACCAAGACCCTGCTCGGCCGACAGGACGACGGGTCGCGTGGAGCCGGGAGCGCACGCCTGATGGACCAGTCGGAGGAGCTTGGCGCCGTCGCTTGTCGACGGCTTGGCCAAGCCCTCCGTCAGCGATGGCCGGACGCGACCGCGACCGAAGATCCGAGGGTGCGTCAGCGCCCAGGATCGAGGGGAGCCGGGAGCGATCTGCGCGCGTCAGTCGAGGGCGCGTCGGCTTCGCCTGACGCCCCTCGCCGCGCCTCGACACCGCGCACGAAAAAGGGGGACACGCCCCCTTCGGCTAGAACGCCGGCTCGAGATCCAGGTAGGCTTCGAGGTTGGTCGCGGTGTTGTCGAATGATGCCTCGATCGCGTCCGCCGCCATGTCTTCGTCCAGGTCGGCGTCGGTGATGTATTCGCCAGCCGCGTAGAGTGGGGCCAGGACTTCGTACAGCGGGTGATGACCAGCATCCCCCGCGTCCAGGGCATCGAAGAAAGAAGCCCAGATGACCGCCTTCTCGGCGTTCGACATCGCGGTGAACTCGGTGCTGCTGTTGATGGCCATGAACATGATGAAGCTCCTGTGCTGACCGCTCTCCGCGAGCGGCGTTGTAGACTCCGGGCACAGGGGGTCCCGCTCCGTCACCGGAGCGGTTGGGCCGTAGGTCCGGCCGCGTAGGGGAACCCGCGCCAGCGGGTTGACGGAGTGGGTGGCTTTTGCCGAAGGCAAAAGCGGCCTGTGACAGGATGCGAAGACGACGTGCGCGCTACGGCCTTTCCGGTCTCGCGCCCGCCCGACGCGACCGCGACCGACGATCCGAGGGTGCGTTAGCGCCCAGGATCGAGGGGAGCCGGGAGCGCGCGCCACACGTCAGTCCTCGATGCGCCGGCGAAGCCTGGCGCCCGAGGCCGCGAACCAGCCTTCCCGGCACAAAAAAGGGGGCCGAAGCCCCCGCCGTTACCCCGCGTTGCGCAGGACCGAGACCACATCGGCGAGACCGTCAACCATGGTGATCGTCTTCAGAAGCGCCAGCGTGTGCGTGTTCATGTCGTCAGCCTGTCTTGCGGCCAGGTCAACCTCGACGGCGGCGAGATGGCGTTGCGCATCCGCGATGTCCTGGAGCATCAAGGCGTGCTGCTCAGCGGCCGTACTTGCGACGCTGCTCGACGCAAGGGCTTCAGCCTCGGCGGCGAACGCATGGTGGGCGTTGTGATAGGTGACGTCTTCGCTGACGTCGCTCACCAGCTCGGCCATGCAATCGACTGCGATCAAAAGGTCCCTGACCTTCTCCCGGAAACTGGCCAGGGTCATGTCGCCAACGCTGCTCACCACAACGCCGAGAGCTTCACCGACGTCGGCGAGGCTTGCGCTTAGGTCGGCGTGTTCACGGTTGCTCAAAGTCGACATGATCGTGATCTCCTCGCGGTCGCTCCCAATGAGCGCCTCGAGGCCCAGCCTCATGTCAGCAGCGCCCAGTCACCGGAGCGGGCGACCACCTGGGGGCGATCGCGTAGGGAAACCCGCGCCAGCGGGTTGACGGGGTGTCTGACATGATACCCTTGGACGAGGTGCCCCCAGGCTCAGTAGGACAGGCTACGCCGTCGCAAGTC
>Ga0247725_1001131_pt1 | contig 14625 bp, 22 predicted proteins | sample OKSTACKMCFT3sol_FD_183021 | JGI IMG/M metagenome (GOLD analysis project Ga0247725, IMG submission 183021) | Subsurface sediment microbial communities from gas well in Oklahoma, United States - OK STACK MC-FT3-sol | ecosystem: Environmental > Terrestrial > Deep subsurface > Rock core/Sediment... | reverse complement strand
TACATTTAATACTGTATAAAAACACAGTGTTAAATTATGCAACGCCTTCAAGCTTTTAAATTCGAACTGATGCCAGACGGCCAGCAACAGCGGTTAATGCGCCGCTTCGCTGGCTCTTGTCGGTTCGTTTTTAATAAAGCACTGGCGCTGCAAAAAGAGCGGTATGAACAGGGCGAGAAAAAACTCAGCTACGCCGAATTATGCAAGCAGCTAACAGCATGGCGAAATAGCAGCGACACCCGCTGGCTCGCAGATGCACCGGTACACCCCTTGCAGCAAACACTGAAAGACCTCGACCGGGCCTACCAGAATTTCTTCGCCAAGCGGGCCGAGTTTCCCCGCTTCAAGAAAAAGGGGGCGAGCAGCAGTTTTCGCTATCCAGACCCCAAGCAGATAAAGCACGAACAGGCCAACAGCCGCCTATTCCTGCCCAAGCTGGGCTGGCTACGCTATCGCAACAGCCGCGCCGTGCTGGGAATTATTAAAAACGTCACGGTCAGTCTTTCGGGCGGGAAATGGTTCGTCTCCATCCAGACCGAGCGGGAGGTTGATATTCCCCTTCACCAAGGCGGCGACATCGGGATCGACGTGGGCATTGCCCGCTTCGCCACCCTGTCAGATGGCCGCTTCTACGCCCCGTTCAACAGCTTCAAGCAGCACGAAACTGCACTGCGCAAAGCCCAGCAGGCCATGAGCCGCAAGGTCAAATTCAGCCGCAACTGGAAGAAGGCCAGAGCCAAGGTTCAGCGCATTCACACCCGTATCGGCCATGCTCGCCGCGATCTCCTGCACCAAACCTCCCACGTCATCAGCAAAAGCCACGCGATGATTGTGGTGGAAGATTTGCAGGTGAAAAACATGTCCAAGTCAGCAGCGGGCACCGTTGAGCAGCCGGGTAAAAACGTGCGAGCCAAGTCCGGCCTGAATAAAGCCATCCTCGACCAAGGCTGGGGAGAATTCCGCCGCCAGCTCGACTACAAATCAGCATGGCGAGGCGGCCACTTGGTCGCGGTCAACCCGAAAAATACCAGCCGCACTTGCCCGTGCTGTGGACATATTTCGGAAGACAACCGGAAAACGCAGGCCGAATTTGTTTGTGTTGCGTGTGAATTTAAAGAAAACGCCGATGTGGTCGGCGCCATCAATATTTTAAGGGCGGGACACGCCCGGTTAGCCTGTGAAGTGAGCGGTGCAGTAAGGCCGCCAGCAGCAGGAACCCACCAAAGCACATTAGGCGCTTGCGCCTAGTGGCAGTAGGAGTCCTCGCCGCTATGCGGCGGGGAGGATGTCAAGTCAGTTTGAACAACATCAGGAACACGCTATGCAACGCTTCTTCGTACTGGGTGAACACTCCCTTTGCGCAGTCAATGACCAGCCGGATATTGCCCCGTTCCTGAATGGCTCTCTGGCGCACCCCCTGACCGTACTGGCGGTGCAACATGCCTCTCCGTACCTGCCCAAACAGGTGATCCAGCCCACGGGCTACCCGCTGTTGCGACAGGCGACCATCGACGATGCGCGGTTCTACTTTACCGGGCTCCCTGTCAGTGATGAGTTGCTTTCTGCCATCGAGGCACAGGATCGGGAGACCGAACAGACGGTAGAGGCGCTGTCTGCATTGGCTCCCTCTTTGCGTGAAAGCATGGATGGAGCCCGCAAGCGCTTTGCGCAGTGCATCAAGGAAGCGGCAGTGCTGCCCTCACCCTACAAGATGGAAATGGATGCACGGGAATTGCTCTCAAAGGCAACTACCCAGAGCGTCTTGGCGGCAGAGATGATCGCTGTTCACGATCTCCCCCACGCCAGCATGATTGACCATTCAACCCTCTTTGATGCCATCAGGCAGGCTATCGTGGGGGTACTGGCGACCCCTCTTGGGGAGGATGTGCCATATCTGGCCCCAGCCCTCATGAAAGAGGCTGTGGCGGCTCAGGAAATCGAATCCTGTGTCAGCCCCACTGACGTGACCCCGGCCATCTCCCACGCCCTGCTGTCATGCCATGAGCACATCGTGGACTACTACAAGGTGATGAGCCGCATGTACCAGCAGAATGAGCATATCGCAGCGCTCGCCAAGGAGGCGACCGAGCTGCACCAGACCATGCTCCAGTCTCGCTACAACTACTGGGCGCTCGACAGGATGTTGATGGCTGGTGGACAGACCCATAACGCAGTGAGTAACAACCCAGCGCCGTTTGATTGGGAGAGCATTGAGGCCGACGCCTACCACGTCCAGTCTCTCGCTCGGCTCTCTCAACAAGTGCTCGATGGTCTGGTCAAACAATTTCACGACTTCAACGCCAAGCTGGCTTGGAGCGAAAGCAACATCCCCGCAATCAGTTAAAACAACACCATGATAACGATCTGTGAGGGTGCTACAAGGGCTGTAGCGAGCGTGTAGCCCCGTCACCTGTGGCGGGGAAGCGAGCCACCACTAATGTGGCCGATCTTGCTGTTCAATGTATTGGCGTAAAACCTCAATTGGCGCACCACCTACCGAACCCACAAAATAACTCGGAGACCATAACGCATTTTTACGCCATGCCACCTGATTTAATTCAGGAAAGTACCGCTTCATCTCTCTGCTCGTTATGCCTTTTAGCGCATTGGTTAGCTTTGATAATGAAGTGGTAGGGTGATAGTTAATCAACAAATGCACATGGTCAGATTCACCATTAAACTCCGTCAATGTGGCTTGATGATTTTTGCAGATCCCCTCCATCAACTCTTTTAATTTCTCAAGATGCTGCCCTGTGAAAACCTTTCCTCTGTACTTGGTTACAAATATCAAGTGTGCGTGAAGCATGTAAACAACATGCCGTCCTTTTCGTAATTCCATAAAATTAGACCTTGACATTTATATTGCTATAAATATAGTTATTGTAAAGGTTTTTTCTGGATTAGACCATGACAATTAGAAAACAACTAAAAGCGATAAACGGTCAGCGTTTACGTTTTATGGCTACGGTAGATCGCTTTGGCGAAAAGTCTGCTTTTCGGGGGGCGTCCATGCCAACAATTCTATTAAAAGATGTCCGTATCGCTGAAACCAAGCAGGTAGTAACTGAACATCTTTGGTTTACAAAAGGAAAATCGTGGGAGCAATGCAGAAAAGGTGACGAGGTGGCTTTTGATGCCAGAGTGACAACCTATGAGAAAGGCTATAAGGGTTATCGGGAAGATGTTTTCGCACCTGTTACCACTGATTACAAATTAGAAAGACCAACCAACGTGGTAATTTTATGCAAGTAGAAACGGCGTATAAATTCAAACTGGAACCTACCGATGAACAGCAGGCTTTGCTATTCAAAATGGCGGGTTGTGGTCGCGTGGCTTATAACGACAGTTTGAATTTAACGCTTCACCTCTTGAAAGCTCATTTCGGCATTGGTGATAAAAAAGCCTTGTATGAACATCTGAACTCATTGCCCTTTGCTGAACGAAAAGCCGTCAAAAAACTCATCCCCTCTTCGGCGGCATTCAATAAAATGCTCACCGCATGGAAGCAGACAGAAGAACGCGCATGGCTCTCCGATGCCTTTGTGGATTGCTTGCAGCAACGACAACGTGACTTTACCAAAGCCATTGAGGGTTGGGCCAATGGTATTCGCGGCTTTCCCTCTTTCCGTAGTCGCAGGTTTGCCCATCACTCGACCATGCGATTTCCCGCACCGAAGAAACAACTCAAAATTCAGCACAAACATATTCACTTGCCTAACGGCTTAGGCTTAGTGCGTTATCGCAATAGTCGCGCCGTTGTTGGTGAATGGCGAAATGCCACCGTATCGCTGAATGCGACAGGTGAATGGCATATTTCGATCATGTGTTTGATGGAAATCGAATTACCGAAAATGGTGTCAGGGGCAGCAACCGGCATTGACATGGGGATCGCCAAAAACATCACTTGTTCGACCGATATTTGCGGTGACAAGGGTGTTTTTGCGGGTGTCCATTCGTTTCGAAAATATCAAAACAGACTGGCGATAGAACAAAAACGGCTATCCCGAAAGGCACTGGGTTCGGCTAACTGGAAAAAACAGAAACAGAAAATTGCCAAGCTGCACCAGCGGATTGCCAATATTCGACGGGATTATCAACATCAAACCACAACTCAGATCTGCAATAACCACGCAATGGTCATCGTTGAGGCGCTGAAAATCAAGAATATGAGCAAATCTGCGAAAGGCGATAGTGAGCAACAGGGAAAGAATGTCGCGGCCAAAGCCGGATTAAACAAACGCATTCTTGATCAAGGCTGGGGCGACTTGCGCTTAATGCTTAACTACAAGATGGCGCGGAAAGGCGGCATCTACGGCGAGGTCAACCCTAAAAACTCCAGTAATGAATGCGCTTGCTGCGGTTATGTGGATAAGGCGAATCGGCCAAGTCAGGCAGTCTTTCATTGTCTGAGATGCGGCCATAAAGAAAACGCCGATAAGAATGCGGCCAAGGTGATTTTAAAGCGTTATCAGGTGGCTTTAGAAAACCCCAAGGCGGCCTAAAAAATTAAGTAGGCTTGGATCAAAGCCGAAACGTCTGTGAAGTGAATCGCACTAGCGGTCAGCAGCAGAAAGCAGGTAGCAAGCGATTGCTTACCACCGAACTATCGGAATCCCCGTCCCAAGGGCGGGGAGCATGTCAAATAGCCATTGCAGCGTACCGCTATGATATCCAGCGTAGGGAAAGCTTTTTTGATTGCCTTGTTTACCGCTGCAAAATTAGCCATCTCGCCTTACCTCACAATTGCACTGAATGAGCGCCGCGACATTGTTATCTAGGCATGTCCCCATCCGATGAAACCCATTCTACCCCCAATTTGTTAAAAAGCAATATGTGAAAACAAAGCTGAGCGCTTTTTTATTAATAATTCTAGTCACCATGAGTCAGGAGGATAGCCACACCTCCGGGCAAGCTCTGGCTGGTGGCTCTAAAGGCCAAAAGACAGTTTTTGGAGGCAAGAAGGGGGCGACGACAATCGGAGCGCAATCACTCACAGCGGGGAATAGCAAAATCCGGCACGAGACCGGATCTTGTTGTCAGTGTGGCCGATTAGATAGCCTGTTCGTTTTCCAGTGCCTTCTGGATCATGCGGCCCTTGGGAGTCAGAGCTTTGTCGAAAAACGTGTAGACGGCAGTCGGACGGCCACGACCATTACCTTTAGCGCGGCGCAGTTCAATCAAGCCGCCCACTTCTTTCAGGGTGACGTGGATGTCAGCCGCGATGCTGGACTCTTTGATCTCGCGATTGGCGGTCTGGGTGTCGAGGGTTTCCTTGATGCGGGCCTTCAGGTCGGCGACGGTGAACTCTCCCCCGTCCTTCTCGCGGGTCATGGTGATGATGGTCTTCAGCGTCTCTTTGATGCGCTGCTGACGGGCGTTTTTGTTGTAGCAAGGGTGAGCCGGGTAAACTTGAGCCGGGTAGGATTTCACAGCATATTTGTTGGCAGTCATGGCGCTTCCCTTATGAGAGTGGTTGGCGGGGCGTTTCCCCATCCGATGAAAATCATTCTACGCTATTTTTTAATAAAAGCAATACGTGAAACGTGTTTTTTAATAAATATCTCGGAAATAAACGGCGGATGCCTTTGCCCGGCCACCAGCCTATCAAGCGGGAAGAGATCAAACAGAACAGAGCTGTTTTTGGATGCAAAAATGGGGGCCTGATTGCCGGGACTTGCGGAGATTGGTCTCCCACGTCGGGGGAGCAGAAACGAAAGATGCTGCCATATGGCAGCATCTTCAAACCCGGCCCCAGCGGCATTCCAGAGCGGGACAGGGGCAGGTGGGGCAGGTGAGGGGGGAGACCCCCTCGCCGGATTACTTCTTGCTGCCCTTGGCCTCTTCACGCTTGATTTCAGCGTGGATCAGGCGGCCCTTGGTGCTCAGCTCGTTGGCGTTGAAGGTATAGACCACTTGCGGGCGACCACGGGAGCCCTCGGGGGTCTCGCGACGAACTTCAGTGACCCCGCCGATCTGCTTGAGGATGGCGTTCACGTCGGCCTTGATGGTCTTGTCGTTCACCTCACCTTTCAGGATCTGGTTGCGGAAAGGCATTTGCAGGCGCTTGGTGATGGTGGTCACGGTGAACTCCACGCCATCTTCCTTGGCATTCATGCTGAGGATGGTCTTGAGGGTGGCCTTCATGCGGCGCTGACGGGCATCGGCATTGTACTCGCGACGGCCCTTGTTCACGCGCTTGGTCACGGTGGCAGCAGTGGCAACTTCGGGTTTGTAGGTCAGCAGCAGCATGGTCATGGTGATTTCCCTTTGTGAGAGTGGGTGGCGGGGCGTTTCCCCATCCGATGTACTTATATTAATATCTCCGCTTACATAAAGCAATACGTGAAACGAAAAATAGTTAAAAATTCTTACCTATAGGTCTCGGAATAATTAAAAGTGCTTACTTATGGTTGTGAACTGTGAGCAGATAAATAAAAACCCCGACACTAGGTCGGGGTTGTGGGGATCATCATTCAGTGAACGCATGTACCACGGCTTGCGCCTCGCCAGCCCACGGGGTGTAATCCCCATCGTTCAACGCCCTGACCGATTCGGCAGCGTCACAGCCTATGCAAATGAAGACCTTGTAAGCAGTGGGGAACTGGCTCTTGATAGTCGCCAGAGCGGTTTTAAAACCCTTCAGTGTCTTGGGCATGTCCCAGCAGTCCCCGGTCGCCAGCAAGGTTTCCCCTTTTGCGTCCTCGGCCACCAGCACGGCGCCCCGGCTGCGAACGACGGGCAAATTCCAGTTGCTCCCCGCATCCCTCTTTGCATCGGCAAGCACGTCTTTTTTCAGCTCGCAGATGTCGCGCCAAGTGGCCGGGGGGGTAAACCCTTCGAGAGTGAAGTCGCCGATCAGCTCTTCGTACTTCTCGCCCCGGAGGTCAGTTGCAATCAAAAACAGCTTGGCCCGCTGTTTTTTGAGAGGGATCCCCTCGTTCTTGAGGTGCGAGTTTGCATTCCAGCAGGCGAAGTCAGAATCGCAGGCGGTAACTTCAAAAGAGATGGTACTGGTGACGATCTTGTAGGTGTTCATGGTTGCTCCGGCTGGTAGCGTGATAGGGTGACATCCCGATCTGATGTACCTAATACTAGACCCATGTTGCTAAAAAAAGCAATAGGTGAAATTGAATGTTTTTTAAAATAATCAGCCAGTCTTCACATCATTGATTATTAAAAAAGGGGGCCGACGATTCGGCCCCATCCGATCACTGAACCTGACGGGTCATGATATAGAACTCACGGTTTTTGGAGTTCATGGAGCCGAGGAAACCGCTCTTGATGAAGGCGAACTCTTGACCCTCGCGGGAGGTGCGCAGCATGGTCAGACCGACGAGAGAGGGATCCTGTTCAAGCATCATCTTCTCGATCTGCTCGTCACTGGCGACGATCATCATCCCGTTGTGTTCAAAGCCCTTGGCCTTGAACTCCGGGGCGCTCCCGAACTCGCCGACGATGAAGGCGCTGTTCTTCTTGGCGTAGCGCAGGACGCAGGCTTGGGTGCGCTCGATGAATCGGTCAATGCTGGCAACGGCCTGTGCATACTGCTCCAGCAGCTCTTCACTGGCACGGGGGCACATGGCCTCAGCTTGATACTTGGCCCGTTCGGCAGTTGCGCGACGGCAGGCGCCATCCAGTTCTGCTGTACCGACCGCGCCGTCCAGCCCATCGATGAAGTAACGGATCCCTTGGATGGTATCTTTCAGCTCTTTGACGTTCTCGAAGACGGTGACGTTTTTCATCTTGTTTACCCTGTTGGCTGGTGGCGGGGCGTTTCCCCATCCGATGAAACCCATTCTACGCCCATTATATTAAAAAGCAATAGGTGAAACGTGATATTTATTAATATTTATCAAAGCAAGATGCCACCCTTGAGGTGGCATCTGGATCATTTTTCGTGTCAGCTTTCGTTACCCTTGCGAACTCTCGTCACTTTCGCGCAGGCGGCGAGCGGTGCCCAAAATCTCGACCAGCTCTGATTTCAAGATCCCATAGTGTACCGCCATTTCGATCAGGCCCCGATTTGTTTTCATAATCCCGATCATCTTCGACTTCCCGTCCTGTTCCGCCGTGGCAAGAGTCGGCCAGTTGAGCCATTCCAGATAGAGCGCTTCCAGCTCCTGTTTGTCCATATACCATGGCATGAGACCGTTTTGACAAACCAGCGCAAAGCGGCTGTCGTTCAGCCACGAGAACAGCTCCGGCAGCGATGAAAAGACAGGACTTACAGCGACCAGCCCCGCTTCCGTACTCTCACAGAGAAAGTCGCCGACCTTTCCGGTGGTCGCGTCGGTGCATTGAATGGCCTGTTTGTAAAACTTGATGCTAGTGGTCATCTGACTTTCCTTTTAGGAGGTGGCGGGGCGTTTCCCCATCCGATGAAACCTATTCTACGCTCAATTTATTAAAAAGCAATAGGTGAAACATGATATTTATTAATATTTTTACGCCACCAGCTCACCAGAAAATCATTTTAAGCCAGATATGCAGCGACAAAAAAAGGGGTAGCAATCGCCACCCCTTTTACACAACAGCTCATAAAATTATGGCGTCTTATCTTTCCGCTTTATCCTGAACATCTCAGCAACAAAAGACATCGACTGGCGATCAAGCCTTGGTTCATTAAGCTCACCAAGCAGATCATCAGTCTTAATTGAATGAAGATGATGCATGTAGTTTAATTCCGCGCCACTTTTCATAACATCTTTTTCATTATGATATGAAATGGCAGCTATCACGGCGCCGCCAATCACCAAGGCTGAACAAATCGACACCGCTTCCCGCCCAAAAAAAATCAACGATAAAATTCCGACCACCACAGAAACAAAGAACAAAAGAGCGCAAAAACTTCCAGACGCACTACCATAGCGCTCGACACTCTTAAATTCATCGCCATACCAAACCAGATACTTTTTGTCTCGATGAAACAAAAACAAGACAATCCCGAGCAATCGCCACCCCAAAAATGAATGAAAGCTTAGCCCTTGAGCGGCCCCAAGCCCAAACTCTTTACTGGCAATTGATTTAATGCCCCGGCCACCTGAAACAGACTCCATACAACCTCCATCGCTACTCGTTTAATTTAAACAATAGTGGAAAATCTATACCACCATCGTAATTATCACACGATCAACCAAAAGAGTGTTGTTTTTTGAAGGCAATGATCGAAAACTTTGTCTTTATTTTAAGTTTTTCGTGACTTTTATTTGCCTATATTTGCATTAAGTCATCACCACTATTAAAAAGCCCCTACCATGAGGGGCCTCTATTGTGGTCAGTCGAGCATCGCCAGTTCGCGGGATAGCTGCTTGGCTCGCTCATTGAGTTCCTGTTTGCGCTGCTGCCGGGCTTCATCCTCGGCAATGGCTTTCTCGCTACTGCTGGGCCGTACTCGCTTGCTCTGCATGGCCTGCTTTTCACGTTCGGCCTTGGCGATCTCCATGGCGGCAACAAACGCCTCGATTACGTGAGGCTCGGAGTAGTAGATGGCCCCTTTGAAGGCCAGATCGCCGATATCGGCATCAGGTGCCAACTGGCCGTTTTCCTGCAACCACTTCAGGTTGTCGAGCAACGCCTGATAGTCGCTCAAGGCTTGGATGATCTCTTTCATGGTGCGCCTCATTGAGTTCTGCGGTAGCTGTCGCAGTTACAGAGCGTTTTTTGATGGCAAAAGGGGGGGCTTCAGTTCACCTTGTCGCGTGGCTGGTATCAGCGCCCCACAGCAGGAATAGAGCGCCAGTCAAATGACCGGCGCTCTTCCCGCCTTCTCGTTACCATACTTTCTGATTCGGGAAAGTCCTGTTCATCATGATCCGGTCGTGGGCTTTAACCTCGCTGCGGTCGATGAAGAGCGGCAGATACTCTTTGGGGTTGAGCTTACCGCCTTCAAGGCTGTAAGCCTGCTTGCCAAGGCGAATGGTTTTCAACCCGGTCAGGTGGTCAGGGATGCAAACAGGAGCCCCGTTGACAGAGGACGTGTTGCCGATGAAAACTTCGTTCGGGCTTGCTTCGACGGATTGAGCTTTGTTGGTCATCGCTTTTACCTTGTTGGCTGGTGGCGGGGCGTTTCCCCATCCGATGAAACCCATTCTACGCTCAATTTATTAAAAAGCAATAGGTGAAACAATATATTTATTAATATTTATTAATATTTATCAAAGCAAGATGCCACCCTTGAGGTGGCATCTGGATTTTTCTTGTCAGCTTTCGTTACCCTTGGGAACTCTCGTCACTTTCGCGCAGGCGGCGAGCGGTGCCCAAAATCTCGACCAGCTCTGATTTCGAGATCCCATAGTGTACCGCCATTTCGAGCAGGTCGCGATTTGTTTTCAAAATCGCGCCCAGCCTCAATTTCGGGTTCCAGTATTCTTTCACCGTGGCAAGGGTCGGCCAGTTGAACCACTCCAGATAGAGATCTTCCAGCGCCTGCTTGTCCATATACCATGGCATGAGGCCGTTTTGACAAACCACAACAAAGCGGCTGTCGTTCAGCCAATCGAACAGCTCCGGCAGCGATGAAAAGACAGGACTTACCGCAACCAACCCCGCTTCAGTCTTCTCACAGAGAAAGTCACCTACCTTTCCAGTGGTTGCGTCAGTGCATTGAGTGGCCTGCTTGTAAAACTTGATGCTATTGGTCATCTGATTTTCCTTTTTAGGAGGTGGCGGGGCGTTTCCCCATCCGATGAAACCCATTCTACGCCATTTATTAATAAAAGCAATACGTGAAACGAGTTATTTAATATTTTTTCAGCCGCCCATCACAGGGAACGGACACCCGCAGCCCCGCGCTCTGCGACCCTATCCCTTACCCAAAACCTGCTTTTAAAAAAAGCGCCAGTCTCTCAACTGGCGCCCGTTGTTCGAAGGGGGGGAGGGGTTAAGCGAGCTTGATGAAGTCGGCCCGCAGTTTGGCCTCCTGCTGCTTCCGCCGCTTGATTTCAACGTCAACCATCACCATCACTCCATCCGGCGCTTTTTCGACGGGGAGCATGGCGGCCATATAGGCTTCGAATACGCTCTCGGCCAGCTCCAGCAGCGGCTGTTCTGCCTCGGTGATCTGCTCTGCACCGCTGTCCCCGTAGCGTTTTTTGAAGACGGCCAGCGCAGGCTTGAAGTCATCCACCTTCAGAATGACGTCCAGTACCGACTCGCAGCCGCTGAAGGGAAGAGCCGTCCGGGCTTTGTCGGTGAGGTTCTTCAAGCTGATATTGGTCATATCGATGTACATCTTAGCGAGGTCGTACTCCCGCGTACTGATCATTCTGATGATGTGGGCATACTCCCCCTTATTGTTGATTGCAAAATCCAGCATTTCTAGATACTTGTGTATCATTTGATCCGCTATCACCGCCGCATTCAGGACTTCACCTACATCCGTGCCATAGTGGGGGCCTTGCGGGAATTCGAGCACACACACTGCCGATTTTCCGTCATGTTCTTGGAAGACAATGAAGGTTATTGGTTTGCTTCCTTCGTAAGAGAACACCTTGCCATCTAAACGGAAAAAACCACATCTGGACGCACTCGATACAGTGATCTGAACTGCGTAGTCATTGATAACCAACTCCATTGGGAAAAAACCTCTCAGCCTTTTTTAAATTTGAAGTAAGCCACCCATTGGTGGCCGTTTCCCGTCTCCTCAGACTTCGGTCGAGCCGACCCACTCTGTCCCGAGATAGGCATCACCTGCTCCGTACTCGCCGCAGTCGATATCCAGCGCACACAGGCGCTCATGCGTCCAGCCGTCAGCAGGGGCCGGGTAGGTGGCGATCACATGGGTCTTGCCTTCGGCGTCTTCCATGCTGATCACCTTCAGCGTTTCTTGTGCCATAGCCGGGGTCAAAAGGACGGGCTCGTTGCCTACTACATCAGTAATGAATTTCATCGGGGGTTGTCTCCGGGCCTGAAATTTGGCTGCCTGTATGACCACCATCATGATCTCATTATTTCTGACTTACAAGCATTTTCACATATTGCTTTTATAAACTTTTTAGCCTAGAATGATACTCATGCGTTACCAGACTCAACAACTGAAGGTAATTGAGAAATGGCAGAACTTGACCCGATGTTTCAGGGGAACGACAACTACGGCAACCCGAAGTCTGACTACCTGAGCAAGCTTGCCGGGATGAACGATGAGGCGCTTTTCAGCGAGTGCTACGGGATGATCTATCAGGCTGCCCTTTGCAACAACAACCCTCGTGCCGACTGGCACTGGATGACGGACGCCTGTTACGCCGAATCCCAGCGCCGCGACGACAAAGAGATCTACAAACGCGCCTTCGACAAGTGCTACGCCGAACACGCATCTTGAGAGCCCATCCATGAGCAACAAGCCTCTCTGTGTCGTGCAGGTGGACACGATGGATACGCAAGCCGTCAGGGCCGTTCTGACGCCGTTACTGGGGGAGGGGAAGCGGATCCCGCAGCTCTACCCCTCGTTCAACCGGGTCAATGTGATCCTGTATCCCCTTGACGAGCCCCGAGACATCGACCCGTTGCTTGCTGCCATAGTCGCGGCGGGTATCTCTCGCCTCTCGGTCAACATCTACATGACGACGGTTTGAGCCCGGCGACGGTGATGGATGACCGCTTTTGCGGCGGTCACTCTGAATGAAGTGTTAAAGCCCGGCCCATCCGGGTTTTATTATTTATGTTTCACATATTGCATTTACGTATTTATTAATTTAGAATGTCTCTATCGTGATGAACAATCAAGCATAGAGGCGGCCATGACCATCGAACTGAAGACCCACACTGTTTCCGACCTGTACGAACAGCTCAAAGTTCTCATGGAGCGGGGCGAGGGGAACGTCCTTGTCTGTGCGACTGATTGCCGTGGCCGCTACCCCTTCACAGCCTATACGGTGTTGAACCAGTCAGGGTATACCGATGCGCTCCTGATCTATGTTCGTCCCGATGCCCACTTCGCCCAGCTCGACCCCCTGCCCATGAATGTTGGGGCAAATCGTGTCAATGACATGAACGCCGAGGCTGACCACGTGAAGACTACCTGCGGCGCCTTTGCTGGCAAGCATCACCCGCAAGCCCCCTCAGCCTACAACATGAAGGCCGCCTTGGAAGACATCCTCGACAATGGGGAATCCCTCACCCTTGAGCAGATCATGGCGATTGCCAAAGAGGCCCTGTGCCGCGAGTGAGTATCGCTGCTGGTGGTCTGTCCCGGCCACCAGCTCCCCAACTGATGACCACCGTAATCGACGGAGAGACAAAAATGGCAGCGAGCCCGCGCTTATCGACTTCCCAGCGCCTCAGAAACCGCCTTGAAGATGAACTCGACATATACCTGCCCGCTGCCCCGCAACGCATCTATGGCGAGTCCAGCGCCTCCTGCCGTTGGTTCGTCAGTGACCGTAATGGTATCGAGTACCTGAGTTATCACCCTATGTCTGAGTGCGTGAGATCTGACGTCAAGCTGGTGGTCAGTACCAACCCGAGCGAGCCATCGAAGAAGTTCGTCAGCATTGAACCCATCACCGAGAGCAAGGACTGATTACGATGAGCCAGAACGCGAGTATCGGCACCGAGACCATCGCCCTGTGGGAAGAGCTGACAGGGAAGTCCGTGAACAGCTCATTGGCGCGGTAAGCATTTGCACGACAGCATTGGAACACTGCGGAAGTTCGCTCTGGAGGCTCCAGAGCTAGGGCTTCAGTCTGTACTTGACACATCGACCCACTAATAGAGGAAGACTGATGGAATCGAAGATTTGGACGGTTGTGCGTTTCCCTGCCGGGGTCTGGAGCGGAGGCGGTAGCCGGAACAGCCCGGACTATTCGGAGTGTGAGGTGTACCTCGCCCATGCAGACAGCTTTGACAAGGCGAAGAAGAAGGCCCAGTCCAACCGTGCCCGCCTTGTGAAGAAGGGAAGCACCCTTCCCACTCAGGCCGCGCCCTATTACTGCGACACAGAATCCGCCCTGCCTAAAAACGCCAACCCCGTCTAAAAGAAAGGGCCACCGATGGGTGGCCCTTTTCCTTTGCATCTTGATTATCCGTTCAGGATCTTGTCTCACTCTTCGGCATGGTTCCTTTTCACTCTTGGATTTATTTAAAAGATGGTTTTTGGGAACAAAAGATGGGGCCAGCTCCCAGTGTACTCGTCATTCATCTGACGAAAACGCCAGTCGTGTTTGACTGGCGTTTGTGGGGGAGGGGGATTATCTGACAGAGTGGATTTTTCCGACGGAGTATCCCAATTCACCAAAGTGATTGCGGATAGCATCTTGACATCCTCCCCTCCGGACCCGGAAGGGGATTCCTACTGCCACTAGGCGCAAGCGCCTAGTGTGCTTCGGTGGGTTCCTGCTGCTGGCGGCATTATTGCACCGCTCACTTCACAGGCTAACCGGGCGTGTCCCGCCCTTAAAATATTAATAGCGCCGACCACATCGGCATTTTCCTCAAATCCACACGCAACACAAACAAACTCGGCCTGCGTTTTCCGGTTGTCTGCCGAAATATGTCCACAGCACGGGCAAGTGCGGCTGGTGTTTCTCGGGTTGACCGCGACCAAGTGGCCGCCTCGCCACGCTGATTTGTAGTCGAGCTGGCGTCGGAATTCTCCCCAGCCTTGGTCGAGGATGGCTTTGTTCAGGCCGG
>Ga0247725_1001128_pt1 | contig 14693 bp, 8 predicted proteins | sample OKSTACKMCFT3sol_FD_183021 | JGI IMG/M metagenome (GOLD analysis project Ga0247725, IMG submission 183021) | Subsurface sediment microbial communities from gas well in Oklahoma, United States - OK STACK MC-FT3-sol | ecosystem: Environmental > Terrestrial > Deep subsurface > Rock core/Sediment... | reverse complement strand
GGTCAGCGGCAACACGGGCTCCTTCAATGGATAAGCAAGATTAGCGGATCGAGCAGGATTTTTGCGCCCTTTGCGCTCACCATCGCGACACCAGGCCGCTGCCAAGAACGACGCAAGCGTCTGCAGATCGCTTAAGATCCCCCCTTTGCTGCAACCGAGCCGACCATGTCCTACACCCTCCTCCCTACACAGGCCCAGATCGACTGGGATGACCAGGGCCGCCCCCACTCCCGGCAATACGACGATGTCTACTTCGCCATCAACGAAGGCATCGACGAGACCCTGCATGTGTTCATCGAGCAGAATCACCTGCGCCAGCGCTTCGCCGAGCTGCAGCCGCATGCCTGCCTGGTGATCGGTGAGACGGGCTTTGGCACCGGCATGAACTTCTTCTGTGCCTGGCAACTGTTCGCGGAGCTTGCGCCCGCCGACGCACGCCTGCATTTCGTCAGCGTCGAGAAGTACCCGCTGGCCCGCGACGACCTGGCCCGCGCCATGCAACTATGGCCGGAACTGGCCGCCTTCACCCAGCCGTTGCTGGAGCAGTACGTGGCGGTCCATCCGGGCTTCCAGCAATTCAGCCTCGACGGTGGCCGCGTCACCCTGACCCTGATGATCGGCGACGCGCTGGAACAGTTGCCTCAGCTCGACGCCCGCATCGACGCCTGGTTCCTCGATGGCTTCGCCCCGGCGAAGAACCCCGACATGTGGACGCCGGAACTGTTCGCCCAGCTGGCGCGGCTATCTCACCCCGGCACCACCCTGGGTACCTTCACCACCACCGGCTGGGTGCGTCGCTCGCTGATCGAGGCCGGCTTCGCCATGAAGAAAGTGCCGGGCATCGGCAAGAAGTGGGAAGTGATGCACGGGGTCTACAGCGGTGCGCCCGTCGCTCGCGCAGCGCCCTGGTACGCCCACCCGGCACCCGCATCGGGGCCACGCGAAGCGCTGGTGATCGGCGCCGGCCTGGCCGGCAGCGCCACCGCCCAGAGCCTGGCAGCACGGGGCTGGCAGGTCAGCGTGCTGGAACGCCACGACGGCCCGGCCCGGGAGGCCTCGGGCAATCCACAAGGCGTGCTGTACCTCAAGCTTTCCGCCCACGGCACCGCCCTTTCGCAGATGATCCTGGCCGGCTTCGGCTACACCCGCCGCTGGCTCGAGCACCTGCAGCGTGGCCAGGACTGGGATGCCTGCGGCGTGTTGCAACTGGCTTTTGATGATCAGGAAAATGCACGCCAGGCCAAGCTGGCAGCAGCCTTCGACAACAGCCTGCTGCAGCGCCTGGAACGCGCCCAGGCCGAAGCCATCGCCGGGGTCGCGTTGCCCAGCGGCGGCCTGTACTACCCCGAAGGTGGCTGGGTGCACCCGCCTGCGCTGTGCCGGGCCCAACTGGACCACCCGCGCATCCGCCTGCTTACCCACGCCGATGTGCTCGAGCTGCGCCGTACCGATGGCTTTTGGCAGGCCTGGGAGGGTGAGCGGCTGCTGGCCAGCGCACCGCTGGTAGTGCTGGCCGGCGCCGCCGATATCCGCCGTTTCCCGGCGTGCGCCGAGCTGCCGCTCAAGCGCATTCGTGGGCAGATCACCCGCTTGCCCGTGACCGAAAGCAGCCGTGCGCTGCGCACCGTGGTCTGCGCCGACGGCTACGTGGCGCCTCCGCGAGGGGACGAGCACACCCTTGGCGCCAGCTTCAACTTCAACAACGAAGACCTGACGCCAACCGTGGCTGAGCATCAGGGTAACCTCGCGCTACTCGATGACATTTCCACAGACCTCGCCGCCCGCCTGCGCACCGCTGAGCTGGCCCCGGCGCAGTTGCAGGGCCGGGCGGCGTTTCGCTGCACCAGCCCGGATTACCTGCCCATCGTCGGGCCGATGGCCGATGTCGAGGCGTTCAACGAGGCCTACGCCATGTTGGGCAAGGATGCGCGGCAGGTACCGGATGTGGCCTGTCCGTGGCTGGAGGGGCTGTACGTGAACAGTGGGCACGGCTCACGAGGCCTGATCACAGCGCCGCTGTCTGGCGAACTGATTGCGGCGTGGGTCAGTGGTGAGCCGCTGCCGGTGCCCAGGGCGGTGGCCGAGGCGTGCCATCCCAACCGCTTCGCGCTGCGTCGGCTTATCCGCGGCAAGTAGCACCGGGATTGGGCGCTGCGCTCCCGAAAGCGCGCCCCTTGAACGCAAAAGGCCGCCGCATCGATTGGATGCGGCGGCCTTTTGCCTTGTGGTCAGCGCCGACGCGGCTGGCGCTTGCGCTGTTCTTCGTCGGTCGGGATCGGCACCGGCTGCAACGGTGGCGGGAGCAGGCCCAGGGCGACGGCGAGGTCATGGAGCCAGTTGTACATGCGTTCGTTCATATTGCCCCCTTGACGGGTCAGCCTCACGGTCAATCAATCTTGCGATGCGTCATACAGATCATAGTCCGATGTCTTGTATTGCGCATGCCTCTGTTCTTACAGATATGGGCGATTCTGACCCGGATCAAGCGCAGATGGCAGCTTCCGACGGTCGGTCAATCGTTTCGCTTTGTTGCAAATCGATCCAGGCCTGCAGATTGGCCCCGCGTTTGCCCTGGCGCCACATCAACCAGGTCATCGCATGATCGAACGGTGACTGCAAGCGGTGGGCACGCACCTGGTCGCGCCCCGGCAGGCTGTCGAGCATCGACTGCGCCATGAGTGCCACACCTGCCCCGGCGATCACGCAGGCCAGCATGCTCTGGTAGGACTCGATCTCCATCACCCGGCCCATGGGCGTGTGGGCATGGGCATACCAGGCTTCCAGGCGCATGCGGTACGAGCAGCCCTGGCGGAAGGTGAACACCGCCTTGCCGGCAACGTCACTGGCGCTGTGCACCACCGGGTGTTCAGGGCTGGTGATCAGTACCAGCGTTTCCTCGCACAGTGGCACGCCATCCAGCCCGGCCAGGTTGAGCGGGCCGTCGACCAACGCCGCATCCAGCCGATGGCTGAGCACGCCTTCGAGTAGTTCCGCACTGGGCGCCGCCTGGACCTGCAGGTTCACGGCTGGATAGGCCTGGTGATAACGCGCCAGCAGCGCCGGCAAGTGGATGGCCGCGGTGCTGTACATGGTGCCCAGCACGAAATCCCCCGCTGGCTGGCCGCCCTGAATCGCCGCGAGCGCTTCGTCGCGCAGGTTGGCAAGGCGGTTGGCGTAATCGAGCAGCACCTTGCCGGCCGGCGACAGCTGCAAGCGCTGGCGCTCGCGCAGGAACAACTCCACGCCCAGTTGCTCCTCGAGCTGACGCAGGCGCGTCGACAGGTTCGACGGCACCCGGTGCAAGCGCTCGGCGGCGCGGGTCAGCGAGCCCTCCTCGGCCACGGCCTGGAAGATGCGCAGTTGGCTGAACTCCATGAAATTCTCCAAAACAGAACAACTTCATCATCATTATTCAATTTTATTGAAAGTCAATGCGCCCTACCCTGCCATCCATCGCATCCCTTCGTGCAGGAGACTTACCATGTCGCCCTTCGTACAACTGCTGGCCAGTGCCGTGGCACTGATGATGGCCATGGGCATCGGCCGCTTCGCCCTGACCCCACAACTGCCCCGTCTGATAGCCGAGGGCCAGTTCGACCTGACCGCTGGCGGCCTGGTCGCCGCCGCCAACTATCTGGGCTACTTCCTTGGAGCGGTGGACGCCATGTTCGCCCGCCAGCCACGCCAGGTACGCCTGCGCCTGCATGGCGGGCTGTGGCTGTGCGTATTGCTGACCCTGGCGTCGTGGGCGGCCGACGGGTTCTGGAGCCATTTGCTGCTGCGCTTCGGCACCGGCGTGGCCAGCGCCTGGGTGCTGGTGATGATCGCCAGCCTCAGCCAGCAACTGGCCAGTGCCCATGGCCGCCAGCGCCTCGGCGCACTGGTGTTCGCCGGGCCCGGTGTCGGGATCGCGGTGACAGGCTTGCTGGCCTTGGCCGCGCACCTGCTGGGGCTGGATTCGGCGGCCCTGTGGCTGATTTATGGGGTCGCCGCACAGGTCATGCTGCTCGCGGTGCTGCCGTGGCTACCGCGAGCGCTCGAACCTGTCACCTTGCCCCTTGGCAACGACCGCGGCCCCAACAATGGCATCGGCCGCCTGGGCCTGATCTACGCGCTCTACGGGATCGGCTACATCCTGCCGGCCACCTTCCTGTCGCAGATGGCCACCCAGCAGTTCCATGGGCAATGGCTGGCCGACCTGTTCTGGCCAGCGTTCGGCCTGGCCTCGGCACTGGGTGTGATGATCGTCAGCCTGCTTCGCCCGGGCCGCACCTCGACCTGGCTGAGCATCACCCTGTGGTTGCAAGGGCTGGGTGTACTGGCCTGCCTGCTCGGCGGCGGCGTCGGCCTGACATTGGGCGTGCTGCTGTGCGGCGGGCCGTTCCTGGCCTGCATGCAACTGGTGATGCAGCGCTCGCGGGAGCTGGCGCCCCATGCCACGCAGCGTAATGCCGGGTTGTTGACCGCTTGTTTCGCCCTTGGGCAATTGAGTGGGCCGCTGCTGGCGGCGTTGAGCAGCCATTTCAGTGGGGGATTACAGCCCGCATTGGTACTGGCTGCGGTAGGGATGGGATTGGCCGGGATGTTGGCCGGGGGCTTCTCGGGTCCACCAACCTGTGCCAGCCTAAGACAGGCAGGCTGACCCTGTGATGAGGCAAGCCTTTGTGGGAGCGGGCTTGCCTCGCGATAGGGCCGGAACTGCAGACCGCTTACCCCACCAGTTTGCGCAACTGCTGCCGCACCCACGCCTCGGCGCTGACCATGATCACCCCGAGCAACACCATCACCGCGCCGATCACGAAATTCAGGCTCAGTGGCTCGTCCAGCAGCAGCACGCCAAAGGTCACCCCGAACAGTGGCGTGATGAAGGAAAACACCGCCAGGTTCGACGCCAGGTACTTGCGCAGCAACCAGAACCAGGTCAGGTAGCTCACAAACGACACCACGATCCCCTGGAACAGCACGCTGCCCACCGCCAGCGGGGTCAGCGAGAAGTCGGCGATCTGTCCACTCACCAAAGCGATCAGCACCAGCCCGACAAACCCCACGGCCAGCTGGTAGAACAGGGTCAGGGTCGCCGGCGCCTCGGACAACCGCGAGCCGCGCACCACCACCGTGGTAGCGCCCCAGGCCAGGCCAGCGAGAATCGCCAACGCGTCGCCAAGCAGCATGCGCCCATCGAGATGTTCGAGGGAAACACCGCCCGCGAAGGCCAGGGCAATCCCCCCGAACGCCAGCAGGATGCCCAGCCACTGCAACAGCCGCAGCCGCTCGCTAGGCATCATGAAATGCAGCCCCAGGGCGGTGAAGATCGGCGCGGTGTAGAGGAACACCGACATGTGTGCCGCCGAGGTCAGCTTCAGACCCTCGGCGATGAACAGGAACTCCAGCCCGAACAACGCGCCGGCCAGCAGCCCGGCACGCCAAGTGCTGCCCACCAGGCTCCAGCCCCCGCGGAAGCAGACCAGCAGCCCCACCAGCACCGCGGCGATACCATTGCGAAACGCCGCCTGCATCACTGGCGCGATATCCACCGCGGCGGATTTGATCAGCACCTGCTGGCAGCCCCAGATCAGGCACAGCCCCAGCATGACCTGGAAAGCAAAAGCGTCGGGGTTCTTGCGGACCGCGGTCATGGGCGGCCCCTCTGCGGGTTGAACGACATGGCAAGGCTCGGCGGTGAGAATGGATCCCGATTATCGGGGGACCGGCCTTGCCGATGCCAGTCTAAATTGACCCGCCGGCGATCTGCGCCTTGGCCGAGACATGCTCGAAGGTGGCTTCGTCCAGGGCATCGGCCTGTTCATCGAGCACCTGGCGCGGATGTTCGAAGCCCGGAATGCTGCTGTCGATCAGGCTGAGCAGGCGCGAGCCGCGCGGGCTGAGGACGAAATTCTCGCCATTGCCGCCTTCCGCTTCAGGCCGGCTCTCGATGAAACCGCGTTCGAAGAGGATCTTTTCGTACTTGCAGGCCTGGGCCTTGAGCTGGTTCAGATCGCCCGGCGCCTCACCATCGGCGGCCAGCGCGGCGGCATGCTGCTCGGCATAGGGACGCGGCGTGAAACTGTGACCGGCGCCGTTCTGCACTTCGTGCAGCAAGCGTTCGATCAGGTCCCAGTCATATGTGCTCATGGGGTAAGCCTCCTGCTGTGGACAAGTAGGTACACAGCGTGGGACTGACAGAGGTTGCCAGGTGTTCAATCAGAAGCCGAAGGGCCACCCCATTGCTCCTCGACGGCTACAAGTCGTTCAGCATTTCACGTATGTACTCGGAAAAACTGTCCGCCACTTGATGCGCCTCACGGCTTACCGGGTCGATATCGACAACCACCCAGCCATTGTTCGTATCGAACCCCGAGCAGTACCCCTGCATGTCATCTCCGAACAGGAGGATGCCGTCCAGGGGGCGTTCATCATCTTCGTCGTAGACCTGGTCTGGGGTCAGCAGGCCCTCATACAACATGTAGGCAGCCTCACCCACTTCACCCCAGCCAAGCTCCTTCATAAAGGCAACATAATCGGCTGGCACTTGCGAATGATCGGCAATCAGTGCCGCGAGCACCTGCGCATTGACTGCCTCCAGCTTTGCAAGCAGGCCGGATGCCTTGTCCGGCTGCAGATCGTCATACCTGTCCACGACTGCTCCTTCCCTGTCACGAATCAGCCGAAACTCGATCACGACAACGCCGGGGTGGCGAACATACTTTTTGCCCCAAGCTTAGCGCCTATACAAATCGCAAAAATACTCGTTGATACATTTCCCACTCAACACTTGTTTCGAATTGAAATCCAAGGTTTGAGAGACGACAACTCCTGGTCTCAGGCTCTCTGGAAAATCTTCAATCGATGCATACTCCCCTGGCACCAGAAACCTGAAGTAGTCGCCCATACTCGTAGGCCCATCAAACCCAACGGGGAAATCCTCTCCCTCTCGAGAACCTTCGACAGCGTGATAGACAAAGAATCCTTTGTTGAAGGCAAGGCTGGCTTCACTGTAGATTCCTCGCACTTCGAGATCGCGCAACAGCTCATCCACCACGAAAGCCTTGTCTCTTCCTTGCCAGCGCCATGCCGAATACAAGTCCACCGTAAAGCCACATTTCTTCAAAGGTGGGTACGACCGAAAGACCTGAGACTCCTCCCACATGAATTCACTGAGGGTGTCCAGCATTTCCTCCGCTCCGTTCAGTGCCAGGAGCACTTTCGGAATATCACCAAAACAATTGTTCACCATGACCGCAATTCGACCAACTCTATCCATGGCTAACCATGTGTATATGGTACCGAAGCCAGGTTCCCATTGTTCATCAAGGCTCATTACCGGCTCCCCTTAGGCCATGTCACCGCGCAATTTTCGCAAGTTTTTATGATGGCGCCGGGAGGAACATCGTCTCGCCGCCAGACATCACGGGGCCTGACAGCTTCAGTAAACTTGATGTTCCCAGGCACAGCACCCTGCCTTACCAGTTGATCCGCCGCCGAAATTTCGGCGCAGGCACCCACCTTATTCTTGCAGAAGTCCGTAAACTCACCAACCTTCACTCCCAACTGCGTTTCTATATAAGCAACCGTGGCAGGATGCAGTGAATCGGCAGTAATCGACGCGTTACTGCTTCCCACCGCAACTTTTCCTGTCAGCGGATCGAAAGCACCTACCATCGTGGCACTTTTCGTCGCCTGGGTCTTGGATGGAATACTATTGATTGCCGTCAGGAGATCATGGGCGGCCTGGTTTTCAAGAGGGTTCTCGGAAAATACAAGCCCGATATCCTGCTGGTGGCTCGGGGTCACATAGACATCTCGCCCGTGCTGCCCATCAAGCTGACTTCCGCCGGTATGCGGCGTCGTGACGACCTGCCCGCCCTCGCCATACCCACCACTGCTAGGGTTCTGCGTCCCGCTCTCAACCAGCAATCCTTCGTACTTCTTCAGCCTCGGATCAAGTATGTGAATAGGCAGCCCTTCATTCTGCAGGGACACCTCGACGATCAGCTTGATCATCTGCGCGCGCTTGTTGAGATCGCTGACATTAGCCTCGATCTCGTCAATCGCCCTCGACACCGCAGCCTGCATTTCCGCCTGACGCTCTGGTGGAAGCTGGCTGGCAGCCAAAGTGGCTGCGAGCGCGCTGATCACTACATACCCAGCATACGCGACCGGGACAAAATTCATCTGGCCAGGCGCTCGATCATCTAGCGCCGCCATACTGGTCAGTACATCACGCGCCTTGACAGGATCCTGGCCTGCCAGATCAGTCAAGTACCGAGCAACAACATCAAAGTCCTTGGTAACTTTCCCCCCAAAAATCTGGACAAGGACTGTACTGACGAGCGCCGCACGGGTCTCTTCATTGCGGCTTCCCAGTTGCCGCATAAACTGACGCATCGCTTCACGCTTATACTGAACGAAGCCTACTGCCTTGCTGACTTCATCCCAATTTTCCCCTTTGCCCACTGCCCGTGCGGTCAGGAAGAGATCACCCAGTTTCTGCAAGGCCTCTTCACTGTTCTCGCCATATTCAGCTGCACTTTGCTGCCACTGCTCCAACGTCTTCTTCGGGCTCAGAACCGCCTTGACAGAGGTATCCGACACATACAAATCAGTCCGCGATTCTCGGTCCCGAGTGATCTCGTAAGCCTTGTCCAGATCCCGATTCAGCCCGGCTACCGAGTCCTTGCCAGTCTCTGCATCCTGGCGCACGGTAACCTCACCAGCACCCACCGTGGCACGGACGATCTGCTCGCGGTCCTTTTCATACTCCCAGCCACTGAGGTTGCCGTGGGTTTCGGACTTGCCGCCGCTTGGCTGCGACCAACTGCCGCCGACGTTGAGGTAATAACCGTGCTCCTTGTCCTTGCCGGCGATATCGCTGTAACCCAGCGTACCCGTGTCGAGCTTGAGGTTGCCGTTGTCGGCGGCGATCAACGCGCCATCGAGCTGGGTGTGGTGTTCGGTGCGAATGTCGACCTTGTTCCCCCCGGTGATGCGTGTCTGCTCCTGGACCCAGTTGGTCTTGCCAGTCGTCTGTCCGTAGCCCACCGAACCGCTGACACTGGCGCCGACACCTACGGAGACCGTTGCACTCAGGTCGAACTCCTTGCCCTCGACCTTGCCGGTATCCGCTACGGAAGCAACCTTGAGATCGCCTCCCACACGGCCGATCACCTCATCGCCACGCAATTGCGCTCCGGCGATGGTGGTGTCCTTGCCACTGCTGAACTTCAGCTGGTCCCCGGCATACAGGAACGCCTGTTGCTGCTGCTCGGCTTCACGCTTCAGGTCGCCCTTGCCGATATCGACACTGGCGTAGAAACCGACCTTGCCTTCGCCAAACGCCAACCCTGCCTCGCCACCACCGTTATGACGAGTGTTTTGGCTGTTGCTGTCGTTCTGCGCCGAGCGGATGTTGACGTCGTTGGCAGCAGCGACGTCAATGTCGCGTCCGGCACGGACCTGCCCGCCGATGATGTTCACGTCATGGCTGGCATCGAGCTTGACGTCACGACCAGCGTTGAGTTGGCTCGCTGACGAAGTACCCTGCATGCTGTCCTGATCAGCGACGCCATAACTGCCACCCGCTCCCAGCTTGATCCCGCCAGTGGTCCCGCCATGGATCCCACCCCAGCTCTTGGTCTGCTGGTTTTCCTGGCTGAAGCTGCCCTTGGCTACATCAAGGTTGATGTCTCGACCGCTGATGCTGATGTCCCGCCCCGCCTGCAACTGCCCGCCCTTGATGGTGACATCGTTGCCGGCCTTGACGTTGACGTCGTGCCCGGCATCCAGGGTGGAACCACGCTGACTTTCCTCGACCACCCGCTCGCGGCTGCCTTGCTTGGTGGTACCCAGTTTCACATCGGCGGTAGGCCCGGCGAAGAACTGACTGACAGCGTCGACCGCGCGCAAGGTGCTGGAAGTCTGGCTGACACCGTTCTCACCTTTACCCGCGCCCTCGATCGCGTCCTTGGTGTTGCCCAGGTTATGGTTGATCGTGACCCCGATGCCCTGGCTCTTCTGCTCGCGCTCGTGCTCCACCAGCAGACGCTCGCGGGCGGCATCGATGTTGATGTCGCGACCGGCTTCGAGATTGATGTCGTGCTTGGCCTTGAAGTCGGAACCGGTCTGGTTGATGTCACGCCCGGCGCGAACATCCAGGTCCTGGCCTGCCTGGATCTGACTGGCGGCGGCCAGTTGCTGCTCCAGGCGATCCTTGGCCTTCTGCTGCTCGCTGCCGAGGAACAGGCTGACGCCATTGTCATCGCCGGAGACGCCGAAACCTGTGCGTTTCTCGCTCGACCACTGGTGCTCGCTGTGCTCGTTCTGCGCAGCTGCCACGTTCACGTCGCGCCCGGCATTAAGGCTGACATTGCGCCCTGCCGCAATGCCACTGCCGGTCACATTGATATCGCGTTCGGCGGTCAGGCTGGCATCCTGCACGGCGGTCAACTGGCTGCCCACACTGGTACTGCTCTGCGCCTCTTGGCCGGCCTTCTTCGCCGAGCCCACGGAGATGAAGCCACCTGACACCGAGAGCCCGGTCTTTTTCTTGTACTGTTCCGAGTGGCTGTAGGCGGTATCGTTGGCCGACACCAGGTTGATGTCACCCTCCTTGTCCACCAACCCCGCACGCAGCTCGACGTCCTTGCCGGCATTCGCTTCGCTGGCGCGCAGGCGCACATCGCTGCCTGCGGCGATAACGATGTCGTTTCCGGCATCGAGCTCGCTGCCCACCTGCGTGGCGCGGGTCTGCAGCTGGCTCTTGCCGCTCTTCGACAGGCCCAGGAAGCCGGACTTGGTCTTCTTGCTGTACTCGCCGTGCTCCTCGACGCCGGACAGCACCGCCACATCGCCAGTGGCACCGAGCATGACATCACCGCCGGCCTTGAGTTGGCTGCCGATCACCGAGACATCGCGGCCACCGTCAATGGCGATGCCACCATCGGCCTGCTTGCTGACGTTGACCGTGAGATCGCCACCGGCCTCGATCACCGAGGCGACGTTGGTGCTGTGGTAGCTCTCTTTCTGCGTCGAGCTGCTGCGACCGAACGAACCCTTGCTCTTCTTCAGGTAGTAGGACGCGCTTTCGTTCTGGTCGGAGGCGATGGTCAGGTCGCGCTCGGCGTCAATGTCGACATCGCCCTTGCCCTTGACCTGGCTGGCAATGATGGCCATGTCCTGGCCGGCAGACAGCGATACGTCGCCGCCAGCCTTGAGCGTGGTCGAGACCTGGGTGACCTGGTCCTTGGACTGGGTGACCTTCTTGCTGCGGCTGAAACTGTGCGCTTCGTTGGCGGCGGAGCTCAAGTTCAAGTCTTCGCCCGCAGCCAGGGTGAGGTTGCGGCCCGCGTCGATCTGGCTGGCCACGGCAGTGAGGTCGCGGCCGGCGCCGATGCTCAGGTCGCGACCAGCGGTGACCGTGGCGCCGTGCTGCTGCACCGTGTTGTTGCGGTGCCGGTCGCTGTAGAAGCCTTCGCGCTCCTCGACCGACAGCATGCTGACATCGCGCCCGGCGTTAAGGGACAGGTCGCCGCCGCTCTGGATCACGCTGGCAACGTTCTGGATGTCCTGACCCGCATTGAGGCTGAGGCTGTTACCGGCTTCGATGCGTGCGGCGCTGTCCAGATAGTCCTGGTGCTGGCTGGTGCCGCCGAAATTGGTGACGGCGCGCACCTGGTCGCGCTGGTTGAGGATATCGCCATTGACCGCCGTCAGGCTCACATCGCGCCCGCTGATGATGCCGCCAGCACTGTTGCTCAGGTTGTTGCCGGCCAGCAGCTCCAGCCGCTCTCCGGCCTGGACCAGGCCGGTGTTGACCAGGTTGTTGCCAGCGGTGGCGGACAGGTTGCGGCTGGCCTGCAGGGTCCCGACGTTGGTCAGGTTCTCGCCAGCGATCAGTTGTACGTCCTGGCCGGCAATCAACGCACCGTTGGGGGCCAGGCGGTTGTTGGCCTGGGCCAGGTAAACCACCGGGACCAGGACCTCCTCGCCGTTGACCTGGTGTTTTTCCATCCACACGATGTCATGGGTCAGCGCCGCCACCTGGGAGGCCGTCAGGCCCACACCCAGGCTCAGCTGGAGCTGGTCCTTGCTGCGGATGGCGTTGTCCATCAGGTACTTGAACAGCTGATCGCCAGAGGTCTGGCCATCGATGAACTGCTGGCCGGTACGCGCCACCACCGCTTGCTGGATCAGGCGCTGCTCGTAGAGTCCATCACCCAGGCGCTTCCAACTCTGGTCCGGGTCGTAGCCAAGGTTGCCGAGCAGATAGTCCGAGCTCATGAACTGCTTGAGGTCGGTGAGGACCGGGTTGGTCTCGATCAGGTACTTGTGGGGCTTGCTGTTGTACTGGCTGTCCGGCATCCGAGTGACCCCAGGGATGTCAGGACGAGCACTGATTCCCAAGTTGCCACCGGCAGCCAGCTCGCGAACATCGGCACCGGGATGTCGCTGCGGGAGGGCTACATCAACCGGCGCGCCATTCGGCGCGTTGACACCGATGGCACTGGCATTGCCACCGACGGCGCCACTCTGATGGGCGATTCGGTCGATTTGTTGATGATTCTGTTCTAATGCTCTGGCATCCATGGCCTGCAGCGCCCCAGGCTGGGTGCCGGACACCATCGCCTGACGCTCCTGGATCGTGACGTCTGCGCCGCCTAGCTTCCAGCTTTGGGCCGGGCTACCCGAAGCGCTCCCACCCTGTCCACTCAGACGGAACAGGCCATTCTGGCCGGTGGGTAACGTGAAGCCGCCCAAGGCAAGCGGATTGACCTGCTGTTGTGCAAGGTCAGGGGGAAGTTGGGCATGGATATTGATAAGCGTACTGCCCGACGCCCCTGGCAATTTCGGATCGAACGCCTTGCCTGCTGGGGCATTAATCGTCACCCCCTCCTGGATGACGCTGTTGCTCAGATCCTTGGTCGCGTTGATGCTGACCCGACCGCCAGCCTGGACCACGGCATTCGCCGAACCAACCTGGGTGTCATGCACGATAGTGCGCTTGTCGAAGAACGTGACACCTTGGATCTGCGAGGGCAGCGGCGCCCTCACATCAGGGTTGTATGCCGGCGCAATATTAAGCGCACTGATCGCGAAATCGTCGGACCAACTCTTCCAACCGATGGTGACGACTGTGTTGTAGTTTGCGGTACCGCCGAGACGAGTCGTAGGCCTGCTCCGGGACTCGTTCCAGTTGGCATCCCACAGACGGATCGTACCTACCAGATTTCTAGGATTGTTACTGGCGACCCTTGTATACCCTGGGTCGTTGGCTGCGTTGTAGCGCATCACTGCTGCAAAGTACGGAATAGCGTATTTGACCCTGTCGACACCCGAAAGCGCGAACGACTTCAACTCCGTATAGGTACCAAGAGCCTCGCCTTTGTTGAGGAAGTCCTGGACATTGACCGCGATGTCACGTTGAGCGGTGATTACCGAAGCCGAGTTTTCCAACCGGCCACCAAGCACGAACATATCGCGACCAGCTCGGATGGCCCCGGCAGGCGAATCAATCTCTACCTTTCTCTCGAAATACTCCTCAAGCACCATGTGGCCAGCGCCAGAACCCGTCTGGCGCATGCCAATCGAGCTCCACGTCGGTGTCCCCGTGGTCTTGAAAATTTCTTTTCGGTTCTCGATGGCCTGCGCATTCAGGCGCATGTCCCCGGCACTCTCGAGGCTGCCGGAAATGTTCTCCACCTTGTTCGCCAGCCCGCCCGCGGCATTGCCGGCCACCGTCAAGCCACCCAGGCTGTAGACGTCGCCATAGAAGTTGGTCAAGGCGCCGGTATACAGCTGCATGTCCCCGCCGCTAAACAGCAGCCCACGGTCATTGCGCAGGCTGCCGCTGGTCACCCGCACCAACTGGTTGCCACCCAAAGTCCCCAGGTTGTTCACGCTACCGGCGTTGACCAGCAGATCCCCCGCCGAACTCAGCCGCCCCTGGTTGGTCAGCAGGCCCACCACATTGACCGTGGTGTTGCCTACGCCCGTGATGCTGCCATTAGCGCCAAGGGTCATCTGCGCCGCGCTCAACCCCAGTGTGCCCTGGCTGCTGGCCCGGCCATTGCCGTCGTAGCTGCCGCCCAGGTTCAGGCTAAGATCGCCGTCACTGGCGATCAGGCCATCGTTGCTCCAGTTGCCACCATTGCCCACCAGGCTGTCGAATGCCAGCAACTGGCCGCCGGCGGTCTGGGTGAGGTTGTTGACATTGACCGTCAGGCGCCCGGCCTGGATGGCGCTGCCGTTGGTCCAGCTGTCTGCGGTCAGGGTCAGGCCGCCGCGGGTGCTGAGGCTGCCGCCGGCACGGGTAAGGTTGGCGGTGTCGATGTCGAACACGCCCTTGCCGGCGTGCAGCACCTTGCCACCGACGTTCTGCAGCAGGCCGGCGCCGAGGGTCAGGTCACTGTTGCCGATCTCCACCTGGCCATTGCGGTTGTCGAACAACCCGCCAATGGCGAACTGGCTCTTGCCGCTGGTACCCACGGCACGCAGTTGCCCGCCCTGGTTGTCCAGAGTGGCGGCCGTGATGGCGAGGGTACTGGCGCTTTCGATGATGCCGGAGTGGTTGTCCAGGGCGCCGCTCAGCCCCAGTTCGATACGCTGGCCGACCATCTCGCCGCGCACGTCGCCACCGTTGAGCAGGCTGGCGCCGGTGACCTTGAGCAGGCCACTGGCGGAGATGCCGCCATCGCGGT
>Ga0247725_1001127_pt1 | contig 14706 bp, 11 predicted proteins | sample OKSTACKMCFT3sol_FD_183021 | JGI IMG/M metagenome (GOLD analysis project Ga0247725, IMG submission 183021) | Subsurface sediment microbial communities from gas well in Oklahoma, United States - OK STACK MC-FT3-sol | ecosystem: Environmental > Terrestrial > Deep subsurface > Rock core/Sediment... | reverse complement strand
TTTGCGGGTGCTCGGCCGCCAGGTGCTGGAGGCCGCCGAGCGCACCGGGCGCCTGGCCAACCGCCTGCTCGGACAGAACTGCTACCTGGTCGGCTCCTTCTGGGGCCAGCCGCTGCGCGAGAGTCGCGAGCTGGCCGAGGCGATGATCGGCCAGTGCGAGCCGGAGGCGCGCCTGGAATGCCTGCGCGACTATGGCGAGGACCCGCTGGTCAATGCGCGCAACTACCTGCTGCTCGGCCTCTGGGTGGCCGGCCAGCCGGGACGCGCGCGCCAGGTCTGCGCCGAGCTGCTCGAAGAGGTACGCGGCGGCGGCTTCGCCAACGCCATCTGCTACTCGCTGGTGTTCACCTCCATGCTCCACTGCCTGCTGCGCGAGCCGCAGCAGGTGGCGCAGATGGCTGCGGAGACCATCGGCCACTGCCAGCGCAACGGCCTGCAGGTGTGGCATGACATCGCCGACGTGATGGCCGGCTGGGCCCGGGTGGCCCAGGGCGACGCCGGCGGCCTGACCGACATCGAGCGCGGCGTGGCCGGCAACCGCCAGTCCATGTCGAGCATCGAGGTGACCCTCGGCAGCCTGCAGCTGGACGCCCTGCTGCGCCTGCAGCGGCACGAGGAGGCGCTGCAGCTGGCCAGCCGCCTGGTGCCCATCGCCCATCGCCGCGGCGACTACTACCTGCTGCCGGAGGTGCTGCGCCTGCAGGCCGAGGCCATGCTCGCGCTGGGCCGCGCCACCGGCGTGGCGGCGCTGCTGGACGAGGCCGGAGCGCTGGCCGAACGCCTGGGCGCCAACGCCTGGCGCCTGCGCCTGGCCATGACCCGCCTGCGCTGGCAGCCGACGGCGGCCCACCGCGAGGCGCTGCGCGAGGCGCTGGCGAGCTTCGTCGAGGGCGTGAAGACGCCGGACCTGCGCGACGCCGCGGCGCTGCTGGCCGGCTAGGCGCGCCTCGGGCTGTAGCTGTAGCCCAGGCCGCGATGGGTCTGGATCGGCTCGGCGTCTGCCGCCACCTGGCGCAGCTTGGCGCGCAGGCTCTTGATGTGGCTGTCGATGTTGCGCTCGTAGCCGGCGTCGGCCGGCACGCCGAGGGCGTCGAGCAGCTGCTCGCGGGAGAACACCCGCTCCGGCTGCGCCAGCAGCGCCTGCAGCAGGCGGAACTCGTGCCGGGTCAGCACCAGCAGCTGCTCGCGATAGTGGATCTGCACCCGCTCGGCATCCACGCGGAACAGTCCGAGCGCCTCCAGCGGCGGCTCGGCCGGGCGCGGCGCCATGCGCTTGAGGATGGCACGCACCCGCGCGGCCACCTCGCGCGGGCTGAACGGCTTGACCACGTAGTCGTCGGCGCCGATCTCCAGGCCCACCACCCGGTCGATCTCGGCGTCGCGCGCGGTGAGGAAGATCACCGGCACCTCGGAGAAGCGCCGCAGCCGCCTGCAGGCCTCGAAGCCGCTGATGTCGGGCAGGCCGACGTCGAGGATCAGCAGGTCCGCCGGGGTGCGCCGCTGGTACTCCAGCGCGGCCTCGGCCAGGTTCAGCCAGGTGGTGGTGAAGCCCTCGCCCTGCAGGGCGAACACCAGGGTGTCGGCGATGGCGGCTTCGTCTTCGACTATGAGGATGTGCGGCATGGCGTCCGTGCGGGCGGGCTGGAACTTGCCGGGCACGGTGCCGCATGCCGCCCATGGCGTCAATCGCGCCCGGCCACATACAGGCCGCTGAGGTAGATCAGCAGCAGCGCGCCGGCGATCAGCCATTGCTCCATGGTGAGGTCTCCCGAAATAGGTGGGCGACGTCCCTGTCCACCCGTGACAAACAGTGCAAAGCAAGGGCGCCGGCCGTGGCGCCCGTAGTCAGGCAAGCGGCCAGCGCGGCCGCACGCTGGCGATGAAGGCGCGTTCGCCCTCCAGCTGGCCGACCAGCAGCTGGCCGTCGGCGCTGATGCCGCTGACCTGTACCACCGGCACCGCGGCGGCGGCCAGCGAGTGCGCGTAGAGCCAGTCCTCGACCGTGCGCATGCCGTCTTCGGCGGTCCAGACGAAGCCGCGCTCCTCGTCGCCGGCATGACCGTCGCTGGCCACCCCGACCACCACCGCGCCATCGGCGCTGAGGGCGTTGGCCCGCGACACCAGGCCGCCATTTAGCCCGCCGAGGCTGCGCATGCCGGTGTCCTCGCGCCAGATGAAGGCGCGCAGGGCCTCGCCGGCCTGGCCGTCGCTGGCCACCCCGACTATGGTGCTGCCGTCGGCGCTGATCGCCGTGGCCGTGGAATAGTGGCCGCCGTTCAGCGTGCCCAGGCTGCGCAGGCCGTCCTGCTCGGTCCAGCGCACGGCACGGCGGGCGTTGTCGCGGGCGCCATCGTCGGCGTAGCCGGCGATCACCCGACCGTTGGCGCTGATCGCGCAGGCATGGCTGGTCAGGCCGCCGTTGAGCACGCCGAGGCTGCGCATGCCGCTGGCGAAGGTCCAGTAGAAGCCGCGGCAGGCATGGCCGGCGGCGCCGTCGGCGGCATCGCCGACCACCACCAGGCCGTCGGCGCTGCAGGCATAGGCCTGGGAGTAGCGGCCGTCGTTGAGCGTGCCGAGGTTGTGCAGGCCGCCCTGGCGGGTCCAGCGGAAGGCGCGGTCGGCGCCGCCGGCCTCGCCATCCTCGGCGGTGCCGACCACCACCCGGCCGTAGGCGCTGATGCCCTCGGCCGAGCAATAGCGCCCGCCATTCAGGCCGGCCAGCGGCTGCAGGCCGCCGGCGCGGGTCCAGATGAACGCACGCAGGTGCAGGGCGTCGGCCGGATCGGCGAGCATGCCGACCACGTGCAGGCCGTCCGCGCTTACCGCGCCGACTCGCAGGTAGCCGTCGCCGGCCAGCCCGGCGATGCGTTCGAGGCCAATGAACTCGGGTTCCACCGCGAGCAGCCGGGCGGTCAGCGCGGAGCTGGTCGGCCAGGCCTGGTACTGCAAATCCTTCATCCTTGTCACCATTTCATCTGCCGGATAACGCCGGTGACGCCCTCGTGAGCATCACCGGCCCGGGCCATTGTCCGGCGCAACGTTCGCCCAGCGTTCGCAGCCCTATTGCTGCCGGGGCGCGTGCGGCGAGGTGGGCTGGTGGGGTTTGGGCGGCAGCTCGCCGGCGGCCTCGCGCGGTGTGCCGACGCCGGCCTCGGCGGCCCAGGCGGAGAAGGAGAAGGACAGGGGCCAGGCAGATGGCCGCGAATTTCTGGTACATGGTGTGTTCCTCGTCGTTCCTGAAGGAGCGCCACCGACTTCCTCGCTGGTGGCCAGCCATGCCCACCGGCGCTCTGCCGGCGGGTCACGGGAACAGGTTGACGAGGCTGCGTTCGCCATTCGTTCGCACCCGGCCGGGACCACCGGGCCGCAGACGAACGGCACGGCGTCAGCCGAAGTAGGAGCCCCTGGGCGCCTCCAGGCCGGACCAGAGTTCCTCGATGTGGCGGAAGCCCCACTCCTCGGCCGACTCGCGCCCGACTATCTTGTCGCGCCCGACCAGCTTGGCCAGGTCGATCACCTCGGTCGGGATCGGCACCCTGGAACGGGCGGAGAAGAACACCTTGACCCGCGGCGTGAGCAGCGACTTGGCGTGCTGCTCCATGACCACCCCGAGGCGGCCGCTCTCCAGGCGCACCAGAGCGCCGACCGGGTAGATGCCCACCGACTTGACGAAGGCCTGGAACAGCTGCGGGTCGAAGTGGCCCTGCCACTCGGCCATCTTGCGGATCGCCTCGGCCGGGTCCCAGCCCTGCTTGTAGGGCCTATCCGAGGTGATGGCGTCGTACACGTCGCAGATCGCCCCCATGCGCGCCAACAGGCTGATCTGCTCGCCGGCCAGGCGGTGCGGGTAGCCGGAGCCGTCGAACTTCTCGTGGTGGTGCAGGCACACATCGAGCACCAGGGCACTGACCTGGCGGTTCTCCAGCAGCAGCTCGGCACCGGCCTCGGGGTGGCGGCGCATGGTGCCGAATTCGCTGTCGGTGAGCTTGCCCGGCTTGTTCAGGATGGCATCGGGAATGGCCATCTTGCCGACGTCGTGGAGCAGACCGGCCATGCCGGCCTCGCGCACCTGCTCCTCGCCCAGGCCGAGCTGGCGGCTGAGGGCGATCATCAGGGCGCACACCGCCACCGAGTGCATGTAGGTGTATTCGTCGCTGGTCTTCAGCCGGGCCAGGCTGATCAGCGCATTGGGATGGCGCAGCACCGAGGCGGAGATTTCCTCGACCAGCTCGGCCGCATGTTCCAGCTCGATGGCCTGGCCCATGCGCGCGTCGCGGAACATCTCGACTATGGCCTGCTTGGAGCGCGCGCACAGCTGGCGGGCGCGCTGCACTTCCTCCTCCAGGCTGGCCCGTGCCGGCGTCGGGCTGGCCTCGGCCGCGGCCAGCAGCTGCGCCTCGGTCTCCGCCTCGACCTCCTCGACCGAGCGGCTGGCGTGGCCCGGCGCCACGTCCTTGCCCTTGCTGACGTCGATCCACACCTCGTGGATGTTGGTGTCGCGGATGCGCTGCAGGTCGCGCTCGCTGTCGAGCAGGAAGCGCCCCTTCCAGAACGGATGGTCCATCCATGAACCGCAGAACTCGTGGATGTACATGCCGAGGCACAGCTCGGCAACGGCGATACGTTTCAGCACAGTGGATGACCGCAAATCGGCAGCCTGTGCCTGGCGCGGACCCCCGGCGCCAAATCAGGGCACATTGCTATCACGGGGAATTCTAGGCTGCGCCGAGCATTCGCGACAGAGGCGGCGCCGGCTATCATCGCCGCAGCCCAACCCATGGAAGACCTCATGCGCCGCTCGCTTACCGCCCTCAGTGTCCTGCTCCTGCTGCTGCTCAACACCCTGGTCCTGATCGGCCCGCTGCTGCTGATCGCCCTGCTCAAGCTGGCGGCGCCCAACCGGCGCCTGCGTGCCCTGTTCTCGCGCGGGGTGATGTGGGTGGCGGAAACCTGGGCGGAGATCGACAAGCTGATCTTCGCCAGCCTCACCCCGACCGTCTGGGACATCCGCGGCGGCGAGGGGCTGCGCCGCGACCGCTCCTACCTGGTGGTGAGCAACCACCAGTCCTGGGTCGACATCCCCGCGCTGGTCCAGGCCTTCAACCGCAAGACGCCCTACTTCAAGTTCTTCCTCAAGCAGGAGCTGATCTGGGTGCCCTTCCTCGGCCTGGCCTTCTGGGCCCTCGACTACCCCTTCATGAAGCGCTACTCCAAGGCCTACCTGGCGCGCCACCCGGAGATGGCCGGCAAGGACCTGGAGATCACCCGGCGTGCCTGCGAGCGCTTCAAGGACCTGCCGGTGACCGTGGTCAACTACCTGGAGGGCACCCGCTTCACCGCGGCCAAGCAGGCCCAGCAGGGCTCGCCCTACCAGCACCTGCTCAAGCCCAAGGCCGGCGGCGTGGCCTTCACCCTGGCCACCCTCGGCCCGCAGCTGGACGCCCTGCTCGACGTCACCCTGGTCTACCCCGGCGGTCAGGCGCCGGGTTTCTGGGCGCTGATCAGCGGCCAGGTGCCGCGGGTGATCATGGATATCCGCACCCGCGAGCTGGATGCCCAGCTGTGGGCCGGCGATTACGAGGGCGACCCGCAGTTCCGCCAGTACGTGCAGGCCTGGGTCAGCGCGCTGTGGCAGGACAAGGACGCGCGCATCGCCGAGCTGCGCCGCGAGCTGTGAGGCCTCAGCGGCCGAGCAGGCGGGCCAGGCCGTCGCGCAGCGGGGTGGCCGGCGCCAGCTGGTAGCGCTGGCGCAGCAGGCGGTTGTCCGCCCGCGAATGGCGGATGTCGCCGGGGCGGGCTTCGGCATGGCACACCGGCGGCAGCTGGCCGAGCACCTCACCGATGGCCGCCAGCAGCTGGTTGAGGCTGATCGACTGGGCATGGCCGACGTTCACCGCCTCGCCCACCACCTCGGCGCGGGTCAGGCCCTGCACCAGCAGCGGCACCAGGTCGGCCACGTAGAAGAAGTCGCGGGTCTGCTCGCCGTCGCCGAACACCGTGATCGGCGCGCCCTTCAAGGCCCGCTCGGTGAAGATGCTGATCACCCCGGAATAGGGCGAGGACGGGTCCTGGCGCGGGCCGAAGATGTTGAAGAAGCGGAAGATCGCCGGCTCCAGGCCATGCTGGCGGCGGTAGAAATCCAGGTAGTGCTCGCTGGCCAGCTTGTCCGCGGCGTAGGGCGTGAGCGGTGCCTTGGCGGTGTCCTCGGTCACCGCCACACCTTCGCCGTTGTTGCCGTAGATGGCGGCGCTGGAGGCGAACAGCACGCGGCGCACGCCGGCCTCGCGCATGGCCTCGCAGACATTCAGGGTGCCGATGAAGTTGCTCTGGTGGGTGGCCACCGGATCGTCCACCGAGGCCTGCACCGAGGCCACCGCGGCCAGGTGCGCCACCGCCGCGCAGCCGGCCACGGCGCGGCGCACCAGGGCGGCGTCGGCGACGTCGCCCTCGATCAGTTCGACGCGGGCATCGTGCAGCGGCAGGTTGGTGCGCTTGCCGGTGGACAGGTTGTCCAGCACGCGCACCCGGTGACCGGCGGCCAGCAGGGCATCGCACAGATGCGAGCCGATGAAGCCGGCACCGCCGGTGATGAGGATCAGGGAGTCGGACATGCGGGCCTCATGCATGACGGTAGTAACGGTCCAGCAGCGCCGGCAGGCCGGCGCGCCAGGCCCTGGGCTTGATACCGAAGGTGTGCAGGATCTTCTTGCAGGCCAGCACCGCGTGCTGCGGCTCCTCGGCCGCATCGGGGCGCGCGGCATGGGCCTGGGGCGTGATCTCCTGGACCCGCAGCGGGTGGCGCGTGCGCGCCTCGCCGAGCAGCGCCTGGCCCAGGGCCAGCGGCGTGGTGGCCTCGTGGGCGCCGTAGTGATAGATGCCCCAGAGCGGGCTCTGGCAGTCCAGCTGCTTGAGCACGGCGAGGATGACCCGCGCGGCATCGTCCACCAGGGTCGGGTTGCCACGGCGGTCGTCGGCCATCAGCAGTTCCTGGTCCTGCGCGGCACGCTTCAGGAAGCGCCCGAGCAGACCATCGGCGCTGTCGTCCAGCAGCCAGCCGAAGCGCAGCAGCACATGCCGCGGGCAGGTGGCGCGCACGCTCTGCTCGATGCGCAGCAGGGCCTGGCCGCGCTGGCCCAGCGGCACCGGCTCGTCCTTCTCGCTGTAGGCGGTGGCGCGCGCGCCATCGAACACCCGGTAGCTGGAGGGCTGCAGGAGCAGGATGTTGTGGTGCTGGCACAGCTCGGCGAGGCGTTCCACGGCGCGCTCCTGCTGGGCGAAACGCGCCGCATCGCAGCCCTCGGCCTGGAACCAGTCGTGGTAGTAGGCCAGGTTGATCAGCGCGTCCGGGCGGGTCTCGTCGAGCAGCTGGGTGAGGCTGGCGACATCCCAGCCACCTTCCGGCGGGCGCGGGGCGAGGAAGCCGATGTCCTCCTCGGCGCCCTGGCGCACCAGCGCCTGACCCAGGGCATTACCCCCTCCCAGCAACAACAGCCGCATTCGCATGATTCAGCACAAGACCCGACAGACCCGAAGAAGCCCCCGCCTGGTGGCGGGGCGAAAACGGCATTCTGCGGGTTTCGCGGTGGCGCGTCACTAGCGCGGACCGATCACGGCCCCGTCACGCCTGGAAGAAGCTCACACGGCTGCTCAGCTGGGTGGCCAGCCCCGCCAGTTCCCGGCTGGCCGCCGCCACCTGCTCCGAACCCACCGCCGTTTGCCGGGTCGCCAGGTGGATACGGCTGATATTCTGGCTCACCTCCTCGGCCGCCTGGCTCTGCTGTTCCGAGGCGCTGGCGATCTGTGCGTTCATGCTGTTGATCGCGCTGACCTCCTGGCGAATCCTCGCCAGCGCGTTCTCCGCCTGGCTGGTCTGCTCCACCGTCTGCCGGGCCAGATCCCGACTGGCATGCATCACCGCGGCGGCCTTGCCGGCGCCATCCTGCAGCTTGCCGATCATCTCGCGAATCTCGCGGGTCGATTCCTGGGTACGGCTCGCCAGGGAACGCACCTCGTCGGCCACCACCGCGAAACCACGGCCATGCTCGCCGGCGCGGGCCGCCTCGATGGCCGCGTTGAGCGCCAGCAGATTGGTCTGCTCGGCGATGGAATTGATCACCTCGATGATGGTTTCGATGTCGGCGCTGTCGTGGGATACCTGCTGCACCGTGACGGCCGCGTTCTCCAGGGTTTGCGCCAGGTGCTGGATGCCGCCGGCGCTGTCCTTGACCAGGCGGTCCCCCTGGTCGGCCTCGCTGTCGGCATTGCGCGTGGCCGCGGCGGCGGTGCCGGCATAGTCCGCGACCTCGCTGACGGTGGCCGCCATCTGGTTGACGGCGGCGGCCATCTGCTGCGCCTCGTCGGACTGCAGGCGAATCTGCTCCTGGTTGCTGTCGGCGGTCTGCTGCAGCTGCGCGGCAGCCGCCGCCAGCTGCTCGGAGGCGCTACGCACCTGCACTATGGTTTGCGCCAGGTTGCCCAGGCTGCCGTGCAGGGCCCCCATCACGCTGTCCGGGTAGCGGGTGTCCAGCTTCTGCTGCAGCTGCCCCGCCGCCAGGTTGCGGATCGCCTCGGCCACCTGATAAGGCTCGGCACCCAGGGTGGACTTCAACTGGCGGATGATCACCAGCGAGATGACCGCACTGAGCACGGCACTGATCAGCGTCGCCAGCAGGATCAGCCACTTGAAGCCGGTGGCAGTCTCGCGCACGGCGCCGACCTTCTGGTTGACGATCGCCTCCTGGAAGTCGATGAAGGCATTGATGCGCCTGAGCCATTCGCTGTAGGCGGGGGAGACCTCATCCAGCAACAGGCGCACAGCCCGGTCGCGCTCACCGCCCCGGCGTTCGGCGATCAGCTGGCGGGTCAGCGCCAGAGTGCTTCGTTCGATCTCGTTGATCTGCTCCAGCAGGTGCCGCTCCTGGGCAGAGGCTCCCGTATCGGCCACCAGCGCACCCATGGGGGCGGCGGACTCGGCATAGAAGCTGGCCAGGCGCTCGATGTCGCGCAGATGGGCCTGCAGTGCCTGCTCGTCATCCACCAGCACCGCATCGCGAATGGCGATGGCGCGGTCATGCACGCTGCCGCGGAAGTTGATGGCATAGCGCTGCTTCAGCGCGGCATCCTCACTGACGTCGGTCAGCGTGGCATCAATAAAACCGACCCGCTGAACGCCGATCAGGCTGATCAGCAGCATCAGGGACAGGATCAGGCCGAAGCCCAGGCTGAGACGCAGGGCGATGCTCATGGGCGTGCGCATGATGAACTCCGGGGGCAGGTGGAAGAACGACGTCAACTTGATGCCATAGTGACATCATCGCAGTGTACAGGTTTTCGTATTTTTCTATACATGAAATAGATTTTGTATAAGTTTGCCGCATACGCGATCCGCTACCCATGTCAGGCGTTGCCTCTCATCGCTCGAACTATCACATCGCCCGCCAGGCATTTGCGGCACACTGCCCGACGACTACCGCAGGGGGGAATGCAGGGTGAAACCCATAGTCGATCCGCGCTATTCGGAGGCCTCGGCGCCGCCACAGATCTCCCGCTTCCTGCTGCAGCACGCGCGCGCCTGCGGGCATGACCCGGCGCTGCTGTGCCGCGGGCTGGGCTTCGCCCCGGACGACCTGAAGCGGCCGGACTATCGCCTGTCCTTCCGCCAGAGCTACCAGCTGGTGCGGCGCGCCCAGCAGCTGCTGGACGACGGCGGCCTGGGCCTGACCGTCGGCAGCCGGCAGACCCCGGTGTCCTGGGGCCTGGTCGGCCTGGCCATGCTGGCCTGCGCGGACCTGGGCTCGGCCCTGCAACTGGCGCTGCGCTACCAGTGGCACATCGGCAGCCTGCTCGACTACCGCATGGAGATCGCCGGCGACCAGGTGCTGATCCACGCCACGCCGCGCTTCTTCGATCCGGAGGTGGCGGTGTTCTACTTGGAGGAGGCCTTCTCCAGCAGCCTGGCCATCGTGCGCTTCCTCGCCGGGCAGGACCTGGTCGCCAGCCGCATCGAGGTGCAGTACCCCAGGCCGGCGCACGCGCAGCGCTATACCGAGCTGTTCCGCTGCCCACTGCGTTTTTCCGGGGAGCACAACCTGATGCAGTTCCCACTCGCCTGGCTGGAGCTGCCGCTGCCGACCCGCGACGACTATGTGGTGGCCGAGGCCTGCCTGCTGCTGGACGAGACCATCCGCCACGACCAGGGGCTGAGCGACCTGGTCGAAACCATCGAGCGCGAGGTGCGCAAGAACCTCGGCGAACCGCCGTCGCTGGGCCAGCTGGCGCGCCAGCTGAACCTGAGCGAGCGCACCCTGCGCCGGCGCATCGGCGCGGCCGGCCTGAGCTACTCCGGCATCGTCGACGAGCTGCGCCGCACCCGCGCCCTGCAGCTGCTCGGCCAGCGCGACAACCGCCTGATCGACGTGGCCTGCGCCACCGGCTTCAGCGACGTGCGCAACTTCCGCCGCGCCTTCAAGCGCTGGACCGGGGTCACGCCGCGCACGGCGAAGCAGCGCATCGCCCAGGAGCCCTAGCACCGGCCCGCCGGGGCCGGCACGGGCTTCAGCCTTCCTGGTAGACCGGCCAGCGCTCGACGATCCGGCCGCTGCGCACGGCAAGCAGGTCGCCGAACTGCAACAGCACCGACTCGCTCTGGGTCGGCCGCAGGAACACCTGGTCGTCCACCCGCAGCCCCGCCGCCGGCGAGGCGTTGAGCAGCTCCTGGTTCGAGCTGCGCCCGTACAGGCCGCTCAGCTGCAGCCCGGCCGGCGAGGCGAAGTCGGCCTGCCAGTTGCCGCCATAGACGAAGAAGGTCTCGCGCAGGTTGACGTCCCACCAGGCCAGCAGCCGCGACTTCTCGTCCAGCGCCGGCAGGCGCAGCGCCCCGGCGCTCTTCAGCACCGGCGTGGCGATGTACACCGCCGGCACATGCTCGGCCAGCGACGGCAGGTCGTAGTGGCTGGGCTTGAGCAGGCCGGTGCCGATCGCCACCTCGCTGCTCAGGGTCTCCTGCTCGTGGGCGCGGTAGCTGGGGCTGCCGGCGGTGTTCAGGGTCAGACCCTCGCGCCATAGCGCGGGGAAGCGCTGGCGGGTGAAGTCGACGCAGCCCTGGTAGCGCGCCATGACCTTAGCCAGCAGCTCGTCCGGGGTGCCGAGCAGCGCCGGCAGGTTCATCCCGACGAAGGGGTCGTAGCCCATGAAGCCGGCGAACTGCAGGTGCTGCGGATGGTCCGCGATCAGCTGCAGCAGCGGCGCCAGCGCCTGCGCCTCGCCCACCCCGCCACGGTGCAGGCCGACATCCAGCTCGATGTTGATGCGCAGCCGCGTGCCCAGCCCCCGGGCCAGCGCCAGGTACTGCTGCAGGCGCTCGGGGCTGTCGATCAGCCACTGCAGCTGGCGCGTCGGGTCGAAGGGGCCGCGGTGCTGCTGGTAGAACAGCTGCGCGGAGCGCACCGGCAGGGGCTTGCCCAGCAGGATGTCGGCCTCGGGAAACAGCCGCGCATCGTGGTTGAGGAAGGGCTGGTGGAAGGACATCAGGCGCCGCGTGCCGAGGCGCTCGCCGAGGTAGCGCAGCAGCTCGGGGGACGGCAGCGACTTCTCCACCAGGCGCAGCTGCTTGCCGCTGCGGGCGAGGAACTGGCGCACCACCTCGATGTTGTGGTCGAGGCGGTCGAGGTCGATCAGCAGCACCGGGCGCATCGGCCCGTTGGCCTGCAGCTCGCGGTTGAGCGCCTGAAAATAGGCGTCGTGCGGCTGCCCGCGATCCCCCGGGCGCAGCCAGGCGGCCGCCAGCAGCCCGCCGGCGGCACCCAGCCCGCCCAGCATCAATGCGCGTCGTTTCATGCTATTCCCTCAGGCGAGGCCGAACAGGCCGGCCAGGTGTGCGTTGACGAAGCGCCCCTGGGGGTCCAGCGCCTGGCGCACCTCGGTGAATTCCTGCCAGCGCGGATACAGCGCCTGCAGCTGGCGCGCCCCCAGGCTGTGCAGCTTGCCCCAGTGCGGCCGGCCCTGGTACTTCCAGAAGATCGGCTCGATGGCGGCGAAGAAGTTGTGATAATCCATCGCATAGTGCTGGTGCACCGAGATCGCGCAGCTGTCGCGGCCCTCGAACATGCTCAGGGGAATGTCGTCGGCCTTGATGTAGCGGTACTCGATGGGGAACCAGGTGCGCAGGTTGCCGTCGTCGATGCGCTTGAGGATCTCGCGCAGGCAGGCCGGGCCATGCTCGGCCGGCACCGAGTACTCCATCTCGTTGAAGCGCACGTTGCGCACATTGGCGAAGACCTCGTGGGAGGCGCCCACGCGGCCCTCGAAACTGGCCAGGTGGCGCAGGTTGTTGAGCAGGCTGCGGCGCAGCTCGGGGAAGTCGCTGAGGTGCTTGTCCAGCCCCTCGATCAGGCCGATGAAGCCGTTGCCGCCTTCCTCGTCCGGCGCCAGCGGCGGCGTCGCCGGGTCCTCGGTCTCGTTCAGCGCCACCGCCAGGGCGTAGTCGGAATGGGTGACCACCAGCATCTCCCAGTGCTGGTGGTCGCGCTTGAGGTTGTCGACGTCCTCCAGCAGCTCCTCGGTCCTGGCGATCCACTGACGCTCGCGCAGCCGGTAGGCGGTGCGATTCTGCAGGCGCACGCGGGTCACCACGCCCAGCGCGCCGAGCGACACGCGCGCGGCGTCGAACAGCGCGGGGTTGTTCTCGCGACTGCAGTCGAGCACCTCGCCGCTGGCGCTGACCAGCTGCAGGCCGCAGACCTGGGTGGAGTAGGAGCCAAACTCGATACCGGTGCCGTGGGTCGAGGTGGCGATGGCCCCGGCCAGGGTCTGGTAATCGATGTCGGCCATGTTGACCAGCGCCTGGCCGACCGCCTGCAGCGGCGCGCCCATCTGCGACATCGGCGTACCGCCGCCGAACTCGGCCTGCAGGGTCCGGGCGTCGTGTTCGAGCAGGCCGGCGAAGTGGCTCAGCGACAGCAGGGTGCCATCGGTGGGCACCAGCGCGCTGAAGGAATGCCCGGAACCGACCGGGCGGATCTTGCCCGGCGCCCGGCGGATGACCTGCACCAGCTCGTCGAGGTCCCTGGGGGCCAGGCGCTCCAGCGGCAGGCAGCTCTGCGCCCCCGACCAGTTGCGCCAGGGCATGGGCCGCGGCGCGCCGGCCGGCTCGGCCCACAGGCCACGCCCCGGCAGCGCCAGGAGGGCACCCAGCAGGCTGGCGCGCTGCAGCAGTTGGCGGCGGGAGAACGGCTGGCCCATGTCAGCGTCCCTGCGCCACAGGGGCGCCCGCCATGAAGGCGATCAGCGCGCGGAACTCCTGCTCCGAGCACTGCATGCACATGCCCATCGGCGGCATGCCCTGGAAGCCGTTGATGCTGTGCTCCAGCAGGGTGTCCATGCCCTTGTCCAGGCGCGGCGCCCAGGCCGCGACATCGCCGGTGAGCGGTGCGCCGGCGGCCGGGTTGGCATGGCACTGCCGGCAACTGGCACCATACAGCTGCGCCAGTGCCGCATCCGCCGGCATGGCCTGCGCCGCTGCGACCGGCGACGGCGTGCCGGCCTCCTCGCCGCAGCCTGCCAGCCCCACACACAGCCCCAGCACCGCGGCCCAGCCGCGCCAGCCCCTGCCCCACCCTGCCCGCATAGCCCTCTCCCACGCTCGCTGTCGTTTCGATGCCATCACACTAGAGCAGCACCCAGCGACAGATGAGGGCCCAAACGGCCAGCCAAGCGCCTGTTCGCGGCCAAGGCGTGGCGCCATTCAGTCGAAGCTCAGCTCCACCTTGGTCCACAGGGTGCGCCCCGGCTCGTCGATGGCCACCGGCTCGGCCGGGTAGCCGAAACCGGCGTTGCCGGCCAGGTTGAGGTGTTCGGCGTAGTCCTTGTCGAACAGGTTGTCGACGCCGGCGCTGAGCTTGAGGTGTTCGCTGACGCGGTAAGCACCGTTGAGCGAGAACACGCCGAAGCCGGCGCTGTTGCCGAGGTCGCGGCCGACCACGTTGCCCTTGCCCTCGTCCACGCGGTTCTGCTGGGCCACCACGCGCCACAGGGCGCCGGCACTCCAGGACTCGCGCTCGTAGGTCAACCCCAGGCGCGCCTCCAGCGGCGGCATCTGCGGCAGTGCCTCGCCGTCGCTGCTGTTCTTGCCCCAGGCGTAGGCCAGGGTGGCGTCGGCCTTCCAGGTGTCGGTGAGGTCATAGGCGACACCCAGCTCGCCGCCCATGATGCGCGCATCGATGTTGTCGGCCTGGGAGACCAGGCTGCCCATCATGTTGCGGCTGTAGCTGAACAGGATGTAGTCGCGCACCTGGCCGACATATCCGGATGCCCAGGCCAGCAGGTCCTCGCCGGCGTACTGCACGCCGAAATCGAGCTGGGTGGTCTTCTCCGGCGCGATCCCGTCGAAGGCGTTGACCTCGCCCTCGGGAGCGCGCTTGGGCGAGAACAGCTCCCAGTAGTCGGGGAAGCGCTGCACATGGCCGATGCCGGCATAGAGGGTGGTCGGCGAGTCGGCCAGGTCATACTCGTAGCGGGCAAAGCCGCTGGGCAGGGTGTCGCTGCGCTGCTCTCCGGCGGTCGGGTTGGCCTGCACCATGCTCATGTGGGTGACAGTTTGCCGGTAGTCCGTGGCGTCGGCACGGTCCAGGCGCGCGCCGCCAATCACCCGGCTGCGCTCGGCGGCCTGCCAGGTCAGCTCGGCGAAGGCGCCGTAGTTGTGCATCACCG
>Ga0247725_1001126_pt1 | contig 14718 bp, 13 predicted proteins | sample OKSTACKMCFT3sol_FD_183021 | JGI IMG/M metagenome (GOLD analysis project Ga0247725, IMG submission 183021) | Subsurface sediment microbial communities from gas well in Oklahoma, United States - OK STACK MC-FT3-sol | ecosystem: Environmental > Terrestrial > Deep subsurface > Rock core/Sediment... | reverse complement strand
CGGCCTCGAGCAGGGTATAGGTACCGACAATATTGGTCTGGATGAAGTCGGCCGGCCCGTCGATGGAACGATCCACATGCGACTCGGCGGCCAGGTGCATCACTGCCGTTGGCTTGAACTCGGCCAGCACCGCATCCAGCGCAGGCCCATCGCAGATATCAACCTGGTAGAAGCGATAGCGCGACGAGTCGGACACCGAAGCCAGGGACTCCAGGTTGCCGGCATAGGTCAGCTTGTCCAGATTGGTGACCACATGGTCAGTGTTCTCGATCAAATGCCGGATCACGGCTGAACCGATAAAGCCGGCACCGCCGGTAACCAGAATGCGCAAACTCATAATCTTCTCTTACTTGGATGGGTACCAATGGGTAAGCAACTGCTCGTATTCGGCAAGCACCTGCGGCCAGGTAAAACGTTCACGAAAGCGTATGCCACTGGCAGCCTTCATGCTCAACACGCCGGCATCGTCTCCCAGCAGACGGTCGAACAAAGCCGCGCAGGATAACTCATCCGCGAAATAAGCCGCACCAGGGCCGGCAACCCAGCGATTGAAGTGGTTGTCATGCGCGATGACCGCACACCCGGCACCGAGCGCCTCAACCAAAGAAGGGTTGGTCCCGCCAACACGGTGCCCGTGCAAATAGAAGCGGCTGAAGAAGCGTAGCGCCTGCACCACACGCGCCTCATAAATCGCCCCGGGGAAAATGACCTCGGCGCTGGCAGCCTGCATTACCTGGCGATGGAAAACATTCTGCTCCGGTTGAAAATTTCCCAGAACGACCAACTTGTGCCCACGCACCGCGCGACTGAATGCGCGAACCATCTCCAAAAAGGAGTTCTCCGGCTCGGGGCGCGCAATGATGACGGAGAAAGCTCCCGGCTCAAGACCATAGGCCGCCAAGGCACTGACATCGGCCTCCAGCACCTCGTCACCGCCGTAGGGAATCATGGTGATTTTGCCATCACGCACACGCGTTGCCAGGTGGTTCTTGATTTCCGGATGGTCGGCAACGAGGTGATTGCCCCCCCAGCACCCCATCCATTCGTTAAGCCAGAACCAGGTCTTCGCTACCGTCCCCCATTTATCCCGGCGCCACTCAATACCATCCATATTGATGACATTGGTCTGCCCCTTGAGGCGCTGCATCAGGTTGAAAATGGCGGTGTTGTAGCCAAGAGTCAGAAATAGCCCCGACTGACCGAGCGCATGCCATGTCGCCTTCCAGTCGAAAATGACCGTACCGGCAGCCCCCGCGCGGCTTACAGGAAAGTGGATGCGCCGTACGCCTTGCCACTCGCTTTCCCATGCAGCACCGTCACCATCCTCTTGGCAGTAGACCGTGACCTGCCAGCCCTTGGAAACCAGAAAGAGCGAAAGCTTCTCAGCAAAGGTTTCAAACCCCCCATGCTGCGCCGGCACGCCACGCGTACCCAGGATATAAAGATGCTTATCCGACATACAAAACCCTAAAGATCGATAATCTCGGCGACCTTACGCTCAAAGTCTGCCGGGTTAAAAAGTTGAGCCTGCGCTCGCGCCCCTTGGGCTAGCTGCGCATGAAGAGCACGGTCCGCGGCAATGAGCCGGATCGCATCAGCGATCCGTTGCGTCTCATAGCAGGAAATCAAATAGCCCTGCTGGCCGTCGGTAACAATCTCAGCTGGCCCACCAACCGGTGGCACAATGACAGGCAAGCCGTAAGACATGCCCTCGAGGATAGTCAGGCCAAATGTCTCGACCCACTCATCGGGACGTGACAGGTTCAATAGCAACGACGCCCCCGCATAAAAACCCGACAAGTCGGACTGCCGCGCAAAGATGCTTACATTCTCGGGAAGTTCTAATCCCATGAAGTAAGCGTCGATTTCCTCCTGCTCGGCATTCAGTACCAAGGTAAAGCGTATGTGGGTTTCTACAAGAAGCTGAGCAATCCGGATGAACTCCGCAACGCCTTTGTACTTCTTCAAGGAGCACACCATCAGCACATTGAACCGCTCGCCAGCCGAGGCCTGCGGCACAGTGCTGAGCGTAGTCTCCAGAGCATTGTGCAAGACAAATTGCGCACGCCCAGCAAAACCTTCTGTGCGCAGAAGGTAGTCGGACACAAAGATGATCTTCTGTGCCGTCAGCCCGATCACCAAACGTAGAAATTTCTTCAATAGCGCCGGCCGAATTGAAGTTTCGTGCACATGATAAATAACCGGTTTGCGCATCAGCTTGGCAGCCAGCGCGGCGCCAAAAGGCATCATCGTGTTCACATAAAACACCACATCCTGCGGCCAGTAACGCAAGCAGGAGAAAAACAAATGTGCCTGTGAAAGCAGGTAATAGAACAGCGTTATGAGTTTGTTTTCAGAGCGCCGATAGAAAACCTGGCGTCGCTGCCCTGGCAGGCCGGTAAGAAAACCATCCTGATGAGAACTGGTCAGCACCTCCACGGAACGACCGAGAGCACTCATTGCCGGAACGATCTGCGACAAGACCTTTGGACTGCCACTGCGATCATTAAACAAATGAATGAATAGCAACTTACTCATTCGTCGAACCTGCCTTTAAGAAACTTTGCAGGCACGCCCCCGTAAATAGAATTCGCCTTGTACACCCCCTGAGTCAACAACGCACCAGCTGCAATAATGCAACCATCCTCGACAACTACGCCATCGAGAACAGTAACCTTCGCACCAATCCAGCATCCACTCCCTACCTTGATACCTTGGTGAGATACGCCTTGCACGCGGATTGGCAGCTGCGCATCGGAATAATTATGATTCTCCGAATGGAAAGAAACATAATTACCGATAATAGTATCATCCCCTATTTCAACACCGCCTGCACAGCCGAGGAAAGAGTTAGAGCCGACCCCAACATTACTCCCTATCCGCAAGCCTTTACCGATGAAGCGCAAACTCCCAGTACACTCGACCACTGTTCTCTTCTGAATGGAAACATGATCACCAAAAACCAAGCCATCGCGTGAAAGTGCATTTATCACACAACCATCCTCGATATGCACAGCGCGACCAAATTGCATATGAGACTTCGCCAATAACTGAACACCCTTACCAACCATCACAAGCCGCCGCAACCGTAACACGCCACGCACGCACATCATGAACTTAGAGAAAGCGAGCCAAAATAGATATTCATTGGGAATACGACCATCAAGATAGAAAGACTCCCCCTTCAACCTTGATGCAACCCAGCTCAAAACTACTTTAATAATCATATTTTAAGAAAACGCCAATCTCTAAATTTGACAAAAAGCTTAAACTTAACAAGAGCATAATAGATACGCATTAATAATTTAAATGCGAAAGACTCTCTTTCAAAAACAACATCCATAGCCTTGATATTGTCTTTCCATCGAAAAAGTGCTCGATCCGGAGACTCTCGCGTATCTGAAGAGAGGCTATGCTCGAGAACCGCATCAAGAACATAGATCTTTTTAAAGTGACACTGATATCTTACAAAAAATTCAGTATCAGTCCCATAAAAATTCAGGCGCGCATCATATAGCGGTCGCATTCTTTCATAACAAACCCTAGTTACAATCATACCACTATTAATTGCCAAAACATTACAGGAATCAATTAACCCGCTTTTAATTTGATCAAAAAGATAACCTTTAAACAGCTTGCGCCCACCCGGGCTAACCAACCGTCCTCCTGACATTATCTGAGGAAGAAATGCACCTACTTGATTTTCCTGCCCATCACTGAGCATTTTCTCAACGACACGAAAGCAACTTTCAAAATCAAATCTAGCATAATCGGTATCATCATCTGAAATCAGCAAAGCGGAGCTTCCAGAAGTAAAAGCCAAGTCAGCAATATCATTATATATCAAAGGAAGTGAGACATTATCACCCTCAAACCAAGTAACATCCTCATGCACCAGCGGCAATACCCAGCCAGGAGAGTTATTCCAGATGTATACTCTAGGAAAGAATCCAGCCGCCTTCATACCATCCAAAATACCAAGAATGGAGCAAACAGATATAGATTCCTCGACAGCTTTTCTATACAAAACCACCACTATAGAAACGATCATTTCACCCCCAAAACTGTCACACCATACTTGTTATTACGCAGCTCAAGCCTGCCGCACACAAAAAACCAATACAGCATAACAAAATACACAAAATGTACATTCAAACCAATCAAACGGGACTCGAATGTATTAGTCACAATAAAAGATACTAGAAAAAGCCCACCCAACACAAACAGCCATCTAACAGGAGAGTAGCTCATTCCAATGAAGTTTAAAATCAGACAGAGGAAAACAAATAAACCAATCACCCCCTGATTAAAATACAGCTCAAGAAACCCATTGTGAGCCGCACCAACTATAAACCCCATAGCCTGCCTATATTCGGAATAATACTCTTGGGCATATATGACTAGCTGATCAAATCCCCGCCCCCATAACGGAGACTCCGCTGCCTGCTGGAAATAATGCCCCCAAATTATATTTCTATTTGAAAATGTCGTATCCTTCCCAAATATATTGACAGCAAGCCCTTCGATCGATAGCCAAACCAAAGAAATGCAGGCAATGCATAATAGAACGCCTGCGAGCCCACCTAGAACGTAAGAGCTCCGCCACCGCAGTCTGAACAGAAAAAATGAAAAAAAGATTGACCCAGAAAGAATAACCGCCACGGCTGTGAAGGACTGAGTTTTGATAGTGACAATTGACGAAAGCAAAATCCCGACCAACGCAAGAAAGTTAATTCTCCTATACAGACTCGATAAAAAAATACAGAACCCCATTGCCGCAAAATTTCCTAACGCATTTTTGTGTCGGAAAATACCTTGCCATTTACCTTCATGCTCACCAATGGAAACACCATAGCTCGGTATAAACATAGCAACCAGCACGGACGACACAAGAACAAATAGCGTCAACCTAGCAATGAACTTAATAAACTCATCTGCGGTTAAATAACGCGAACTAACAAAGGCGAGTAAAATACACAAAACACATATAAGAAAACTACGCAGTGCAAAATAGAGATCAAGAACCCAAGCCAGCGAGAGCATGGAAATAAGTACATATACCACCCAGAGCAACTCATGCTTCGATATTTTAAATCTACGCCAGCGTCCAATGACACCGATAGCACATGTCAAATAACCCAACAAAAGCCACACAGGAACAACGAAGCTGAAAACACCTGAATATTCACGAACAGACTCTTGAAAAGCCTCAGAAGTTGCCCCACCATCTTTAAGCAACTCGAAAGAGCCAGCAGCAATTAGCGTCATGAAGACCATGCACAGCTTAAGAAACAGAATCAGACTGGCCCGCTGCATACTATTTCGTGCGTTCATATTCAGAAAGGCAAGATTGATATCGAGGCTGCTCAAAATAATAATTGAATAGCTCAACCAGACTCACGCTACCTTTGCTCTTCAGAAGCACACTCAATTCATCTGAAGTAGAAAATCCATCAAGTCCTTTTAGCTCAAATTCATCAGTTCCAGAAATGTACACCAGCGCTCTGGCTGCAGAAGGCAACGCTTCTAAAATTGACGAGCTATTGAAGCCTATCACCGCTTTATACTGCTTTCCTGCCAAGCACTCCGACAGCGTTCCACCTTGGATGGGCGCCTTCAAGCGCAAGCAGCCCGCCGTAATCTCTTCATTCTCCGCGAGGGAGGGATGTAACTTTATTATAAAGCGTTCACCCTTCACTTCATGCAGCAAAGCCAAGAGCTGGCTGCACTGTTTCAGATATATTTTTCTTGGCAATAGAACAAGCACTGTATCGCGCACATCTGGAGTATTTGTACAGCTTAAGCGCCGTGGATAACCTGCAACTTTGCACTCGAACCCCATCTCGAAATTATTTTTCTTATAGAAGCACTCGATATCCGCCTTAGAGGCATGCCCCCAGCAAAGCAGAATATCCGCCATGACATTGCTGTAATTGATAACATCGAACGGTAAAACCTTATAATCCAGATACATTCCATGCTGCAAAGAATACGTCTTACTTCCACGGACCCGGAAGTATTCACACAGCATGGATTCCGGAAAATTTGAGCTATTAAAGAATATTGCGGCTTTCGGAAATACTCTATGATTACGCTCCAGCCAGAGAAAGCCCTTAATCAAATAGCAGTAGCATGCAAAATAATAAAAACCATCGAGAAAACCACCAGCAGACAATTGCTGTATTTTTAATGCAGACCTAACAGCAATCCAGAAGTCACGCAGACTGGAGGTCTGCTCTTCCAGCGTGAGCAGGTACGGACGCTTCACTGCCCGCCCCCCCGCAATCAAGTCCTCTCGCACCAAGTCGATCAGTTCAACATAATCATTTCGCTCAATCGAATAATAAATGGCCGTTTCACTGACTGCATCGGGGTAATGCACAACCGGTGTCTTGAGGATTTTTTTGATTGCCGAAAACACTAAAGACAGCCGACTCTTATTGTTCAGTAAAAAATACCCATGGAGAACTGATGCAATCAGACCCAGCCGATATTCACGGTATTTTTCTGATTGGCAGGCTGCCCGAAACCGGAGAAAAATCTCACCTAGCGCAGCCTGTTTGCTCGAGTCCATATTCATCTATCTATTTAGGCTTGACATAGAGGCCAGAAAACTCACAACAGCTCATTCAGCTGTTTAATGTGAAAGTCAGCGTCATCGAATGCATAACTGGATTCACTCCAGTCCGAAACGAAAGCGAAATCCAACTTCGCCCGACGCGAGGCCTCCAGATCATACTGACTATCGCCGAGGAACAGTGCAGGCGCTATGATGTTTCCGCAGTCGAGTTCACGCTCAAGTATTTGGTCCTTTGTGTCCGGGCTGCCAAATATTCCGGCATCAAAATAACCTGACAACTGCCGCAATGTGAAAATCTCTATCAGCTCCGCTTGATCGCCGCCTGAAACAATTAACCACTTCGCATGGGCTGTTTTTTCACGCAGTGCCGCCAACCCAACAGCAACCTCACAGGAGAGCAAGCCGAGTCTCACTTCGTTAGCATAGTTTGCCAAGAGCTGGTCCAAGCCATAGTCCGGTAGCTCATCCGCAACCATATCCTTAAGGAACATCTCGAACTTCTTATACCGAGAGATACCACCGTTATTCACATGATATTCGACTAGAAGCTCAGCAGCTTTAGCCCCATAAGGTAATGCGGCCTTATAGAATGCATCGGTCTTAACTCGATTAGAATTTAAAATAACACCATCACAATCAAACACGAGCGTTTGGTAATCACCTAAATTCACAGCCCATGCACTCGCTTCAGCGCCAACTCGACAGGTGGCACATCCTCAGGGACGTCGACGGCCAAACTCCCACCCGTGGTTTCAACCATAACGATAGACTTGCCCATTTCTAGGAAGCGTAGGATTTCTATATCTTCAGCCGACTCTAAATAACTTTTCCGCCCAAAACTCTTGAATGCCAATAATTCATCTTTAGTGAAGGCATAGATACAGACCTGTTTTTTGAAGCGTAGCGGTGCTTGCCGCTCATCCTTGAAACCAGGCAATGCCTTGCGCGACATGTAAATCAACCGCCCCGCCTCATTCGTTATGACCTTGGGTACATTGACACTATCAGGATTTTCTTCCTCCCCCATCCAGCAGAATCCATTCACAATGGAGTGCATATTAGATTCTTTGACTTCTAGAATTCTTGTAATATCCGCAGGGGACAAAATCGGTTCATCCCCTTGTACATTGATATAGATATCGGCATCAATCAGGTTGGCGGCTTCGGCTAGGCGATCCGTACCTGTCAGAGCGTCTTGACTGGTCATGACTGCATTGAAGCCCGCCGCCTGAACAACATCAAAAATTCGCTGATCTTCGGTAGCAATGTATACACTATCTCTACCAACAGCCTTAGCAGACAACTCGGCCACCCACAAAATCATGGGTTTACCCAGTAGTGAAACTAGCGGCTTGCCCGGATAGCGAGTCGATTTATAACGAGCAGGAATTATAGCGACACTTTTCATATACACCTACATTGCGTATATAGAACGAGCTGGAAGTAAATAACGTGACGGAGTAATAGCCGCCACATCAATTTTTGACTGATTAGCCATGTACATATTGAATACTTGCTGCATTTCAGTCGTACGGGGATCGCCTGCGGCATACCCGTCAAACCCAGCCAGCAAAAGCTGCCTAGCCTGGCCGCTGGTCACCAGCGCCAAGGCATAAGCAATAACCAGTGAGTTTGGCAGAACGGCATAACAATCATGAAACGCGAAGGTTTTCTCCTTCACTTCAATACCAAAATCTAGAAGTTCTTTCCCCGCAAAGGCATTTTGCACATCGCTAGGCAGCATGCTCGCTGGAGTGACTAGCGGCTGAGGGAGTCTTCGATGCGTTTCACAGTCGGCCAACAGCCGAACAGGATGACAAGCCACGCGAAGATTTATTAGCTCAGCTGAAATATTGGACTGTGTATTCAATGCCAACACAAATGGCTTTGCTCTGCGAATATAAGCTTCAAGTGCCTCCCGGTGCGCGGCTACTCCAGGTCCGGAACCGAGGAGAATTACCTCTCGGCCTTTCAGCAGGCTTGCCGGGTTCCAAGTACCTCTTGGAGCACCCTCGTAAAAATGTCTGGCGGCATCAAGAGTGTTCAGACTGAATTTTTTCCCGCCCTCTACCCGGAGGTGCTCGATGACAGCAAGTACATCTTCGTCGCTGTAGCGAGAGTCCCCCAACATTTCCTGAATATATGTTGGATGAATACCGTACTTGCCAGCCAAATAATAATAGGTATTAGTGCCCCAACCACAGCGATGCTGCATAGGTTGAAATACTTTTCGGATCAGACTCATAAGCGGCACCATGTTACAGGTGCTGCCAGAACGCTGCGCTAACTCCAACGCCAAATATTCGGTCTTTGCATTGCCTGGCCCACGCCCCATTCCAGTAACAGTGGCATCGAGCCAGGTAACACCTTCAGCCAAAGCCCGGAGAGTATTCTGTAGAGCCATGCTCATGTTGTCGTGAGTGTGGATACCCAGTGGCCCCTGCCAGTGTTTGCGTAACCAGCCGACTATTACCGCCGCTTGCGCTGGGTCCATGCTGCCCATGCTGTCGGCAAAATACAGTACGTCCAGTGGCCAGCGAGAGGCATGCAGAGAGAGGTTCTCTATCTCCGCCTGGCTGCGATCAGCCACCTGCATCAAATTGAAACCAACCGTAAAGCCACGTTCTTTCAGCCACTCACTGGCAGGTAGTGCTTTACTAAACTCATGAACATGGCATGCAATACGAACCAGCGATACGGGAGAGGAACTGGCAGGCTCAGGAAACAACCGATCCAAAATTACGTTTAGCGCAAGGTCATCGCTTAACAACTCAGCAGCATTAACCATTACGCCAATTTTGACATTCGGAGGAATTACCAGCGCCCTGATAAAATTATCAGTCGTATAAGCACATGCGCCTTTAAATCCTTCATTCTTCAGTGATCGCAGGCCGAGCTCAACCACCGCCACACCCGCAGCCTGCATTGCCGATAAATAGCTATTGATAAGTTCTATCGGGAAGTCCCAATCATTGTAGTAGCCGCCATCTCGCAGGGTACAATCCAGTAAAACTACGGGTCCATTTCTCATACATAGCTCACTTGAATGGGTGACCAAATAAAGCACGGTGCTTAATCGCCAACAAGTCACGTAAATCTTTATCGAACCAGTCCATCAGATAATTGGCGAAGATGGTACATAACAGCGTTGCAATTGCAGCACCGTTGATGCCATAACGAGGAATTAGAACTAAATTCAGGCCTATATTCACAAGGGCTGCCAAGGCGGTACGTAGGGCAATTTTTTTCTCCATACGCTCCACATTGAAATAGCGGGCGGAAATAGAACCCATTGATGCAAAAACCGCGGTCCACATTACAATGCTGACGACCGATGCAGATTCACGGTAAGCCTCGCCAAAAGCGATCACCATAAGTGGCTCGCTAACAATGGACACAACGATGGCTACCAATACACTCATCCAGATGACCAGCCTGAAAAGCTGAGTCAGCCGACGCTGGTAGTCGGCCACACTTCCCTGCTTGAGCTTCACAATAGCTGGCAGCAGTGAAACACTGATGATATATGGCAACACGATCCATGATTCATATATCTTTGCTGCCGCTGAATAAATACCTACTTCGTGAAGACCGAGCATATTACGAATCATCACTTGATCTATTCGCATGTAAATCAGAGCAGCTACTGCTGTCAGCACCATGGGCCACGCGCTTTTAAGCAGAGCACCTGCGAGCTCCCATCTGAAGAATTTAAGAAAACTCAGGTCCTGCAACTTTGCCAGCGCCAACACAAATAGCAGCGCTACAATGACATTATCCAACAGCGCAGCAACAACAAACCATATCAACTCCGCCTCAGCAGATATTAGCCCCAGCTTGAGTATCGACATAATCAACAGGGCGCCGAACTTACAAATAGCCGAATATTTTGCTTTCAACTGAGACTGAAAACAGTAATCCACCACTAGAAATGACGAAAAAAAAGTACTTGCAGACACAATCAGAACATAGAGGCGTATATGGTTAGCTTCTTCAAGAAAATAAACACCAACGCTGGCAATGCCATAGCAGAGCAGCGCGGCAAAACCCATCAGCCAGAATGCCGTGCCCATAAACTGGGCTTGCCGGACCGGCTCACTTACAAGCTCACGAACCAACAGAGCATCCATGCCCAGCTTGGTAATTGCCAAGAAAAAAGCGACGATGGCCAACGTATAACTCAGAACACCAAATTGCTCGGGCCCCAGATAGCGAGCGATGTATATACCAACCAGCACACCAGAAACAATGCGCAAAACTTGTTCAGCAAGCATCCAAGATGAATTGAGAAAGTAGCGTCTGAAGCTTTCGTTTTCAAATATTCTCTTCATTTGTTCAACAACATTCTCCAGCGAGCCGAACCAGTATTTCAACTGGCAACGAACAGTACGCATCCCAGCGCAACATCAACCGCGATGCTCAACTTTGGCTGGATTAGTAAATAACACTCGCTGCATTCCTGCTGCAATTGCAGCACCTTTACTTTTCAATCGCAACGCTGGCTCCTCCACCAAATGCCATGAACATATAGCCAGCGGGATTGTTAGCAAAGCAGACTGAAGCATCATACTTAGCGGCGAGACACCATGTTGAAAATTAGCGATCAATTGTTGCACGGGAAAAGCAATAATATATACGCCGTAAGAATAATCACCCAACCTATTGTACTGCAACAGTGCGCCAGGCAACTTAAAACCAAAATATATAGTCGAATACACAATCGCAATAACCAACAATTCCAGCTGTGCAGGAGTCTCCGCGCCGATCCACGCCAACAAAACCAACCCTACAAGAATAGCAGGGCTCAACACTACCATACGCCTGAAATGAAATATCATCCAACCTAAAACAAATGGAAAACTTAGGCTAAAAAAAGTCTTCCAGGTGGTTGAACTCAACCCACGAACCGCTTCAGGAAAAAACTTACTCACCAAGTAAACAGAAAAATAAACTGCCAAAAAAACACCAAATCTCAAGGCACTCTTACAAAAACCCAACACACCGACAGCAGCCAAGAAAACATAACAAGCCACTTCGTAATACAATGTCCACAAAGATCCATTTACCGAGCCTGCGAATGGGACCCCAGCAAAGACACCTGGCAGCCCCCACTGCATGTCTTTCAGTTTCAGGTTCTGACTAACATATGAAATAGTTTTTTCATGTGAAAAATAATCAGACAGCGGTAATGTTGTAGCCAGAGGCCCTACAACAAGTACCGCACCGATCAGCACCATCAACAAGCCTGGGAATATCCGCAGAAATCTAGCCCAGAAAAACTCAATCAATGATGATCTACGGTAAAAACTTTGAGCAATAAAGAAGCCGGAGGCACAAAAAAATACCAGCACGGCAAGTCGCCCCAAAGAGATGCCGAGTACCTCGGAAAGAGGCGCTACTGCCGATGCACCATGCGAAAGAGGGTATGAATGCGAGACAAGTACTGCTAATGCAGCAACCACCCTAATCAGATTGAAATGGTTATCTCTACCACTCGAGAAATCCGAGACTCTTTCACTGAAATTAAATTTCAACATTTTATCCCACTTATAAATTTTCAGTAGTCGCCTGCTTTGAACACAGCAGCTTAGATTAATTGCTGCTCATTGAGCTTACTTTCAGGCGAAAGTGCGCTTTCTCAGTAAGCCTCGAATCAACGCAACAAACACACCAATCACTCCACCTATCACTAGGCCAATGGCAATTATTAGCAATTTTTTCGGGCTCTTTGGCTTCAAGGGCTGGACAGCAGGTTGATCCACCCGCGCTAGAGTGAGAGCCGAGAGATCCAAATCGAGCCCCTTCAAGCGAGCTTCTTCCTCGCGCAACTGTGCCAACTGTTTGAGGAACAGATCTTCATCTTTGCGGTTTTTCAGCACTTCAATTTTGCGGTTCTGCTCAAGCAACTTGAGTTCTTTGGCAATCTCGGCAATGCGCGGCTCAGTGAAGTCGTCCGAGCTCCGCGCTTTCAGCGCATCGCGCTCGGCCTGCAGGGTTTCGGTGCCCATGAAATAAAGCGGGATCTGCTGGTTATTTACCTCAGTGCGAATCACGCTGCCCTGCCCTTGAGTGGAACGCCCCTCATCGCCCATCGCCGCCGGCGTAGTGGGTTTGCTGATGCCGAGAGATTTGGCAATTGCGATGGACTCATCCAGCTGCGCGATACGATTCATGCGCTTGGTTCTGAGCTGTTGGCGCAGAGCCTTGAGCTCATCCTGCAGCTCTGCCCGCTTGAGCGAGTCAGCCTCCCTAAGCTGCGCGATACTGGAAGCCTTATTCGCCTCGTAGTTCGCTCGTGCCGCCTTGATCTGCCGCTCCACCGTGTTCAAACGGTTTGCGATCAACACCTGGAAATCTACAGCGATACGCTCACGCTCTGTTCTTATCGCATAAGCCACCAGCCCATTGGTAATGGCTACGCCGTCCAGATTTTCTTGATAACTGATCTGTATACCTACATAGTCCGATAGGTTGTCTGGCTTTTTGGGGTCAGGCTTTAAAAGCACAAGCTGCTCTCGACTAAACTCCTCAAATGCCTGCTCCAGAGTCCTATCCGGCTTTGACAGCTCTTCAAACAGAGCCCGATTGGTTTGAAAGAAACCCAAGCGCGTTTCGTAAGAGTCAAGCGACGCGCCGACCTTCTTCAGAGCATCCGCTGGAGTGAGGGTATAGACGCCCGTGCCATTCAGCTCATCGAGGTCCTTGATCAACGCCGGCCGTAGCAAGCTCTGCACCTCGTACACAGGAGTGGCGAGGAACGCATAAGCACCAGCAGCAGCAGCCACTACGGCCGCCGCCCCGGAAATCAGCCACTTCTGAGTCCAGAGAGATTGAAACAGCTCGATAAGATCGATTTCATCTGAACGAGTGAGATTCAAGGGTTGATTCGAGTTCACAAAACTCCCGCCATTCATGAGCTGGCGCTAAGGAAACGCCAAGAAATGATATTCATGGTGACCGATGCGACAGGCAAAGCATCGCGTAGTTCGGTACCAAGCAGTAAGGCCAAGCGGCCGCCAAAATGACCAGTCAGTCCTGCATCGACTCAAGCAAGCAGACTAGCCGCTCACCTCTGCGAGCGCATGTCGCTCCAGGTGTTCGATGGCAAAAGAAATGCAGGTAATTCTTATTTTTATGAGCAAGGAACCTCCTGCGTGAAGCTCTTGACGCGGCTTTCAACGCTGAGGACACCTAAAAAGGAGGAGGTTGGCATTGCGAGGATGTGACAGTCTGACTCTAGACTCCAAAAGAAAAAACGATCATCCCTGCAGGCACAAGCTACGCCACCGCCTAGAGATGAGAATTCTGCCAAGGATTTAATTAAACTCAAGACTTGACAGACAGATGACGTCAATTTGCCACCATTGGAAAACAGCTCGATGCTCATTCGATTGACGCCGATGCAATATGAATGGGCGAAGATCATGCGTCGTGCGCATCGTGCCAAATGGCCATCCACCCAAGCGATTCGACCATCGGTTTAATCGGCTTATACTCAGCCCCCAGCCAGGCGTCATAGCCGCTGTTTTGCAGCCCTCCGAGCAGTGCTGAAAAATCAACCTCTCCGCTACCTGGCTCGCCCCGCCCAGGGCAATCGGCAAACTGCACATGGCCAATACGCCCCGTCAGCAACCTTAATCCCGCCTGGATATCGAGGCCCTGCCGGGCCATGTGGTAGAGGTCGAACTGCGCCAGGCAGTTGGGGTGATCAACCGCATGCAGCAGCTCGTCGAGATGTTCGGGCGTGTTGATCAGAAAACCCGGCATATCCAGCGGGTTGATCGCTTCACTTAGCACTCGAATACCCAGCACCTGAAATGCTTCCGCAGCCTTACGCAAATTGGCGGCCAGGGTTCTCAGCGCCTCCTCGCGAGATACCCCGTCAACCAATCGCCCCGGCAACACGTTGACACACATTGGCTGGACTACAGCGGCATAAGTCAGCGCCTCTTGCAGCGCTTTATCGAACTCAGCCTGGCATGCAGGCACTGCAGCTAAACCAGCACCTCCGCTCATGAGATCGCCAGCCGGCAGGTTGATCAGCACCAGAGGCATGGCGGCGCCATCCAGTGCCTCTTTGAACGCTGCGGCAGGTGTCTCGTAGGGGAACTGCACCTCTACCCCATCGAATCCGGCGT
>Ga0247725_1001125_pt1 | contig 14751 bp, 16 predicted proteins | sample OKSTACKMCFT3sol_FD_183021 | JGI IMG/M metagenome (GOLD analysis project Ga0247725, IMG submission 183021) | Subsurface sediment microbial communities from gas well in Oklahoma, United States - OK STACK MC-FT3-sol | ecosystem: Environmental > Terrestrial > Deep subsurface > Rock core/Sediment... | reverse complement strand
TGATCTGCAAACGGGTTTTGGTAATGGTAGAGCGATGATCGGCAACTTCGGACTTTAGCATATCGAGTTTGCGCTGTTGTTCCAGCATGCGCTGCTTATCGACGAAGCCCTGAGCAAGCAACTCGTTCAAATCACCAATTTCACCGGTGTAAGACTGCTCAAGGTTTTGCTTGGTACCAATGATGGAATCAGTGCCCTTGATTTGTTGGTTCAATTGTCTAATACGTTCTTGAAGGACTGAAACCTGGCCTAGGCGCGCACCGCGGCGCGCATTGAAAACCTCGATTTCACCCGCACGAGCTTCGATGCCCCGCGGACTGTCAGGCTCGTACATTTGATCAAATGTGATGACAGACTTGTCGTCCCGCTCTGCGACTAGGCGGGCTTCCATCGCCTTGGCTGCAATAAGCTGATTACGTGTCATTTCGTATTCGGAGCGCAGCTGGGCATCGTCAAGAATGATCAGTGGATCACCTTTCTTTACGATGTCCCCATCGTGAGCCAGCACGTCTTTAACGATACCGCCCTCAAGGTGCTGAACCGTCTTACGGTAAGTCTGCACGGTGACAACGCCAGGGGCGTAAGCAGCGCCATCGAGTGGCGCTAATGCGGCCCAGGTACCGAACAAGCCGAAAGTCACGAACACAATGCCAAAGCCGAGGCGGCGCGTTTTTCGGTCGGAAATCGGAAGATCAGCGAAGCTATCGGTTTGATTACTGAGAGAGCGGGTCATCGACATCTTCCTGTCAGGCGCTGGCCGGAGCCGTGCCCGTGGCAACTTGAGCAGCTTTTTGTTGAGCGGCAAGTTGTTGTTTGTTGAGTTCTTCCATTACTTGATCACGCGGACCGTACATGCTGACTCCTCCTGCGTTCATGACGAGCAACCGATCGAGTTGAGACAGGATGGTGGTGCGGTGAGTGATGACGAAGATGGTCGCCCCAGTAAGCTTTAGCTCCTGGATAGCGGATGCCAGAGCACGCTCACCAACCTCATCGAGGTTGGAATTGGGTTCATCCAGCAAAATAAGGCGCGGCGAACCATAGATGGCACGTGCCAGGCCGACACGCTGACGCTGACCACCGGAAAGGTTGACCCCTTCACTGCCGATGACAGTGTCATAGCCATCGGGCAGCAACAGAATCATTTCGTGTACGCCTGCAGTCTTGGCAGCGCGCACCACTTTCTCGGGATCGACGTCGGTGAAGCGTGAAATGTTTTCGCTAATGGTGCCTTCAAAGAGCTCAATGTCCTGAGGCAAATACCCCATGTAAGGCCCTAGCTGGTCTTTATCCCAGTTGCTGATGTCGGCACCATCCAGGCGTACGACACCATTCTGGGGCGCCCATACACCCATCAATGCTCGGGCCAGCGTGGATTTTCCTGACGCGCTCGGGCCAATAATGCCGACTACAGAGCCGGCCGGGACACCAAAGCTGATGCCACGCAAGATCGGCGTTTTTGAACCGGGAGGGCAAACGATCAAGTTCTCAACCAATACATGCCCTTGAGGTGCAGGCAATGCCATGCGTTCTGGCTCTGCATGCAACTTATCGAGAGTGTCGTTGAGCCGGTCATATTGCGATCGGGCGGCAATAAAGCCTTTCCAACTACCGATAATCAAGTCGATAGGGGCCAGCGCACGTCCCAGCAAGACCGAACCTGCGATAACCAAACCAGGGCTGATCTCATGGTTTACGGCTAAATATGCCCCCAAACCGAGGATCAACGACTGAATAAGCATGCGGAAGGTTTTGGAAACAGCACTGACTATCCCGCCCTTGTCGCTGGCCTGGGACTGAAGGATCAATACATTTTTCTGACGCATACCCCAGCGGTGCATGAGGGTATTCAGCATCCCCATTGATTCGATTACTTCGGCATTACGCAGGTTTTTAGTCGTGTACAGGGTTGCAGCGATGTTTTCTTTATTCGCTTGCCCTAAAGCCTTGCCTGTCATCTTTTCATTCATGTAGGCGAGGAATAGCAGCACCAGGGCGCTACCAATAGCGACCCATCCATACCAAGGATGGAACATAAACATCACGGCAATGTAGATCGGCAGCCATGGGGCATCAAAAAAAGCGAACAACCCATTTCCCGTTAGAAACTGCCGCAAGCCTGTCAAATCATTAAGCGATTGGGCCGAAGCATCCATACCACCACTTTCCAGTGAACGCTTAAAACTGGCTTTATAAACATCACGGCTCAGCAATACATCTAGCTTGGTACTGACACGAACCATGATCCGCGAACGAACCCATTCCAAGGACCCCATCGTGATAACTAGCACGCTCATAATGATGGTCAGCATCACTAACGTAGAAATGCTGCCGCTCGTTACCACTCGGCCATAAACCTGAAGCATATAGAAGGTAGGAACAAGCATCAGAGCGTTTACAAATAAACTGAAAATACCGACTGATATGAAACTGCCTTTACAAGCTTTCAACGCAGCTTGCAAGCTGTTTTCATGAACGTTACGCATAATTTCCTAATGCCGCTGGGTATGGAAAAGCGCGGGAGTGTAGCATCTCGCTTAGCCAGCAATAAATGAAAAAAACGTTTAGGAAGGTACTGTTGGTCCGTAAAATATGGCGCGCGATTTTTTGCGTTGCAGGCCTCCGAAGCTAGCAGTTAATCTCTACAGCCTTTTCTCTCATGCGTCCAGAGCCACCTGTGTGTTGAGCATACTCGGCATGGCGTTGTTCAAAGCAGTCACAGTCAAGTGTTTTAGCCAAGGTACCTCATGCGCGTCCTGCATTTTTTCAAGACCTATTATCCAGACACCACCGGTGGCATCGAGCAAGTCATATTTCAGCTCTGCCAAGGCAATCGTGTGTTAGGCGTTGAAAGCCAGGTACTGACTATCAGTCAAAATCCTTCCCCTGCGCAGTTACAGGTGGCTGATCATCAGGTCACTCGTGCCAAAGAAAATTTCAACTTGGCCTCCACAGGCCTCTCGATGCGAGTGTTCAGCCAATTTAAAGAAATGGCTGCCGAAGCCGATCTGGTGCACTTTCATTTTCCCTGGCCACTCATGGACCTGGTGCATTTTGTCACCAGCCATCATCGCCCAACCGTGCTCAGTTATCATTCGGATATTGTCAAGCAGCGCACCTTGCTCAAGCTCTATGGCCCCTTAATGACTCGGTTTCTGAAGAGCATGGATCGCATCGTGGTGTCCTCGCCGAACTATTTGGACTCCAGCGAAACGCTCAAACCATTCGCCGACAAGACGATGGTCATTCCTTACGGATTGGATCAATCGGCGTACCCAAAAGCATCGAAAGAAACACTTAGCCGCTTGCGAAAAAGCCTCCCGGAAAAATTCTTCCTATTTGTCGGTGTGCTTCGCTATTACAAGGGCTTGGATAGCCTGCTTAATGCGCTTGAAGGAATAGATTATCCAGTAGTGATTCTCGGTAGCGGTCCGCAGGAGCTTGAACTCAAAGCTTTTGCACAAAAATTGCAACTGCACAACGTGCTGTTTTTGGGGCGGCTGGATGATGAAGAAAAGGTCTGCCTGCTGCAGATGTGTTACGCCTTGGTGTTCCCTTCCCATCTTCGATCTGAAGCGTTTGGCATCTCTTTGTTAGAGGCTTCGATGTATGGAAAACCGATGATTTCTTGCGAAATCGGGACGGGTACTACCTACGTTAATATCCATGAAGAAACAGGCTTGGCCGTCCCACCAGAGTCTCCCGTGGCCTTGCGCGAGGCTATGCATCGACTGTGGAACAATCCTGAAGAGACGCAGTGTTTCGGAAATAATGCTCGTGCACGATTTCAAGAGCTGTTTTCCGCTGACCGCATGTGCGAGAGCATGGTGCGGGTTTATAATGATGTAATTAGATTACATGACAACCAATATTAAGCATGAATTACGTTAGGTAATGCGACCGCACAATCGTGATCTGTCAGAAACAGGAACCAAGGCGAGAGTACTAACGGCAGGGTTACGGCCTAGCAGCTCTGGTCTCCGTAGAGACAACATGGCCTGCCCATCGGATCTTTCCATCTAAGGAAATGCTTATCCGTGCTGAGCAGCTGTACGTCAGATGTTTAGAGCAGCCGGCACCACTTTCGAGCCTGAATTGTGTAACGACGATGAACTTGCAAGAATCAACAGCGTTGACTTCACCAGCTTCCCAAGCTGGAGCCTGAGCGGCGGGTCGAAGAGATGATGGCCTCAGAAGATTGGTCGCAGATCGAGCGGGATTTAACGCAAGGAAGTCCTTATGAACCAGCTCGTCATCGAGGACGATGCCGGCGAATATCGGCTGACCGCGGCTGAGTTTCAACAACAGGCCGCGATGCCAGCTGCGGTAGAATGGTTCGCCAATCTCGGCAACTCGCGCACCTATCCAAACGATTTGGAAGACTTCTGTAGCTTTGTCGGATTCAGGAGTTTCGTGCGTAGATCCCGTTCGCATGCACGCCTAGTGCGTCCAGTTGCTGACCGGAGCCACTATCCGTCGCGAACTGGCGGCGTTGCCAAACCTGTTCAACCATCGGCTGGAAAGCAATGCGGTGGCCAGCTGCACCCCAGACATGGAATCAAGTGGCCGAAGATCGACACTAATAGGTAAGCTAGCGGCTTTCGGCGATCTTTAACTAAGGACGCAGCTGGAAGCACCTTCCCTTTGCCCCCCGTCGCGATCGAGCGTATCCATATCTAACTGGAGGCGTCGAGGAATCGCTAGGCCCATAGTGATTTCTAAAACCACCCGCATACTTAGGGCGATTGAACTTGATTGCAAATATGCAGAAACCGTATGAGAAATACTGAACGGAAAATCCATCGATATTGTGAGGTTCGCTGTTGATGAATAATGCCGGACTGTCAGAACAGGAAATGCGCTCCGCACTCGGGCTCGATCGTCCGGTACAAGCATCGTCGGTGCCGTCCCAAAAACGCCCGCGTCGCTATACGCTGGTCGTGTTGAGTGTTCGCAAAAAAACGGGGGGGTTGCCTTTTCGTTTGGAATACCAATGCAGCTCTATCAGTAAGCTAAAAGCGCAGATGGAAGCGGAACAACTGGCCCGAAAGCAAAATCTGAATGTTTGGGCCGTGTTGGATATTCGTCAAATTGATGAGTGAGTTGATATGGCGTTGACCTCGAGAATGAAAATAATTGGTGCGAAAACCAGATCCGACGCATGGGCGTTGGGTCACAAGAGCTGGCTCTAATGGGAACCGCCGGCGCGATTATCGGCGTCTAGTCAGTTGGTCAGGGGCACTCTCAGCGTGGCGCAGCTGGTGGCCACGGCGATTACAACGTTGCTCGTTGGATGGATCAGCCGGACTAGTGATTGCGGTTAGCACAACAGAGTAGGGAGCCTTTCGATCCCCGATCCGACCTGCGCCGCGTCAAAGGTGATGCCTACCTCACTGAGGGACGTTACGGCATCGTCCTGTGGGACAGCGCTGGGGGCGCTTTTCCGCCAATGCGCGATTGAACAATGGCGGTTCGAGTGTCGCTCACACTCGAATGCAGGCAGCAAATGAGCGCCTGACGTGTGTAATCAGAAGTTTAAAGGAACTTGGCACCGGCCTTTCACCAACTGGAGGTGGCTGCACTGCAAAGCCTTGTCGATCCCGAGGATATGCTCGAACTGGACGGGTTGAGCGATGAAGCATGGCGGAGGCGAATCGGCAATGCGGTTCCACCGCATACCGCCGACGCGATTGCCGGTGTAATGGCTAAAGCATTCTGCTGGCCAAGCAAGGCGAAACCTTCTTTCTCAGCCATATACCCGTATGGGGCCGGCCAGTGGCTGTTAGCCTGCGTTGGCTAACCCGCTCGATAACGCAGCATAAGACTGCGCCCCTGACGGGGCGCATTCCACCCGGTTTTAGCGGTGGCAACCCCGGGAATTGAGCGAAGGAGATCTACAAATTCACGTTCGTGACCTCACTCTAAGCAAAGCTCAACGTTCTTGCCATGCGCTGCGATCCGCTGCACGGCTGGCAGAACTGCACAAGAAGTGGTATTCAGCCGCGTAACCTTACGAAGCCGCCGCCCCGATTTGAGTCGCTAACGGCCTGACCTACATGCGTCGAGCGGAACAATGCCGTACGTTGATCGATTCCGCAAGCGCTGAAATGGACCTCAGAGGTACGAAGTCATGGACAATACAAATGTGCAACGGTCAGCTGATTACCTCGACGTTCTGCTGTGGCTTGAAACCGCGCCGGTTGATGAAATCGTCGGAGCTTACTGGGTAGCGACAGGGGTTACGAAGGAAGATCTGCGAATCGGGATACAAAGCTTAATTGGCTCAGACCGGCCTTCATTGGCCAACCGCTTCCCGGAGCTAGGAAACGCTCCACTCACCACCGGAAAAGGCATTCGCGAAACGAATGGCGAATATCGGGTTTTGGACTGTAAATAAAGTAATTCACTAAACTACAATGCTTGCTTTTGCTGCGCTGGCCATGATCTTTGGCTGCGATGCCTTTACCGAAAAGAGTCGCCAAAGTCACACAACAGCAAACCCCAAGTGCTGCGCATAATCGCGTGACCACTATGAAAGGTCGCCAATCGTGGTCGGCAAAGATAGTGTCGTCACAATTAATGGAAAGATTTCTGCACCAGGGCAAAAGCGCTGATTGCGCTCCGGCGTCCAACAGCATTTCGAGCTATGGTGCGAATAATCCATTGTTACAAGCGCTGATGCGAGAGTAACGATCAACAGACCGATAAAGAACGCGTCTAATTTTCTTTTGCGTACCCCCTTCCGGGGCCGGCTGTCGTTAACCACGCCCTGGCCAGAAGCGCGCTCGGTCTTGGCCCTTCGGGGTTCGATCCTCACGTCTCCGGCCATCCGCCGGCGCGCTCCGCTTGCGATGTCACGAACGGCGTTTCACTGGTCTACCTACGGCCAAGCGCTGCAGCGGCTCACATCCGAGATCTGCGTAGGCTCAAGAATTCGTCCTGCAGTTGCCCACCATCCGAGGCAAACAGCCACGGCCCGTGGAGATTGCACCGCTCGCTCTGGCCTTTGGCGGGCCTCGCTCGCTGGGGGATTTTTCATGCGTAAGTTCTCCGGCGATAAAGCAGCCTTCGGCGACCAAGTGCTGCGTTCTTGGATCCGCAAAATAAACGTCGCCTGACCGGCAGCGGCCAGTCGTGAATGAGTGACAGACTTCGGCTGCGCCCGCGCTAGTCACTCACTCCAACCGGCTCAATTGGGGGAGGGTTCTGCAGGTATTTCGACCAATTCTTTCGAGTCCGCGAACTGCACATTGCATTCGACGCATTGCACACGACCGCTCAGGCCGGGCTTGCCCCATAGATTCAAATGGCAGCTCGGGCAAGTGTATTTGCGCTTGTTCTTCGGGTCCTCGGGGTTGGTCGCTGGTGTCAACAGACCCGCCGAGGTTAGCGCCAGTATGTCTATCGTGGGATCGCTCACAGGTTGCTCAACGGGTTTTCCGTCAGGCCCGTAAAGCTGGGTAGCGGACATAGCCACCCGTTGGGTAACCACGTCGATCCACGAAAGCATACCGCCCTGAGCGATCAGCTCCTGGCACGCGACGGCGAACGGCCCGCCGTCAATGATGTAGTGCGTCATCTGCTGGCCGCATTGCTTGCCGCCCGGCTCACCTGTATCGGACGACATCAGGCCAATGGCCTTCATTTTGTTTGCCCATTCTCGATTGTGATAGCCGCTTCGTGATCGAGTGCCGAAGTGGTCTTGCCACTGATGCACTTGTTCATGCGCAAGCGTGGAAAGCGTCTGGTCGATCCGACGATGCGCGAAGTAAGCGCAATTGAGTGCAATCTCATCGCTCTTTCCCGCGCCGTTCCGGCGCAAGAAACGCGACGGCGAAAAATACCCGAACGTGTTGGCTTTTCGCTGCAGAGTGAAGATGCAGCCGGGTAGCTGCCCGTCGAATAATTTCTCGTTGAACCAGTCGTAAGCCCCCTCAATTTCCTCGTAAAGCTGCTGACTTGGCGTTGCAGACATATAGGCTCCTTTTCTCGCATGCGAGAAACCCTCTCACTTGATTACCAGCGGCGTGGCGGGTGTAATTCGAACAAAAGCGCATCCTGTATCGTACGATACAGAATACATGTAAAAAAAGGGGGAAGCCCCCCTTATCAACCGAACAATCCTGCCAGATGGCCAACGACCATCAGCAGCGCCCCGATCACCATCCCCGATCCGATGAGCAATGCGCAGAACCCCAGGGCGCGGCGCTCCGCTTGCGTCGTGAGCAGATTTGCCGAACTCCGATTTATCTCGTTTCCGATCCTCGCCACCGCTTCGCGTCCGGCGAGAACCAGTGCATTGCGTTCCTTCTCCATCATAGATTCGAAGTTCATCTGCGATTGAAGTAGGGCTCTACCCGAGCCATCACGCACCGCCTCGGCGATCTTCGCCGCCAACTCGCCGTCGACCTGTTCCAGGCGACGGACGAGCGCGTCGAAATCTTCCATCATCTGCCCGACCATCGCTTCTCGCGCTGTCGTAGCGTCCTTGGCCATCGTTTACTTCCCCTTGCCAAACAGCGAGCCATACACCTGATCGAGGTTCTGCCACGCCGACTTTGCCAATCGCTGCACGGAGATCATGCGCTTGGCTTGTTCCTTGGCCGCATCGTCCTGCGCTGCGCGCAGTTGCTCGCGGTAATCTGTTGTGTCTTCCACCACGGCGGCGATGTTGGTTTTCAATGCGCGCAGGCGCTCGAACACTTCGTTCGAGTAGATAACCGCATCGCGCTTGAGCGTGAATTTTTTCTCCATCTCATGGAAGCCCTTTCAGTTTCGAAAGCAGTGATCGCGGGGCCCCACAGGTTGCCGTCACGACGCCCGCGAGCAAAGTTGTGCAGCGATGCAAAGCCCGCGAAGTTGGTTGACTTGATTTTGCCCCGTCGACCGATAAGAGCTTCTTGTTGACCAAGTAGCTGCGACCAGAAGAATGTTTCAAGGGCCAGCCACTCACGAACGGACTTGACGTTCAGGTCTACAAAGCACCCTTCGATCAAGCCCACTGCATCGTCCAGCCGTTTCAAATTGGCTTTACGGCTCTCAGGATTGGTATTCGGCACTGATGGAACGTGAATGAAGATGGCCAGGTGATGCTTGCCATTGACCGTATCACCACGGCGCAGAGCTCGAATCCCCTCCGCGAGCTCCTTGGCGTCGTCCTCAGAAATCTTATGAGGATCTGCCACCTTGAGTCGCCGCGTTTCGTCCATCATGGCCGATTCAGCTTCGATACGGTTCTCGAAGAAAAACGATTGAGTGATGATGAATTCAACCGGTTGCTGCAGGAATTTATTCATCATGCGCGACGGTGTGCGGCGCGGCCATTCAGCCATGCTCAGCATAGAGCCGATCCGCGACGAGGTGTTGTCCCGGATCTCGCACATGTTGGACAGGATGCGGAAATTCAAGCGTGCGTACGGCAGTACCTCCTTGATCTTCAAATCAGTAACAGGGACTTTCCTGTACTGCAGGTTGATCAGGTAGTTGAAGAAGCTGCTCAGCTCGCAGTATTCCTCGCCCAGGTAATCGTAAACGGCTTCCGCGTCGTACTCCGCATGATCCCCAAGGTGAACCTTGAAGTCGTCCCACTTCCACTGGAACCGCCCCACGGTCTGATACGCAGCTTCACGATCGACAACACCGTTGGCAGCTACTGGGTGACGTTGCACGCAAAGACGGGTAGCGCCGTAATCCGAAAGCCCACGCAATACAAGGTTTGCGGCCTTATAGAGCGAATCGGCCATCGCTTCGTGCGTTTCACCCGCTTCGTCTGCAGCACCGTTACCAGTGACTATGGCGATTGCTTTGTCCATGAGCCCAGGCGCACCCGAACGGAAGCGATTGCGCACCAACGAGATATAAATCTCATTGACGTAAAAGCCCCGGCTTTCGTAGCGCTTGCGCAGCCGAGCGTTGAAATACTTGGAGAACCAAGTCCCCCCCTGCCCTTCGGGAAAGTCGGTTACTTTGCGGCGAATGACGTGAACGTAGATGGCCAAATCACTGCTTGCCACTGTCCGTAGCACGGTATTGCGGCGTTCTTCGAACAGCTTGACTTGGGCGCTAGTGAGGGAGTCGAACATCAGGCCATCAATCTTGATGACCTGCACAAGCGAATCCTCGCATGTGATGACGGTTTGATCGTCATAATGTACGTCATACGGCACTAACTCGCTGACCACCAACTCATCAAGATCCTGATCGGACCCCTCTGGATGTTGGACACCAAGCGAAAGATCCATATTTCGCACTAGCTTGTTAAAAACTTTATCAACGAGGCGCATAACTTCTGTATCCCCACAATTTGCGTAGCCGTGACGCTCTCAACTTGAATGCCGCTCTAAGCACACCGAATAAGTAAACGTCTTTGCTACATATCCAGTAAGCAGCGGCAAAAAGTATTGGCATGATTGCCAGCACGTACAGCGAACGAAGTAGCAGTGCTGCCAACACTGGGGTAATAAGGCTGATCAAAATACTCGATAAGGTAAACGGCCCCACCATTGATGGCCGGGCCATCGCCACAACGAGCACTTCCCCTTCATCAGGATCTGGCTCGGCCATGGTTTACCTCAAGCTTGATTGAGCGCCCTCTTTGATCGTGTCGACAAAGTTCGGTGCGAAGAACACAAGGAAGATACCGAACACAGCCCAGCCGAATTGGCCCCACGACATACGACCGGACTTGGCTTGGAAACCACAGAACGCAATGGCTGCGATACCCAGGTAGTAACCTACGTCGAAGATCAGGAAGGACACGAAGTCCTTGGCCATGCTTTTCAAACCGCTGAAATCCAACGCTGCGTTGGCAAATTCAGGGATGAGCGCGATGGAGAGAACAGACCCCAGCGTGGCGAGCTTAGTGGCCTTGGCCACCCAGTCGTTACGCATCATCACTTTATGCGAGGGGGGTCTTTTGCGAAAGAACGCTTTGCAGGGTTTGTGATGCCTTGGCTTTGAACCAAGTACACCAGCTTTCTTTAGTCAGTCCTTCTACGTTGCGTCCAACTTTGGAAGTCTGAGATTGCATACCAATGCCTCTTTCATCATGACGGGGACTCCCCGTACGTTACTGTTATTACTCTAAAAGGGTTGTTAGGGCAGGTTTCCTTTATGAAGTCGATAGCAGTATCGGCATTCTTGAACAACCTAGTTTTCCCTAACGCGGTTACAACGTTGTAAACCTGTCCCGTCGAAGGACTTTCAATGATTAATGCCCACTTTCGACCGTCGCTCTCGGTTCGTTCCTCTAGAACGACTCGGTAATCCGGTTGTGCGACGGCGAAAACCGCCAACTCTCTTTTGTCTAAGCTCTGCATCATTTCCCCTGGGCAACCGTTGACTAAATACAGGGGCGATACTGGAGTCCCACAAGGTTTTGATCTAGATCCCACCTCTCATTTATTCTCTCTTTGGAGTTTTATTCAATGAAATGTATGTTTTGTTACACACAATATGATTTTCATTTCACAAAATCAGGTTTATATTGCGGAAAATTTGGATCTATGTCGATAAAAAACGAAAGGTCTAGCCCCCAGAACATCAGCCCGGAAACGGTTCAGCAACTATAAGTGTTTGATAGGTAGATGAATTTCCATATACGTCATCGGCTGGAGCAAGGCGCACGGCCCTGCAAGGAGCGGTAGTGGCACCAAGACAGTGCTTCACGCGCTAATGACAACGGAAAATGATTTGTTACAGCGGGGGGACGAACGGTCGGAAGGTGCGGGCTAGAGGGGTCGGGCGACGGTCAGGAGCCGCCCTGACCCTCCACCCTTGATCAGAGGCAATAGAAGCGCAAGGAAACAGCCCCGCTCTATAGCCTTTCTGACCTAGCGCCGATGTTAGCAGGCGGTTGCTTTCTCGCATGCGAGAAAATTTAAAGTAAACCCCTTTTTGGTATTGACTCGCGTGTTTACCCGTGCAACGATGTGCCTACACAAATCAGCGCTCACCGGAGAACAATCATGGCGATGAAGGTCACTACCGTGGCGAACCAAAAAGGCGGGGTCGGCAAAACGACTATCGAAGTTCATCTTGTCAGCCTCGCTGCCGAACAGGGTAAACGCGTGCTTGTCGTCGACCTTGATGAAGGCGATCTGTCGCAGTTCTACCCCCCTGTTGAAGACGGCGACGATACAACCTATCTAGAATCCAGCATGTTGTTCACCGATGGATACAAGGACTTATATCCCCGCCAGGTCGCACCCAACATCTGGCTTATTCAGGCCGACGTTCCGTTGCTTGATGTTGACGACATGGATCTCAGCATCGTGACCAATCTGAAAGGGGCGCTGGATCATTTCGCCGCTGATTTTGACCTTTGCATGATCGATACCCCGCCAAACCTTCAGCGCCGAATGATTGCCGCCCTCGCAGCATCTGATGCGGTCGTAGCGCCGTTCAATATCAGCGCCTTTACTCTCGCTCGTATGCCCAAGCTTCTTTCCACAATCGAAGCTGTGCGTGAGCAATACAACCCCGACCTGCAGTTCCTCGGGTTTCTCCCCAACCAGATCAACAGCCGGTCAAGCGAAGAACTTGAACTGCTGCCCAGCCTTCGGGACGACTACGGCGATGCCATGTTTCCGGTGCATATCGTTCACCGGCCTTGCATCAACAAAGCGCTCGCAAACGGAAATCCTGTCTGGTGGAAAGCCAAGTCAGGCAGCCAGCGGGCAGCAGGCCAAGAAATGAAATCTGCCTGTGCCGCTGTTCTTGAAAAGGTCTGGTCAAACTGAGGTATATGCCATGACAAAGCCAAATTCATTCGGCAGGGTCGCCGCCGCGACTGCCAAGAAGCTTTCGGACTTTCAGAAGAAACCGGCGCTCAACGATGGTGAAACCATCATCGGGGTAAGCACAGGCGAAATCCAATGCATCAAACAGATCCGAAATCGTAATAACCCAGGCTTCACCAAAGAATCTCTTGAGGAGCTGGGCGACGACATTCAGCAGAACGGCCAGATCGAGCCCGCCATTCTCAGGCCACACCCAAACCCGGAATCGGGGTTCAAATTCCTGATGGTCGCGGGAGAGCGCCGGTATCTGGCATGTGAAATGAAAGGGATTCTGCTCAAGGCGGTCGTGCGTGAGCTCACCGACGCACAAGCCAAGCGAATCCAACGTTCGGAGAACGTACACAGCGAAAACCTTACTCAACTAGACATTGCACTTGCTCTCAAGGCTGACAAGGAAGAACTGGGCACGCTGCAGGCCGTAGCTGACGAATGGAACAAGAGCTTGAACTGGGTAGCCGAGCGCATCGCTTACTTGGAGAACGTCACTAGTGACGGTGCGAGCCGTGACGCTGTGACGAAGGGCATCACCGCGGACATATCAACCGTCAATGACCTGGCCCGCCTTGACCGTTTGGATAATGAGGTTGCTGCTGACCTGCTACAGCGCGCAGACGCCAATCCAGATATGAACCTGCGCACCGAAGTGCGAACAGCACTACGCACAACGAAAGCCCTGCGCGTTCATGGTGGAGCCAAACCTAAGCCAAAACCTGCTGGCCCTGCCCTTCTCGATGACGAACTCGACAAGCTGCGAGAAGCCAATACTGTGTTGGCCGCTCAGGTTGAGACGCTGCAGTCCAAAGTCGACTATCTGAAAGCCGAACTGGATAAAGCCCGCGCTGCGCAGGCAGCGAACTGGAAAGCACAGGAATGAGTGGCCGAATGTTTGACCAGGACCTGCGGATTCCGCCCGATGAGTTCGAGCGGATCCGCTCATCATCAAAGATGCACGCCCGTAACCTCGACGTAGCCTATGAGCTGCTTGTAGAGGGAAAAGGGCTTGTAGCCGTTGCCAATGCCTATGGGCTCACCAAACAACGGGCACTCGCCATCCGCGACAAGATTTACTCGGCGTATCTCCTGAAGACGCCCGAGGGATGGAAGTGTGCGCAGATCTGCGCACCCACCGACATGATCGATCGCTTCGTCAAGGAAGCCGACGCAGAGCGATTGCGCTATTGGCAAACGCACTCAATCACAACAGAGGATCTTGACCAATGAACAACGACAAACCAGTCACCATGAAAGAACTGACAGCCATTCTGGAGCCTCTGACCGAGGCTGTAAGCCGTATCGACCAGTCACTGTGGCGCATGGCACAACTTCAAAACTTGCTGCCGAATTCGAACCCGACCAAAGCCAGCGGCAGAAACATTATCAAAAGCTGACTGACGCCGAACTCGCTCACAAGAAAGCCCGCGAGGCTTTGACCGAGGTACAGCAGAACAAACCGTTGCCATTGCCTGATTATGGCCACACAGAGTTGGTAAAGCAGTTTGGCCAGGAGAAGGCAGATCAGCAGTACAAACCCGTAGTGGATGCAATGGATGTGTTGAGGGCTGCCTCGGATCAACGCACAGCAGTTGAAAAGGTCGCACCGGTGCTGACCAAGACTTCGAGAAGCATGGTCACGTTAAACACAACTGAATCGATAAGGGAGATCCACCCTGAACACAGGGAAATTGCATAACAACAGCGCATTCTTTCAATAGCGCCCGGCATTCTCAAAACATACGGCATGGGCACCTTTTGGTGGTGGACTCCAGTTGCCGCGGCCATTCGGTGTTGCGTGACCGGGTTCTTCGCCATGACCACTGACACTCTGTCAGCCAAAGTCGTCCTAGTTGCCGCTCAGATTGTGACTTTGATCGTCGGCCTTTGGTTCGTTCTCAGCCTATTCAACGCCTAGCAGACATCTCTGTATCGTACGATACAGAAGAGAAGTCTTTAC
>Ga0247725_1001124_pt1 | contig 14752 bp, 11 predicted proteins | sample OKSTACKMCFT3sol_FD_183021 | JGI IMG/M metagenome (GOLD analysis project Ga0247725, IMG submission 183021) | Subsurface sediment microbial communities from gas well in Oklahoma, United States - OK STACK MC-FT3-sol | ecosystem: Environmental > Terrestrial > Deep subsurface > Rock core/Sediment... | reverse complement strand
GGCATCATCTGCCGCACCACCCACTCCCGATGCTCTATCGAATAACGCGCCACACGGCTCTCACTTCCGCCCACCGACCAAGACTCATCGAATCAACTCACACGACAACTATCCTGACGCGGCGGGTGACATGCGTGCCGATGTAGCGAAGCATATGGTTCCAGATCACCTCCATTCCGGACTGGGGAATCGGGAATGGAACACCGCCATATCCCCCTTCGATACCGGCGCCGCCCTGGATAAGCTTCGCATTGGTGGCGTTTCTGCGTACGTTCTCATAGACCCAGGCCGGAGCGGCAGCAGTTCGATGAGTCTCGTACACAGGGATCTTGTAGGTGGTGGGATAGCTCTTCAGTAAGGCTATCTGACCTTCGGTAAGGTTGGCCCGGTATTCCTCCAGATTGGAGCTATCGATAACCAATTTAGGCTTTTCATTATTGAAAGGATTCAGATAGGGCTGACCGGGCACATACCCTGTTGGGCCCTTAGTTAGACCACCTGCCCATTTCGGGATCGTACCCTCGGCATTGCCGGATGCCTCGCCTCCTAACGGGGTGAGAGAGTCACCCAGTTTCGCCGCCTCTGTTTCGGTCACTGCAGCGTTGCTGATGCCTGCGACAGATACCATAGCCAAGGCAAAGAGAGCCCTTTGAAAGGTCTTCATGACAATCCTCGATTAGAAAGAATATTTAACGTTCAGGCCGATGTTGTCGCGGTCACGAGCGACATTGCTTTGGCCTGCACCGAAGAAGTTGGTGTACTGGAGCTCCACCTCTAGTGAGGAGAGATAGCTGGCTTTCATGCCGAGGGTGTATGCCTTACGCCCCTCGATGAAGTTGCCGCTGGTATGGGAGTTGCCTTTGAAGTCGTCCTTGTAGATGGCATATGGGGTAAGGTTCACGCCTGCGTAGACGTCATTCCATGTCCCCATGAGCAGTAGCGTCGCCCCGTAAGCATTTCGATCAATCTGCTCATCACGACCGAAACCTGCGGCGTACTCCTTGTTCGCTCGCCCGGCGTAGTAACGGGTAGATCCGTCATAAGCTGTGTACTTCAGAGAGCTTCCTCGAATCATTTCGGACGCCAGCTCGGCGGTGCCGACGATGCTGTCGAACGTCAAACCGGGGCCAAAGCTGTAGATTGTGCCCAGAGAAGCGTTAAAGGCCTCCACCCGCTCATAGTTGCTCAGTGTCGAGCTGAGTCGGGTTTGTGCGCCGCCAATGTTGACGGTCTCGCCGCCGAGCAATTCGGGAGTCTGTGCGAAGCTATCTGCAACGGTGTCGTTGAGTGCGGCCCTGCCGATAGGCAAATTGGGGCGGTAAGACAGCTCACCAAATACCGATGCATCCGCGACGGAGGTGTTGAAACTCAGTCCGTACATGCGGATGTCCTCAGGGAACACTCGATGCGCTGTAGTCAAATTGCCGAGTTCGACGACCGAGGCCCCGCGAATTAGCCCGGTTGCCTGTACCAGCGCAGGATTACCGGATGCCGCAGCTGCCGCAGCCAACGCTTGGAAAGAAGAGAATGCACCGCCAGTGGCGACGCTAGAAAGACTGTCGAGATTGAGGCTGGTCTCGCCGATGGAGGACGCTACTGCCGGCTCTTTGGAGTGGTAGTTGACGAAATAGAAACCGAATTCGGTGGCGTTCAACTGCTCGGCAAGATAGCGGAAGGAGACGCCGTATTGCCCGTCATTCTTGGCGTTGAAATCGCGGCCAATGCTGGCCACCTTGAAGTTCCCATTGCTATCGAGATACTCCGTACCTTGGAGGCCCCCAACTCCCAACCCAGCCAGGGTTCTATAAACGCTCTGGAAGGTAGGGTTGGCTAAGCTCGGCGAGTTCGTGTAGGCAGTTTTTGCGCCAGGGACAAAAAGATCGGACTCAGAGAAGAATGTACCTACTGGATCGAAAGACGACTCTTTCCAGTTCCATTGGTAGAAGAACTCTGTACTTAGATTGTCAGCTAGGTCTAGGCTGAAGGAGAACGCTTCAACAGGAATCAGTACCTCCTTAACCTCTGAGCCGGGCAGTCGCAGTTTGGCAACATCAATTGGGTTCGTGGTATTCACACCCCCTCGGTAAAATAGCCCCTCCCCCCAATTGAAGACCTGACGACCAACGCGGGCCGAAAAGGGTCTATCGCCAATATCCCAGTTTCCGTATACATAAGCGTCCAACAACTCAACACTACTGCCAGCCTCTTCGCGAGTGTCTGGGGTAAAGCTGCTGTTCTTGGGATAGTTCCCACTCGGCTGCATCGGTGAATTGTTGTCAACATAATCTGTTCGCTTATCCATGATCTGAGTGTCATAGAAAGCTGTGCCACGCACGAACGCTCCATAGTTCTTGTAACTGAGCGCTGCGTCCGAGGTGATTTTAAAGACCTCGGAAACTAAGCCAGTATTGAAATTACGATTTCCATCGTTCTGATTGAAATTGTCATTTGCTGGCTCTTGCCCCTGAACCCGCCAAATGCGCCCATAGGAGATTGTGGTGTCAAGATTAAAGGTGACATCGCTATTATCCAGCGACAAGTCCATACTCCATGCGCTTGTACTTCCAATAAGCGAACCAGCTATCGCAACTGCTAGCCGGAGCGGCCAACCATCTCTGAGATTGGCTGGACAACACTTTGCTCGAATAATTCCAGTCGCCTTCATGACACACCCTATCTTGTTAGTTTACTAGGTAGCCGTTTTACGCAACGGTGGCATCGTTTTGTCACACTCGATACGTACCATTCGGTACACACATGCTAATCACGCATGTACCACTTGGGCAACACTAATGATAAGATGCTGAATCGTAGGGTTTTTTCTACGGCTTTCGCCGTTCAGGAGCCGGATAGGTCGCCGAGGGCTTGCCTGATTGGTAGGGGAATGGAACGATCACACAGCTGGCCGCAGCCAAATGGCGTGGCAGGGAATTCGTCTTAGAAGGGAAAAATGTGAGCGAACAAGGTGCATCAGCTGAGAGGGCGGTGAAAAAGCCGCCGATTGACGTCTTGCAGAAGGTGGTCGCCGACGCTCTTAAAAACGGTTATGCGTTCCGTTCATTAAGAGCCATTGCTGAAACGTCGGGCATAAGCCACAGGATGCTGATCTACCATTTCGGGAGCCAGCATGGTCTCTGGTCAGCGATAATCAACGATGTAAGAGAGTCGGAAAGTCGCTTATTCCAGGCTCAAGCTGAACATGTGAGCTCTGCTGAAGACCTGAAAGAAGTTCTCATCGCGTTTGGTCGTCGATACACAACAGATGAGTTCCTTCCATTCTACCAATTGCACTTTGAGACCTATAGCTACGCACTCCGACATCGGGAAGAGTGCGCAGAGTTCTTAGGGGGTGTTGTCCAGCCATGGGTTGATGCATTGGCTTCACTGTTCATTAGGGCAGGCTTCCAAGAAGCGGATGGTCACCAGCGGGCACGCATCATTCTCGCGGCGACACGAGGGTTTTTCTTAGATCTGCTCACAACCGGCGATGTAAAGCGAGTGGATAGCTCTGCGACGGCATTACTTAACCTGGTATGCGTTAAGTAGTTAGGAAGCGCGAAGGCATATCCGAGCACGGTGAGTGACTGCTTGTAGCCGGAAGCAGCCTGTTTCCGATGTGTTTGCAGCGACGAATGACCCATAAAGGGTAAGTCTCTAGACTGTCAGTAGCGATGGTCTAGCCCCTGCTTTTTATTGGAAATTATTCCAGGCCAATAATTATTGGCCTGGAATAATTCGGCATAAAGTCATGGGTGGTATGGGCTGCTTGTGCTTTCGAATGGGCCTGAAGGCGACACATAGAATGCTGCTCCAGCTTGGTACGGCTTCAATCCTGGCTCTCGAAAAGCTTGTCCCAGCTTCGCGTGGAGAGCTGCCTACATGCTTCGGGAGCACCGCCAAAGCAGCGGGAGGAGACTTGAGCTAGCTCCGTCTGGGTGCTGTAGGTAATCGGATCGCCATCCTGGTTCAGCAAATCGCCTTGGGCTCCGATTAGAAGTGCATGCCCTGCGACTACATCGTGTGCCCCAACAGGGACCAGCGACACCCCGGCCACCGCTTCGCCAGCGGCTGCGAGCGCAAGCCGGTAGGCGATGCTTGGCATGGGAACAAAGCTGGCTGGGGCACACAGCGCGGCATTGAGCTCTGGCTGGGTCTTCGCCGCAGTGCTGACGAGAACCTGGGTTCCGGGGGTGAGAGCTTGGTGCCTGAGGCAGGGCTCGATGTGCCGGCCGTTTCGGATCAAACCATGGAGCCCTATTTCCCATGCCACATAGTCCGGGCCCCGGTCGTCAGTAACGGGGGCGTACACCACGCCCAGAATCGGTTTCGAGTTTCGTAGCAGACCTACAGAAATGGCCGAGCCACGATTGCCCCTTAAGAAGTCTGCAGTCCCATCGTTTGGATCGACGACCCAGCAGAGCTTGGCGCCTGTTAGGCGGCAGTCGGTTTCCTCCCCCCAGAAGTCGGAATCGACAAGGGCAAGCAGATCCGTGCGCAGGGCATGTTCAATTTCGATGTCGACATCAGCCTTGTCGCCGGCGCCGCGTGGACCATCCGGGCGCTGCCACTCCGCCGCCAGAATCTCACCTGCAGCGAGGACTGATTCGATTACCTGGGTAAGGTACGCCAAGGTAGATACCTCCTTGGGAGGGGGTGAATATTACAAGTGCAAGTCTTGATAGAAGTGGTACCCGAACCGGATTTGATATTCATTGTGTCCGAGACGAAAGTGCTCCTTTGCAGGCCATGCTGGAATGCAATTTACACATCTGACATGATACCAACAATAACTTTTGCACCGGATCTAAAGTCTAGTTCGGTGGTCATTTTAGAGATCAGTTTTGCTCGGCTTTGGTCCATGTGGTTAAACACAATGACCACCGCTAGATTTTCGAATTTCACGTATTAATGCTTTAGTTCTAAAGTAACGGTTTGGTTTTTTTAGGCAGATTGAAAGAGACGGAATTTTCGTAAATAAATCCTCTAGGATATTTCTGCTGGCACTCCGATTCTGAATATAAAGGCAGCGAAAATTAGTTATTAACTGAATTAGCTCTGAATCCCTCTCCGTCCAGTCTACGTGGGAGTTGTTTCCATTCCTGCCACTATGAAGTTTGGTGTTCTCCTGCAGCAGCCAGGCCTTGTCATTGCGATACAGCCAGGCATATAACTTAGGATCGATGGCGCGTGCCGCTTTAGGACTTATTTTGCTGTTGTCTCTTATCAGAGAACTCCATTGCTTCCGCATACTCAGCTTTTTGAAAGACTTAGTAGCTTGCTCCCAGGTATGCTTAATATGCGGCTCAGACCGCAGCAGCTTATTCACAGTAGAAGGCGTAATATTGAATTGACTATAGATTTGCTCTTTCGATATTCCGCTTTTAAGCAGATGAAGTATCTCGGCGCGAATTGGTGGTTTAAGAACTTTTGGCTTTAGTTTGCAAGTCTGAGGTGTTTTAAGTTGTGGTAGAGGGTTGGCTAATTCAACCTGCGGATCCGATTCTATAAGCGGAAGTTTAGTGGTGGCTGGTTCTAAGTTGTAAGCTTCAATGAAGTTACTGAACTCCCCGAATAACCAATTGATCATCACTAAGTGTTTGATCGGGTGGAGGTGTCCGCGGGGCCTTCTGACGAACTGTTCGAGAAACGCCGCGGTATTCTCAACCGTGGTTGGCAGAGCGGTGAGCGGATAGAAAGGCTGGAGCAACGAGGTGTGCTGGGTGAGATCCGCAGCCGCTGCTGACAAGTGGCGGCTGCTGAAACCCCGCCCAATAATGGCCTTCTGGTAAACAGACCTCACCACGGCTGGTTCAAAGGCTCTGCTTGCACCTACGGCTGCGAGATCGAGCGCAGCCATCGCCAGGTTGTGTAGGGCTTGTAAAGCCGGTAGGTCCAATTGCTCATCGGACGGTGGTGTTAGATTCGCATTTTCTGGCAAAACCCAGCGATGCCTACCGGACCAGCGCCTGTTGTGAACACACTCTTGCAGCCGAAGCATGTGAGTTGGACAAACAAGAACGCCAGGGTACTGATGAGATAAGTGCCAGTACGCCACTCCTTGGCTGTCCTTATCCTTAGACATACATAATCTGCAGGCCTTTAACGGGTGCTGAGCACCGAACCGCCCGGCCACCAAACCCAGTCGATATTTAATTCCTCCGAGGTGAGGGCCTTTCGCCGACTCAATAGCAGCTTGCACACATTGGGGCGATTGGAAAGGGAAAAAAAACGGAAGAATTGTATGTCGATGAATGATTGACTCGGGATCACCTAACGCTATTTGAAAGTCGGGCCGCAAGAGTTCTAGGCATCGCGAGAAATCATGTGGAATGGTGGTCCCACAAGAGTTGAACAGCATAGAAAAGCTGGTGTTTGGTTTGCTATTTCCCCAAAAAGCATGATGCCGGCTGCAGATGCTGAAGAGTGTCTCATCCGCGAGCCAGTTTAGAACTAGGGGTGTAGCTGATTCGAGCTCGCCTAGAGAGAGTGCAGACATAAAATCCACCGATACCGAAGCGATAAAGCTAGCAAATTGCTCGTAGACTTGATGGATCTAATAGTAATATTGAGCGCTGTCTTTATCGTAAATCATGGCATCAACGTTATTTACACTGCCGCAGTGTATTTTTGATGCTGAACGCGCAAATTCAATACACTGATAGTGTATTTAAATGAAAGGATTGAATTTGTCAGGATGGCTTGTAAGTATGTAATATGTAGCCCGCATAACAAGTTGGGCGTGACAGAGGAAAATCGCTGTTATCCCTGCGGTGCTACAGTCAAGAAAGTTTTGAGGAAATCCGAAGCTGCTTAAATAAAAGGCCGCTATAGCTAAATCCTAGAGAGCCATAAAGCAGATAGACAAAAGCCCAAGTGCTACCTTGGGCTTTTGAGGGTGAGTCAGATTGAGTGCCTGACCATTCCATTCTCTATCCGCATCATGTGGGGCGTCAATACCCCGCATGGCTCCGTTCATTCCCAGAATTTATACGGCAAGGCGTGGATTCGCCTGCCAGAACGGAAGGGATCAGATCGATTTTCGTTGATAACGACTATTGGCGCTGTCCCGCAGGCAATGGAAATCTGAAATTGAAACCACAGCAGCGGTTCGAGCTCATTTTAAATCGACAGAGTCGATTCAAATGGGATGAAACTTATATCCCATCCACGCTGGCTGTGCCGCGTGAAGCCCCGAAGGGATCCCGTATCAGTAGGCTGAATAGCCGAAAGCTAGGGCGATCGATTCACCTCTTGTCCACGCCTGAGCGGGTTTTTGCGCAGCTAGCGCTGTATCACCCAGAGCTTATAGATCTTCACGAGCAGAAGATGCTGTCGCCTGTAAGGACAGTTCATCCCTTGCATGGACATCCTTTGGTTTCCGGATATTTTCCGACCCCAATGACTGGGACGTTAGAAATAGCGAAATCTATTGGCTTTAAACATCATGAAATTGCGGTAGACCTGCCTGACGGTCAACGAAAAAAGATGCCTTTTCCCTATCAAGGCGATCTTCTCCTTTTCATGAGAAAAGGTACCGATGCGCCTTATGCTGTGAATTGGTCAGTTAAAGACGTAAGTGGTGCATTTGCTGAGCGCAGATTGAGAAGAGCAAAAACGCCATTGCAGCAGAAAAAGGACCAAGATCACGCCAGGCTCAGAGCACAACTCGAAGCTGAGTATTACTCTCGAGCAGGAATAAAGACTCATCAGGTTTCATTAGACTTAATTCCTGAGGCACTGATTGCAAATTTGGATCTTTTATTCGCTATGCATGATCTGCCGCTAACGCTTGACCCAACTCTTCTGGATGAATTCAGCCAGGAAATAGGGGTATTCTTTGAGAAAGGACTGCGAATATCAGATTTGGCAAATCGGTATGGTGCCCGCTGGGGGTTTAGAGACCAATTCTTAGCTCGATTTTATCAAGATATATGGGCTCGAAAGCTCGATGTTTGCATGTTTGAGCCAATCTTAATTGATCACCCGCTTCGTCGAAAAGAAAAGGACCTGCTTGAGGTTTATGGTTCCCTCTTTGAGGAGCAGGCATCATGATGGTTGGAGCGCGAATTATTGCGCCCGAGGGTTATAAGCAGTTTGAGGCTGGCGAGACCTACCATCTCCTAAGAAGTGACTCTCATGGGAATCGTGTTCGATTTATTTGGTTCATTAACCAGGACGCTGATGTTAGTGCAGAATTAATTACTATATCAAAATTTGATTTTGAAGAAGCGCTAGAAAGTGGCCTCCTAGTAGAGAGTGGCCGTGATGACTATCCTCCATGGTTAGGGCCTGTCCAAAATAAATCAATTCCGTTTCTCGAAAGTAGGCGGCATTCTCAGAAAGAAAAGTATGAGCAAAAAGTTGACCGACGTTATTTAGTAATCTCGGATCTAGTATCTAGGTTGGACGAGATTCTTGAGAGTGACGATCCAAATCCACTGATAAACGCTCATGCAAAATCTTATAGACCGCATCAGAATGCCAAAAGGGTAAGGCTGTGGTTCTATAGCTATATCGTATTCGGTTTCAATAAATGGGCCCTAATGCCGCCATTCTATCGAATTGGTAAGTGGGACCGAGAGAAAACTACAAAGAAACTTGGCAGGCCTTCTCCAAAAGGACGAAAGCATGGATATCCTTGTACCGCAGAGATGAAGGAAAAAATTCTTACCGGCTTTCTAAAGTACAAGTCGCCATACCGTACCCAACAGCAGATATATGGCGCTGTGATGACTGGAGAGTTTGGTTGCGCTGTCGGTAAAGACGCACGCCATTTCTACCATCCTGAAGGAAAGCCATTTCCTTCAGCTACGCAATTTAAATATTGGCTACGAAAGGTCATATATCCCGATGCTCTGACTCGCGAGTTGAAAGGTGCGAAGAAGGCCAGGGCAGAATCGGGATCCGTAGGTAGCTTTTCGAGTCGCCTGATGAATTTGAATCAGCGGGTAGAGTTCGACGGGTACTACATCACCGAGAAGCTATCTGGACTCACTGAAGGTAGTGCTGTTGAGAGCTTTTGTGTCGTGCGTGCTGTCTGCGGGCTATCGGGGATGGTGGTGGGTATCGGGTTTGCAGAGGGCAGAGAGAGTATGGACGCATACCGCATGGCTCTCTTCTCCATGGCCACCGACAAGGTCAAGTTTTGTGAGCTGTTCGGTATGACGATCAAGCCAGAGGAGTGGCCAAGCATCGGGGTCTCAGGCGGTATCGTCTTCGATAGGGGCCCAGGCGCTACCTACGGCGTTGAGCCCGAGATTCACTGGCTCGGCAGCATCGAACTGACCCCGACTTACTCCGGGCAATCCAAGGCAACAGTGGAGTCGTCACACCCGCGGGAGAAGGCGGATTTAGAGCAGCCAACTCATTTCCACAGCAAACTAAATTTCGTCCAAATGGCCAGACGCGAGCTTATGCAAGTTTTAGAAGACAATTCTAGCTCTGACGCATCTGATCGAATGACAGAAGAGATGTTCTTATCTGGCTTTATACCTACCCCCCTTAACATTTGGACTTATCTCGATGGTCGTGCACGAAATAGCTCCATAGGCGTCCCTTATGTAGAGGCTATTAGAACGTTCCTTGTAGAGCACCCAGTGGCTATTCATAAGGACGCTGTTTATTTCTACGGCCGCAGGTACAGGTCAGAAGAGCTTATCGAAACTAAAGTTTTTGATCGGGCTGCTAGAGGTGGCTCAATCAGAGCTAAGGCTTATGTTCTAACCATGTGTGTACGTCATATTTGGTTGGAATTAGAAGGTTCAATTTACGAGCTAGACTTCGTGCGGACTGCGAGTACCTTAGAGGGGAGTATTGACATCTCTCTAAGTGACTTGATGGAAATTGATCTTAATCGACGTGAGGGCGCTAAGGAGCTTGCTTATCAAAGACCAGCCATTCATCAGCATTTCAACCGAAGATTCAAAGATGAGACGGGTGAAGATCGGGATGGCGGTCAAAGAAAATTAGGAAGACCTAGTAAAGGAGGCGCCGCGCAGCGTGACACGGCTGATTACAAGCGATTTATAGGTAAAGCGAAATGAACGAGTCCCTCAACTCTCGCTTCATTGACTGTTTGGATTTGGAGAAGATCCGCAATAAAGTTACAGTTAGGCCAGAGCCTGTCGGAAATTTAGCTGACTTGGATTATCTGATAGCGGCTGACGTCTTCTCGTCCGCGCTGAAAAGTATCTTTATTCCGAATGAGTTTTGCCTGTCCTTTATAAAGGAAATGTCTACTCAGGCGTGGTTGCACAGTCAAAGTTTGTTTTCTAGTGAACAAGGGTACGTGTCGAGAATATATAGCCCTCCAGACATTGAGGTGTCTCCTGTTTGTCTGACAGGACTTGCAGGCGTGGGTAAAAGCCAGACTATTGCAGCGCTTAGAAAGGTGCTCCCACCTCCAATGGAGTTTTCATGCGATCACTTCAATTCAAACATTGAGTTGATTTCTTATTGGTATGCAAGTGCTCGTGGTAAAGCTGGTGGACGCCAGATATTGTCCGATTTTTTGTCAAGTCATAAAATTACTAGCCGAAATGCAGCCCAGTTACTTGTTGACTGCCGTCGCCGTGTGAATCGTGATGGAGTTTCAATGCTTATTCTGGAGGAGACACAACACATTAGTACCGGCAACGGGGCTTCGAAGGTGACTGATATCTTACTGACGATGGCTGGCATTGGCCCACCAATGGTATATGTTTCCAACTACAGCCTAGTTCATAAGCTTCGAGCGCGGAATAACGAGGACAAGCAACGACTGTTATCGAACCCCCGAATAATGTTGCCCGACGATCCGGTAGGCTCGGACTGGAAGAAATACATCCAGGAATGCATCAGGGTGTCGAATGGTCATCTGCAAGGTGATCTTGATGTGCTTGCACGTGACATCTATACCGCGACTTTTGGTATAAAACGACTTGTCGTCCTACTGTTGAAACAAGCCTTGATTGAGGCCAGAGCGTCAGGCCGAAGCTCTATAACTGTTCATGATCTTGAGGTAGCCTATCTTTCCCCAGCGTATGCAACAAATAAGGAAGATGTAGAAGAGTTAAACAAGCTAGAGCTACAGCGGCAGGGATCGCGGCGTCGTCTGGATCTGGTGTGCCCTTTCAAGGTCCCAGTGAAACTCAAGAGAAATGTTGTCGAGTTCGCATGTTCTGCACGGGATTCTAAGGTGAACAAGACGGTTTTCGACTCTTCACTCAACGCGGCAGAGCGATCCGCATTGAAGGAGATCGAATCAATACAGCCTAAGTGTGCTGCGTCTAGACCCCCCAAGAGTCCGCGCATTCCAAAGGCGTCAGATGAAGATCTGGTAGGGGCATTTCATCAGTATGTCGAATCGTTGGGTTCTTCACCCAAGAAGCCGAAATAGGAGACTTCCAGGGGGCACAGTGCTCAAGAGCCCTCTGGGTTCGAGCGCCAGCCCGGTGGGTGTGTCTGTTGTTAGAAAAGATAGATAAATCAATGTGATACCGTGCTGCGACAGTTTTTATTAGTTGAAACAAAGGCTCAATGGCCCATTTCTGCCGGTAGCGACAGTTTTTGAGCCTTTGTTAGAAATGCCTGAAGGCCGCGAGATACGGGCGTGTCTTGCGACAGTTTTTATTGTCTGGATTCAGCGGGCCAATGGCCCGCTCTTTCTTTGTTGATTAGGGGAGTGGAGGCGCTTCGTATTCCAGCATCTCCAGGTCCGCCTTGCCCTGGAAGGTCACGCGAAATACATGATCCTCGATGCCCGTATCGGCGATGCTCTCCAACAGGCTATAGCCGCCGAACTCGGGTGTGATCTCATACAGCGGCTTATCGTTCGCCTCGAACATCCGATAGAAGCGCACCGAGCTGTCGCCCAGGCTCATCAGCACTTCCCGCTCGCTATCGGCGATTTCCACCGACGGAAATGGCCCGCCCAACGAGCCACCGAGCTTGTAGGCGTAAGTTGCCGAGCAGGCAGTTCCGCAACCGAAAGTCAGTAGGAATACACCTGCTTCATAGCTTGCCGATACCGGGGCTGCTGGGTAGTCGAGTACTTTCTCTTCCTGCGTGCCATCGCTAACAGAGATAGCGCACTGCGTCGCCTTGCTCACGGTTGAGCACTGAGTGTCGACGCGCCATTGGCTGTCGGGAATCTCGATGCTTTCGGTAAATTCCGTCGCTAGGCAAATAGAAGCACTGCAGACCGCTAGGGGCAGCGCGCTAGTTCTTATAAAACCCATCATGCTCCTAGCTTACTCTTGGCGGACTGGTAACTATTTTACAAATGATGGAATAGGCGGAACTTCATAGATATGCCTAATTTAACTAGTCTCGTTTCCATTTTTTAAAGGTTAGCTTGTCGAGCAACTAGGGCGCCCGCTGACCAGCTCGACCTCGAAGTGGTAGGACTAGTCGATGGTCTCGCAATAGTTGAGCTCGATAATATGTATTGCTGATCAATCTATTTGGATCAGTATCAGCGTGTTGTTTTTAAATTCAAAGTGGCGAGTGCGATTGATTGCTTGTAGTCGATTGCCCTGTTGATCTGTCTCGGGATCTGCTGCTGTTCCATGTATAACTAGCAAGCGGCTTTCAGGGCGAAATTCGGCGTCATAGTAGCTGCCATTAGCTTGGGCCATGGACAAGACCGTGGAGAAGGTCGCCGAGCTGTTCGCCGAGAAGCACCACACCCTGTTCCTTGGTCGTGGCGCCCAGTACCCGGTGGCCATGGAAGGTGCGCTCAAGCTCAAGGAAATCTCCTACATCCACGCCGAAGCCTACCCGGCCGGCGAGCTCAAGCATGGTCCGCTGGCCCTGGTCGATGCCGACATGCCGGTGGTCACAGTCGCGCCGAACAACGAGCTGCTGGAAAAGCTCAAGTCCAACCTGCAGGAAGTCCGCGCCCGTGGCGGTCAGCTGATCGTCTTCGCCGACGGCGCCGCCGGTCTGGGCAACGGCGAGGGTGCGCACGTCATCAACATGCCGCACATTCACGACGTGCTGGCGCTAATCCTCTACACCGTGCCGCTGCAGCTGCTGTCCTACTACGTGGCCGTGCTGAAGGGTACTGATGTAGACCAGCCGAGAAACTTGGCAAAAAGTGTCACAGTGGAATAAGCCGAAAGTGAAACAAGAAAGCGGGCCAGGAGCCCGCTTTCTTCTTTAGCAGATGGATTTACTCGATCAGATTCCACACGAGCGGCCCAACAGAAAGGCACTGATCGTTGTGTGCGGTGCGCGCAGAGTCGCTTCGGCATGTCGATCATGTGATTCGCCATACTCGCTTTTGTTGAACTGCCTCAGCACTTTCATCGTCAGGGTGATCTCGCCGTCTCGGGAGCGGTAGAGCAAGACTGGCTTGCCGATATCGTTGGTCTCCAACTCGATTATCTCGCCGTCATTACGGATATAGAGGAATTGTTCATCTACTTCGATAAGTGATGGGGACAAACCGTTCCTTGTGGCGAAGTGCTGATCGGTAAGACTGTACCCGCAGAGCCAAACTCCAGGGCTGTCATGACCAGCCGCGTTGAAAGCGGCCAGTGCTTCTTTGTAGGGCAGAGGCTCCATCTCTTTGGAAAATGCCGTGGAGCTGATAGCCAGTAACCCTATCAAGGCTAGCGCCGATCTCTGGACTAAGTTGGGCATCAGCCGATGCCCAACTTGTTGCCGACCATATCGCCAGCCATATCGAGCCAACCCGGAGACTTGGTTTTGTCAGGCTGCTCCGCATCACTCAACTGCCCAGCGACCACATCAATCAGCCCCATCGGGTTGCCTTCCTTGGCATCGGCCACCGCCTTGGCTGCCTGTGCGGCCTGGAAGATTTTCTTCAGCTCGGGTGAGGTTGCGGTCTGTTCGGTGAGTGGTTGCGGTAGAGGCATTGCCTGGACCTGACGCAGTACGGTGCCAGGCTCGCGGGTGTAAGCGCGAAGGTGATCGATGCCTTCCATCATCGGGTAGGCGATGCCGGTGAGAGGGTCGAAGGCGCTGACCTGCGGCAGGCTCTGGGAGTTTGGCATTGGCAGCTTGCCGCGGATCACCGGCACACCTAGGGTCGGTAGCATCAGACCCAACAAGTAGCGGGGATCACGGCGTTTGACTGCCAGGCCGATGCTGCCGACGGCTATGGCCAGGCCAATGACTCGACCGGCGGTCAGCAGCGGCGTCAGCGACTTGTTCGACTCCTGATCGAAGTGCACCAGGCGGTAACGGAAGTAGTCGGTCCATACCTCTCTGGGGGCAAAACCCGAGCTATTCATGAACCAGGCGCGGGAGTCGTGGACATGATCGTCGAACAGGGCGACGAGCGACTCGTAGCCAGGGGCGACTTTCCCTTTATCCACAAAGAGCTTGTGATACCAGGCCGTGCCGTCGGTATGGATACTCTTGAACTGAGTGGCTTCGTCTTCTTCGTTGATCAGATAGATCACACCGGAAAGTGAGTCGATTACGCCGGAAAGGAAGCCTCGATCATCCTCCACGGGCTTCCAGTCACCGCGGTAGTCGCGGGAAAACTCGGCGGCGGCTCCCTGGAGCTGGCGGTTATCCAGGGTTGGTTCGTAGGCCTTTTCGATTTCCAGCTTCTGGTATTCCCCAAGGCCACCGACGGTGCGGATGTCCTCATCGAACTTCGAGTAACTTGAGCAATCACCTTCCGCGAGAGCGCGGTTGGCCTGGAGGCGCTCTGCGCAGCTAACGAATTTCTCGCCGTTTCGCTCGCGTTTCTTCTCATCAAGCTTATGCGCGTGCAGGCGTGTGCGGGCATCCCAAA
>Ga0247725_1001123_pt1 | contig 14757 bp, 21 predicted proteins | sample OKSTACKMCFT3sol_FD_183021 | JGI IMG/M metagenome (GOLD analysis project Ga0247725, IMG submission 183021) | Subsurface sediment microbial communities from gas well in Oklahoma, United States - OK STACK MC-FT3-sol | ecosystem: Environmental > Terrestrial > Deep subsurface > Rock core/Sediment... | reverse complement strand
AAAGTCCTCCCTGCGTCCGCTGATGGCCGGCAGCAGCCCGTCGTTGCCTGATGGATCCAACCCCTCCGCTGCTATAGTGCAGTCGGCTTCTGACGTTCAGTGCAGCCGTCTTCTGAAAACGACAGGCAACTCTATTCTGACGATTTAGCGCCGGATGGTCTGACGCCAAGTTAGGGTATACCTCAAATTGACACTGCGTATTCCAGAGAACGTGATGACGGAAGGTTGAACCTTCCGTCATAGCGCATCTGGTTTGGCCTCCCGTCAGCCAACCACGGGAAACACTGACTCGATCATTGGAGAATGGTCAGCTTGGCCTTGAGATCAATGGCTCTCGCGAAGTTGTGGTAATTCGGCGATGTTCGCTGCACCTGCGCGTGCAATGCTTTCAGCGCCGCCGAATCCGCCGACGACTCCATTTCGACCTCATACTCGACCTGGTCGTACCCTGGATTGATCCCAGGATCGATTCCAAGAAAACCTCTCAGATCGAGGCTTCCCTTCGTGCGGATAGTCAGCGATTGCAACTCGATGTTCATTGCCGCCGCATTTGCCGCGTAGGTTGCAGTCATGCATGCGTTCAACGCAGCCAGGATCAATTCTTGTGGATTAGCGGCCGTGTCGGTACCGAGCAATTCTGCCGGTTCGTCCGCGTCGATGACAAAGCCGCGCGCCAAGGCCGTGTCACCTAGTACGAGCGGCATGGTTCGCGCACGCGTCCGGGTGCCACCCTCCCAGGTTGTCACGACGCCGAACGTCGCGATGCCTGCGGCGGGCTTTGCTGCGACCTGATCTGCAAACTCACGCAATGCGCCGACGTTGATCCCGTTGCCGGGAGTTCCTTTAATGTTTGTGTTCATTTCTCGTTCCCCCATTATGTGTTACGCCCGGCCATCACGCCGCCGTCAACGTCCCAGATTGCGCCCGTCACCCATGCTGCCTTGTCCGACAACAGGAAGAGGATGACCTCGGCGACGTCTTGTGGCGTCCCAACCCTGCCGATTGGGTGGAAGCTGTTGAATCCCTGTAAGGCGCCATGAACCTCGGCCTTGGGTATGAATCCCTCGTAAATCGGCGTTTCGACAACCGCCGGAGAAACGGCATTGACCCTGATTTGTTTGGATGCCAGCTCCATCGCAAGGTGCTGGGTCAGCGAATGCAAACCTGCTTTTGCCATCGAATACGCGGACGACGGCGTAGCCGCAATCGCCTGCTTGCCCCACATCGAGCCGATGTTCACAATGGCGCCGGGACGCTCGCTGGCCACGAGATTGGCCACGACTTTTTGTGTGATGAAGAAGAACGCTTTATTCAACGTCAAATATTGTTCGTAATCACTTTCCGTGTGCTCAAGAAACGCCTTCGGGAAGAACACCCCAGCCGCGTTGACCAGAAGATTGATGTCCTTGTGGTGTTCATCGATGGTATGCAGGAGTCGCTTCACATCTTCGGCTCGCGAGAGATCGGCAGTCAGGGCGGTCACGGTGCCCAACGACGACAGCGCCTTGCGGGCCTCTTCGGCCTTGTCTTCACGGTGACCGACGATGACGACGCTTCCGCCTTGCTCAAGAACCATGCGGGCAGTTTGCAGTCCCATCCCGCTAGTGCCGCCGATGACCAACAACTTCTTGCCATTAAATTCAGTACTCATAATAATCTCCTTAACTACCAACTAAATGGTAGGGTTGTGTTGCAAAAAAAGTGCCGACCTCAGGTCAACACGGTGGAAAGAAAAGTGTTTCCAACTTCGGCCGGTCCGCGTGACGACCGCATGCCACGGCCCACCATCATCGAGCCTTCCAACGCGCACAAGAATGCCTCTGCGAGAGCCTCTGGGGTGGAATTCGAGGTGATCAGCGCGGCACGCTGACCATCGGCAACGACAAGAGTCAACCAGTCGAGATTGACTTTAAAGAATCGCTCGACCTCGCTCACAACGGCGTCCGGCAGCGAGTCCGACTCGGCACCCAACATGCCGCAGACACAAAGGCGCCGGTCCTTGGCGAAGGTGCGTTCGAAAAGTGCCGCATACGCAGTTAGCCTGTCAGGCGCTTTCGCATGCTGCCCTTCGATGCTCAGCAACTCCTCACGAAACCGGTGCGTGTAGCGCTGTGCGACCACGGCCACGAGTTCACCCTTCTTGGGAAAGTGGTGGTGGATACTTGGTTTTTTGATGCCTACCAACTGGGCCACGTCGTCGTATGAGAAGCCGTTGTAGCCGTGCTGCTGTACCAACCCTTCAGCGGCATCGACCACCCGCTCGGCGGTCGGCGAGATTTCGGAGAAATGCTTCATGCAAGCGCCTCATTTGATTCGGCGACTGGCAGGTGGCCTGTCTTGACCAGGATGGTGCAGCCTGTATTGCTGAAGGGACGGTGAGCACTCAAATGCGGACTGCGCATCCATGTGCCGGTAGGGTAGCTTCCGAACTCATCCTCAAAGACGCCTTCCAACACATAGATTTCTTCACCGCCGTAGTGACGATGCGAATTGAATCGTGTCCCCGGGGCCCAGCGCACCAAAGCCGTATGTTGTGTGTCGAACTCAGAAAGTGGCATCACCGACAGACCCGGCACGAGGCCTGGAAACCAGGGGCCGTTACGGGTGTCGACCACGGTGCGTTGGCTGTCGGCTAGATCAAGATGGCGCAGCTTGACGAACAACGTGCAACCCGTCGCGGAGCTCGGTGCATGCGAAGAACCTGGTGGATTCTTGATGTAAGTCCCAGGCCCGAAGGTCCCGGATTCGTCGCTGAATTCGCCGTCCAGGACCAGAATCTCCTCGCCCAAGTCGTGCTTATGATTTTCAAAAGCGGAGCCCGGCGCGTATCGCACGATCGAGGTGGCACGCGCCACTTCGTCGCCATCACGCTCCAGTAACTGGCGTTGAATCCCGGTCGCTGGCGAATCGACCCACTGTAAGCTTGAAGGCTCGACGACAACACGCTGCGAAAGATCTGAATTGAGTTTCATGGCTTTATTTCATCTACCGACTACTTGGTAGGTAAGTTATAAGATCCCGATTTGTTTGTCAAATAGCTTTCGCCATTTTCTTTCATCCATTGAAAAAACAATGAATTGGTTACAAGAACTCGCGAAGCTTAGCGTACGATTTTTTCCGAATTCTCTATCGTCCCCCAGATGGCCAGCCACTGCGGCGCGGAACTCGGTGCGGCGCACAAGCGCTGCAAGCGCGACCTGGTGTTTTCATTCCTGCAGGTGGAACGGCTGAACGGGCTGGACATTACTCCGACCCTGGCAGAAAACCTCTGCGCCAAGCTGCTCGGGAGAGGGGTGGACGTACGAATTGCACTGGAGAAGTTCGCAACGCAGGGGCGCACAGCCGCTAACAAGTCAAAGGTCGGTCCTGAGATCCTGGATCAGCTGGAGGCGACTCTGGAGCCGATGGTGCAAGCCCTGGTCAAGGCCATGACAGAGATCCGTGTCCGCTACCGGGATGACTTCGATGACTGCGTAGCACATCGCCGGTTTAAGCCCTAAGACATATATGCCTTTGGGCATATGTTCGGAGGCCTGCGCGTTGGACTTGCGGATCCAAGGGTGCAGCCCTTGGTCGCCGAAGGCCGCTCCTGCGCTGCAGCAGTTCGCGCACGCAAAATCGTCCAGCGAGCGAGGCCCCAACAAGGGCCAGAGCGAGCGGTGCAGTTGTCCACGGACCAGGTGTGCATCATCGCCTGGGCGGTGGGCAACTGCAGGGCGATTTCCCGAGCCATGCACTTGCTCCCACGCGAACTGCTGCAGCGCCCGGCCTGCTGGCCGGCTCGCCCCTCGATCTTGATTACCAGGTGGGATGGGCCGTCCCGGCCGTGAGGCCGGGCTAAGAGTTGCCCCCCTCGACCGTACGATACAAACGGCAAGCGGAGCGCGCAGGCCGAAGGCCGGAGGCGTGAGGATGGAAGCCCGAAGGGCCAAGACCCGGCGCGCTTTTGGCCGGGGCTTGGTTCACGACAGCCGGCCCCCGAAGGGGGCACGCACAAGCGGGGGAATCAAACGTCTTTCGGAGCCTGGCCAATTCGGGCGTCATGCCAACCTGGCCACTTTAGGAGGTTGTTCGGGCCGTTGCTGGCCAGCCATTTCTCAAGGTACGCCAGCTGCGTGGGATTCAATTCGGTGAGTCTTGGCAGGGTTTGAGTCGCTTCGACCTCGGCCTGCAGATCCAACACAAAATCAGGCCCCAGCTCGTCCAGCTTGGTCAGCACACCGTCAACGGCTTCAAGCAACTGGCGAGGATCACCGCCTCGATCAACGTACTCGCCCAGTAGGTCCGACCATTCATCCAGCTGCGCATCCCATTCCTCGGCTTCCTCGGTCTGCTGATTCAGCTGATCCGGGTCTATGGCTCTCATTCCATGCGCCCGCTCCAGCCAGTGATCAGCCAGCATGCGTTCATCGCTCCCGTTGCTGCCGAAGCGATCAGCGCGGGGCCTGCTGCCATAGTTCTGGATGCCGGCCAGGTCGCCAATAAAGCTTTCGAGCAGTTCCGCAGGTTTCATCTGGTGCCGGCGTGCTTCCCATTCGAATTCAGGCGGAATGCGCACGGAAACGACTTCCGTTTCATCTGGCACGAACTCGCCTTTAGCACCAGGCACAAGCCCTGCCGGCGCAAGAAAGCCGGTAGGTCGACTGTCGCAACGCCAACCGCATGTCATATGGGCGCGGTGGTGCGGCCACTTCCCATGGTTAAGCGGCACCATCTGATGTTCATCGTTCGTAGTGTCCAGCTCGTACACGCGGCGCAGGCTTTGATCCTGGTAAGCCCGGAAAATCATGGTGCCATATCCTTCCGCCGACGACGCAAAGGGCGCAGGCAGCACATAGCCCACTTTACCTACGTCACTCTCATTCACGTAATGAGCGGCCCGCAACGTGTGCTGCTTTCCCTGGTACTCGATAACCAGATCAGCCGTTTTACCGTCCTCATTGATCTGGTTAGCAACCAGGGTGACGTTATGAATGGAAACTGAGTGAATCCGGTCAGCCTGGAAAATGAGTTCATCAGACGACATTTCGTCTCTCCTTGTGATTTTTCACTTCGATTTTTGGGGGGCAGGCTGGGGGAATGGCTTGGCCATTTCTCGCACCTGTTCGGCCAACTCGGGGGGCAGCCACACCAGGACGGGTACCAGCTCGCCGGCGCCCTGCTCTTCCAGGATTTTCCGCACACGCTTTACCGCTGCGTGCGCGGTCTGCTTGGTCATTCCCCTGGCCTCGGCTACGTCGGTGATGCGCTGGCCATCGACCAGAACGGCCTTGGCCACCTCTACAGTCGAGATGGCCAGGCGCTTGGAAGCAAACAGGGGCGCAACCTTTTTCCATTCTTCTTTGGTGTACATCGGCTGCATTCATCAGCTCCTAGTGTCGGTAGTCAATCAGCCGCGGCCCCCTGCTCGCGGATCCGCTGCCAGATCTCGCAATGCGTAATCGTTGGCAGCGCCAGGAACGTCCAGTAACGCCCGTTTGAACGGGCGTACACGCGCACCAGGTCGCCAATCTCGGGGGCCTGCAGTATGAACGAATCGCCGGCCTCGCCGGCGTTGTAATCGAGCACCTGAGCGCGGCTTAGCGCGAAGTCATACCGGGTTTCGGTGATGCGCGCCGGCTTGGTGCCGTGGGCGGCTTCCTGTGCTTGCAGAAAGCCTACTTCATCCCCCAGCACAGCGCCGGGGTGCCTTACCTGGATCTCTGGCAGCATGAGCCAGGTTCCGCGAGCGGCCCATACATTGGGGCCGATCTGGCGGGCGTAATCGATGATTGCGGTTTGACCAGGTACATAGAAAACTTTTTGCATGGCTGCGATCTCCTTGCATGGGGCAGACCGGGCGCGCTGCGCGCCCGGTCTTTGGCAGTTAGGCGGCTTGGCGCAGGTGCTGAGCCAGTACCCACAGGGCGCGATTAAGCTTTACGTCCTGATCAATGCCGGTCACGGCACGGGTGCTGGTACGGCGCCCTTGTTTGTTGCGGCCTCGCAGCCCTCCTTTGATGGTGTTTTCCTGTACGCGGTTGAAGGTCGACCAAAGGTCATTGGTAGCGTCTTCGCGGCGACGTGCTTCCAGCAGCTGGCGTGCAGTAACCGGAGCCGGGCCGTCTTCCGGGTCATAGCGGTAGGCAAGTGCAGCCTCGGCAAAAGCGTGCTGCAGGTCGTTGCCCAGCTGGATGCCCTTCATGGTTTCGCGTTGATCCTCGATCAGCTCGAACTGATTCAGGACTTCATACGCGCCCTCGATCACATCCCCGATAACGTCCTGACGACCGCTGTGGCGCACTTTCTGATCCATTGCCGCCTCGCCCAGCACCAGGCCATTGGCACACACGAAACGGAAGCAACCGCCCATCATCTGGTAGCTGCTGGTGCCGTCGTGGCTGTTTAGCAGGATGATTTCGTTGGCCTCTTTGGCAACGATGGTGTTGGCGTGACGCAGGCGGATCATGTGCTTGGTGTGCTCGCGCTTGTCGCTGTTACGCACGCGGGTTTGGCACGCCATGAACGGCATGAACCCTTCACTGCGCAGCGCTTCCAGTACGTCAACGGTGGGAATGTAGCGGTAGCGATCGGAGCGACTTTCGTGTGCTTCCTCGGCAAAGATCGAGGGGGCAACACGTGCGATCTCGTCATTGCTCAGCGGGCTGTCGCTGCGGACCATGCAAGGGTTACGGAAGTTGCTGGATAGACGCATTTTTGAATCTCCTTCGCGATTTGCCTGGAGCGGTTGCCGCCGCTGGTTCCAGGCTGTCGAGGCGGGATTGCTTCGACAGGGTTAGTATCGCAAAGGTACAAACCAAAGTCAACTATCAGTCAAATCTAATTTGACCTTTTGTCGATCAAAAACCCGGCTATTGCCGGGCTTCTTCGCTGGTGGTCGCGGCCTAAACCCAGCGCATACCAGGCTTAGGCCCCCCGCCCTACTCCTTGCCGCGTGCACGCTTGAGCAGGTCTTTCCAATACAGACTGACAGCTGCTAAGACCAACCCCAGCAGGGTGAGGCCCACCGCCCATTTAGGCGCAGGGTCGCCGGTGAAGCTGGAAAGCAGCAAAGGGCTTGAAACCAGGATTAAAACAGCAGCGAGAATGTGAAATTTACTCATTGCATCAGATCCTTTTGATGGTTATTGAAGGTGCCAATTGAAACGGTACGGATCCATGAACGGTATGTCGTCATCGAAGCTGTCAAAGTCAGCCGCTGGCTGCGGCGCCGGCTGTGCCGGGCGCTGCTGTGGTGGCTGTTGACGCTGGGCTTGCTGGCGGGGCGCCTGGTTGCTGCCGCCCTGGTTGTAAGGGTCGCCGCCCTGCTGCTGGTTTTGCGGGCGTCCGCCGAGCAGCTGCATGGTGCCGTTGATGTCAACGATGATTTCGGTGGTGTAACGCTTGATGCCGTCTTTTTCCCACTCACGGGTTTGCAGCTTGCCTTCGATGTAGCACTGCGAACCTTTGCGCAGGTATTCACCGGCGATTTCGGCCACTTTGCCGAACAGCGACACACGGTGCCACTCGGTGCGCTCGACCTTCTGGCCGGTCTGCTTGTCGGTCCACTGCTCGCTGGTGGCCAAGCTGAGGTTGGTCACGGCGTTGCCGTTGGGAAGGTAGCGGACTTCGGGATCCTGCCCACAAGTACCGACCAGGATTACTTTATTTACGCCACGGGCCATGATGAATCTCCCTTTCCGTCTGAATTAGTCGTTTTCGAAGCAACCGCAGGGGCAGGTCATTGCGTCCAGACCGTGCCAGCAAAGACCGTCTGCCTGACGCTGTGCTTCGATCTCACTGGAGGACATATAACCGTAAGCCTCGCGGGCATACGCAAAAACTTCTGCCACTCCCTCGGCTAACTCGTCGGTACCGAACTCGATAACCATGCTCGCACAGAAAGCGTTATGCACCATGGTGTCATAGGTGGGGAAGCGCTTACATGCCGCGCCGTAGAGATCGTCAACCTTGCGCTCCATCGCCTCGATGCTCGAATCAACGGCAGGCGTCCAGATCTTTCGGGCAAAGCTCAAAAAGTCGGCTGGGGTGAGCCAGTTGTGGAAGCTGAGGGCGGGGGCTTGAGCGGTGATAGTCATGCGAAACCTCCTTCGCGATTTACCTGGAGCGGTTGCCGCCGCTGGTTCCAGGACCGCCGAAGCGGGATTGCTTCGACATGAGTAGTATCGCGCAACGCCTAACCAAAGTCAACTATTGGTCAAATCTAAATTGACCGTTTGTCTTGTTTCTCGCACGCGAGAAATCTGCATTTCCTTTGCACTGAACGCTTGACTGCTTTACCGAGCTGCTTTAATGCCGAGCGTGGGGCGCGGGAAACAAACGCTTTTCAAAGCAGCAGCCGCGAAGCGGATGCAGCCTTGCTCTTTGGGAATGGAAGCGCGCCACTGCTGGGTGGATCTGCTCGGCAGCCTTCGGTAGGACGCGGTAAGCCCGGACTATCCAGAGCCAGGCCGCGTGCAAGGGGACCGTGGAATACCGCAGGGAGCGTAGCGAGCGAGGATATGCCGCGAAAGCCCCTTGCAGGCAAGGCCTGGTGGCGGATAGGCCATTGGGGCGTCCGCTTCCTACCGATGGTTGCTGAGCTAGCCGCAGTGGTTGCCCTGGAACGACCGGCAAGCGGAGCGCGCAGGCCGAAGGCCGGAGGCGTGAGGATGGAAGCCCGAAGGGCCAAGACCCGGCGCGCTCTTGGCCGGGGCTTGGTTCACGACAGCCGCCCCCCGAAGGGGGCACGCCCTTCATCAAGGCGCAGCGGCGTTCTCGATGTTGCGTGCGGTGCTGGGCGAAGCCTCGGGAGGTATAAACACCTTGATGCGGTTTGGCGCCGAAATCGGGGAACTAGCGGGGGAATGCTCCTGCATGTAACGCGCCTTCTCTTGGCTTTTCTGCTCAATGCGACGATTAGTCATGTGCCGCGATGCGTACATTTCCACCACGAAGATGAGGATGCCCCCAGCGACACAAAGGACCACGGGTAATCTGCTCCGACGTTTGGTGATGCGATTCATGGCGACCTCAATTGTCCAGGCGCAAACCGCCAGCTTTGAGGCTGGCCAACTCGCTCAGAAGCAGTTCGCGTTGGGACGGCGTGATCTTGTTCAGATACTGCAGCTTGGCTAGCGCAGCGGCCACAGCGCCATATCCCATAAGCGGGTATGTCGGATCCGTAGCACGCCGGCGCGTCGAGTCTTCCAAAAGATCCAACGCCTGGCCCAGCGCATTGAATTCCAGTCGGATCTTCGAGAGCGAGGTGGGCCGGCTGACCAGGTGCGGGAAGTAGTTGGCCAGGGCAGGACGGTCGGAGTCCATCAGGGTTTGAACGCCCAGCTCCAGATCCTCACGTGCGACCCCCGTGGCTGTAGAAAGCGCCCTTTCGATTTCGGCAACCGAGGCTGTTTCAAGCCACAGCAGCACATCGAGATAGGCGCTCAATTCCTGTTCCGTTCTTTCGTCCATGGCTCAATCCTCAATATCCATTTCGTCGCAGGCATCGACAACCAAAGAGCGGCACTGTTCTGCACGGCGCATCAGGCTGATGCCCTTGCCTGGCCACAAGGACGCGGCAGCTTCATAAAGCTCGGCGGCTGAATACCACTTCTTCCGGTGCTCTGCCAACCGCGCAGCGGTATGCAGGGCGTGGCTGGAACGTTGGGCTTTGCTCATCGTGAGATCGCGGAACATGGTGTTACTCCTTCGCGTGGTTTCCCCGGGACGGTTGCCGCCGTCGATTCCGGGTTGATTTAGGCGCCCCGGGCTGAGGCGCCTGTAGGTTGGTTATGCTGCGTTGTCGAGTTCGCTGGCCAGCGACAGGCCGACCGCAACGGGGCGAACCCATACCGGCATGTGACTGAGCAGGAAGGTTTCACCCTGCTTGGCCAGCAGGAGGGTTTGGGCCATTACGCCGGCGATTGCCTCGGCGGCTTTCGGTGGTACCGCGTTACCGATTCGCTCGCGCCATGCCTGATCGCTCAAACCGTCCAGCTCAAGCATTTCTTCCGGGTCAACCAGGCTTTGCAGCGCCGCCATTTCCAGCGTGGTGAATGGGCGGTGCCAGGTGCCGTCGAGGCTTTGAATCACGCAGGTCAATCGATCATTGGCGGCAGGCATGCGCGGATCGGCAACGCTCCACCGGCCATTGTCCAGGCGCGCACTGGCGGACACAGCCCCGGCTAGGCCCTCCCACGGCACGACGCCATAGTGGCCCCCGGTGAGGTAGGCATCGCCTTTCACGCGGCGCAGGCCTGGACGCGGATCCTGTACGGCGAACGCGCCCTGCCCTGTCGTGCTGCCGGCAATGACGGTGCGTGCCGATCCATCCCAGCGGGTGACGCTGTATTTCCCATGACCACCCGCTGCGCCACGCGGATCGGCCACGCTGAACGTGCCCTGCCCTGGAGACTTGATGCCAATGATCGCGCCGCTCGCGTCCTCCCAGCGCCGTACGCCATATTGCTGGTACTGCGCTGCGTGTGCCGGGCTGCGCGGATCCGCAACAGAGAATGCGCCATTGGTAGGGCCTGTCTGGCCGGCTACGGTGCCCACTGAGTCACCCCAGCTGCGCACGCCTAGATACCCCGAGAATGCCTCGGGCACTATCACGAAGTCGCGCAGGTAGCCGTCCTCGATGGCCAACTGATCCAGGCTGCGCCAGTCCTTGCCGGCCTCGACCAGGGCAAGGCGAACCCACGTTTTCCATTGCAGCGCTGGAACCCGGTGCATTGGGCCTGCGCGCTCGATATCGCCAGGCAACGGCATGCGGCCAAGGACTGCGCCGACCGATTGCAGGGATTTCTTTTCCGGCTCGTACAGGAACGGCGGCACTTTCTCCACGTGCCGGGCCACCAGCAGAAAGCGCTTGCGGCTTTGGGCCAAGCCACCCAGTTCACCGCAGTCGTGGGTTGTCTCGCTCACGGCGTAGCCAAAGAAGTTCAGCACCTGGACGATCTGATCGAGCAGATGCCGACCACGGGTTGCCAGGCGCGGCACGTTCTCGAACACGATCAGGCCGGGCGGATTGTGCTGCCAGGCCTCGCACATGAGCCACACGCAGCGCAACGTCAGTTCATTGAGGGCCTGGTACTTGGGGGTAAGGCTCAAGGCCTCGGATAACAGGCCTGATGCGCCTTTGCAGGGGCTGCTGATGAACACCACATCAGGATCCTGATAACCCGCAGCGCGGCGAATATCAGCCGGCATTGCCTCCCGCCAGTCGGCTGGCGGTTCCTTACCATGGAAGGCGGTGTATTGCTCGCGGGTGAACAGGTCCATTTGAGTACCTGGTACGCCGGCCAGGCGATGGAAGTCACGCAGCGCGCCGGCGTCCACATCGACGCCGCCAATGCAGCGCCAATCAGCCTGCAGGTGGCCGACCACTTCCTTGTTTTGATTGAAGCCTTTGGCGCCGCCGCCAAGCCCGCAGCAGAAATGAAAGTGCTTGAGCACATACTTTGTAAGCATGTTCGTCATCCGTCACGAAGGCCCGGACGCAAGGTCCGGGCGGGGCTGTGGTCAGACGGCGCGGGCTGTAGCCTCGGCCATGTCGCGGAAAATCTCGGCATGCAGTTCCAGCGGGAACTCTGCAATGACTTCGCGCTGGCCGATGCCGGAGCGCTGTGCGACGACCGTGTACATGGTGACGGTGGCGGGGTCTTGCCCTGGGCGGGCCTGATGGGACGGCTCGACGGTGAAGCCGGAGAAATCGCGCAGCTGCGCGGCTGAGCTGAAATAGAACAGGTGGGTTTCGATAGCCATTGTTTCAATCTCCTTCGCAATGTGTCTGGAGCGGTTGCCGCCGCTGGTTCCAGGCTGTCGAAGCAGGATTGCTTCGACGGTTTCAGTATCGCAAAAGGGCAAACCAATGTCAACTAATAGTCAAATCTAAATTTACCAATAATTGATTAACGCCATAACTCCAACTGCTCGGCGGTAACGTCGACAACGGGAATACCAGGTGTACGGGAGTCCAGGGCGTTATCAGGATCTCGCAGGGTATCGGACAGCCTGGCAAATCGCGCCCGATCGACAGGGGTCCGCTTGACGTTGAAATCGTCGTCTACAACGTCATTGACCCTTGCCCACTGGTTCCAGGCAAAGCTACGCCCTAGCCCTACCGTTGTCGTCGTGCTGGGGAAGCCATCGGCATTTCGCACCAGGTCTTCCCATGAGGCGCCGAACTGTACTGCGTCAAATCGGCTGTGCTTGCCGGTGAGGGCGTTGCGCTCAAGCAACAGCGCCCGCTCCAGCAGCTCGGGGTGATTTGCTGCAAGCCAATACAGCTCCCAGTGCTTGGAAGCTGGGCAGAAAAAGCAGGCGGATTTGATCGGCACCAGGTGTGCGCCGAGTGCCTGAGTGATCGCCCGCACACAATCGCGGCGACCCCAGCGCACCAGCTGCAACGGATAGACATAATCGAAGTTTGCGTCCGCTGGCTTGAGCGCTTTGGATCGGCGCAGATCGGCTCTGCCGCAGTCGTAACCGATCAGCTTGACGATGCGTTGCCCCGTGACCTTGGAGCGCTCCCACACAGGATGCGGGGGCCTGGCGTTCGGGCCAGAACGGGCGCCCATGAGCAACTGATCCTGGGGAACCTGCTTCCACTTCACCGAACAGGATTTCATGCCAAAGGCAAGGCTGGGCAATGTCTCGTTGGCCATGCAGTTGCCGTACAGATCCTGGTATCCGGTGGTTGGCTTCGGCTTCTTCTGGCACACGCTGACGGTGGGCCAACCCCACGCTCGCAGCACTGTATCCATCGCCTCGATGTGGGCCAGCGTCTCGGGCTTCTCCGCGCCGGTGTCGGCGAAGGTGATGATATCCGGGCGAAGCCCTGCCGCGTGCAGTGCTACGAGCATGGCCGTGGAGTCCACGCCCGAGCCAAAACAGACTGCCAGCAGCCGACCTGCCAGCGCACCGCGCAGGGCCTCGACCTGGGCAAGAGATAACACGGGCTGAGGGCTATCCGATGGACAGCCGCGGCTGATCGCGTTCATGTGTACTCCTTCGCAAGTGCCCGGCGCGGTTGCCGCCGCAGGATCCGGGCACGGTTGTTTGGCGTTTACTCGGTGTCGTCACCAATGAGATCGCACAAGCTCGGCACAAGGTCTACCTCGGCGGGCTTTTTGTCTGGCCCCGTCACTATGAACACGCATGCGCTGTCGGGATCGCCATCTGAAATGCGCGGCTGAAAGTAGTGGCGAGCGCAAGCCTCTGCGGCTGCTCGATGATCGCCGTCAACGTCGATATCAACGGCCCATACAACACGGTATGTAGTCATGGGGGAATCTCCTTCGCTGTGCCGGAGCGGTTGCCGCCGCATGTTCCGGCTTTGGTTTACTTGCCTTCGAAATAGGTGGGGCGCTGGGCCAGTTCGCGGGCTATCAGCTCGTCCGCAAACAGCGGGGCCTGTTTTTCGATCCGGCGCTCCAGGTTCTTGCGCCTGACTTTGCCTTTTGCGTCGGTGCTCCAGCGCTTGACCGCCTGTGAGGCGGGGAAGTCGAGACAGACGCCATAACCTTCGGGCCGGGCCTCCCACGCCTTGCGCATTTCCTCGGGGAGCTTTTGCCCTGCCGGCGCCTCGATCACCAGCAGCTCGAAGTCGCCGGGGCATGGCAAATGAGGCAGGCACCAACGCAGGGAGTAGCGCCACATGGGCGGCGCTACCTGCTGGGCATTAGCCGCCATCACACCAGATCCCAACTCGCCTGATCCCACCCCGGCAGCTTGGACTGGGCTTTGCGGCGAATTTCATGCAGCGTGCGAAAGGCCGGGGTCGCGTAATAGTCGGGGTTTTGATTGGACTGATATTCCAGGCACTGGATGAGCTTGAGGGCTTCGAGCGGGGTGGGCTTGCGCACGGTTTCATCCAGGCCGAACAGCTCGGCCTTGAACGTTTCGCCAGGGTAGCGCGTGCGTACGGAGCGGATGTTTTCGTCAAGCAGCTGCTGGCCTTGATCGGCGAGGGTCTGGTAGGTGGTGGCGTCCGGCTTGCCGGTGCAGCTGAACATGAGGATGGCGGAGATGTGAAAACGATTCAGGATATAGGCGCTCATGGAAACTCCTTCGCAGTGTGTGCCCGGAGCGGTTGCCGCCGCTGGATCCAGGCTGTCGAGGCGGAATTGCTTCGACGTGGTTAGTATCGCAAAGGAACCCCAACAAGTCAACTATCAGTCAAATCTAATTTGACTGATAGTGACATAAATTTACTACGCAGCGCGTGCGTCTGGTAGGACGTTGCCGGCGTAATATTCGCCTATCTGCTCATTCACCTTGTCCAGCAGATCCAGGCGCAGGAACTCCAGGTGCAGCGTGCCTTTCTTGAACGCCTTGGCCCGGTAGTTCTCATTCTCGAACACTTCCCCAGCCTGAAAGGCAGCATCCATAGCTGAGGTCAAGGCGTGCGGCTGGAAGGGCTTGCCATCGAGCGTCTGAAAAACCCGATCAAGGTCATTGAGCTTGTCCTTGGCCCACGAACCGTAACGGATACAAAGGCCACTCTTGAACGAAGGTTCGACCATGCCTTCCATGATCACCTTCGGGCCGATGCGGAACGGCTCTTTGGCGTTGGTGCGGTAATCGTCGGAGAGATACCGGAACACATTGAAAACACCACGCTGGAACATCGATTCGGCATTGATGCGTGTTGGCGCTGATGGAAAATTGACCCACCCTGCCGATTGAAATTTGACCCAGGGCGGATTGCTGATTTTGTTACCAGCAACTGTGGATAAGTCTACCAGCGCAGCTGCTGTTGCCCCCACTCCT
>Ga0247725_1001122_pt1 | contig 14765 bp, 12 predicted proteins | sample OKSTACKMCFT3sol_FD_183021 | JGI IMG/M metagenome (GOLD analysis project Ga0247725, IMG submission 183021) | Subsurface sediment microbial communities from gas well in Oklahoma, United States - OK STACK MC-FT3-sol | ecosystem: Environmental > Terrestrial > Deep subsurface > Rock core/Sediment... | reverse complement strand
CGTTAATTGATTAAGCATAATGAGCGACAAAGGTGACTCAAGCATTAACTCAAAACTGAGCCCTTTCGCCATATCATCCCCGCGCTTGCCCATAAGCTGTTTGCCCCTTTGCAACCAATCGGCTAAGTCTTGCTCCATGCTTTGGGCTAATGGCGTGAGCTGCAATCCCTGGGGCGTTTTAATGAATAGTGGGTCGTCAAACCAATCACGCAATTTCGCCAAGGATTTACTCACGGTCGATGGCGTCACATTGAGCTTTTTAGCGGCCTTAGACACGCTCCGCTCCTGCGATAGCAGCTGAAAAGTAAACAACAGATTGAGGTCAAGCCGACTCAGGGATTTGCTCATTAACTACCATTTCCGACATTTTAGGTACCGCTAACATTAGCGTGATACTTACCAGCGCACCAACGCTGAGGATAGCTAATAATATATTAATCGCGCTCACTTCGAGCAGACCCATCACCCAAATATACAAAGCAGAAGTACACACTTGGGCAATCCCCAGTAATGAGCTAGCTACCCCAGCCCGAGCCACAAATGGACTAAGCGCCTGACTCATGGTCACCCCAAATCCAATTGAAAAACCAGAACAAACAAAAGCAAACCCTAAGAGGTTAAATGAATGACTAACCCCGCCCAATTGAGTCAAGATAAACACTAAGGCGGCCGCAACGAATAACCCTTGGGAGAACAAAATTAATGATTTTTCTTTAAACTGGTTAAGCAAAAAGGGCGTCGAAAATGAGGCTAACATACTCACCAATGCCATCATTGCCATGGTATTGGAATATTGGCCACGGTCAAACCCCATCTGCCCCATAATCAGCATGGGAGACACATTCACATAGCTTAAAATCGTGGTCACACCTAAGGTCGTTATGACCACGCGACTGATAAAAAAGCCTTGTTTAAAGGATTCCTTTTGCACACCTGGCACTGCTTGCGTGTGAAATGCTGCTTTAGAATAAGTTTCACGTAATACCAATAGGCACAGGGCGAACACCAGTAATCCCATCGCCGCCATAGTGTAAAACAGGCTAGGCCATGGAAACTTAAGCATGATTAAGTGGCCAATCACAGGCGCGATCACAGGGATAATACAGGTCACGCCATTCACCATTGAGAGCACTTTGGCTCGGCGCTTATCGTCTAAGACATCACGCAAAATCGCGAACGCGACAACATAGCAACAACCCGCACCAATGCCTTGCGCAAAGCGCGCGATTAAAAACAGATCACTGGTCTGTGAGCCCGCCGCAAAGTAGGAGGCTAGCGCGAACAGTAAGGCGCCAAAAAGTGTAATGGGTTTACGCCCAATCCTATCGGCTAAACTGCCCGCAAACAGCATAGTCGTCGCCATGCCAGCAAGATACACAGAAAAAGCAATGTGCAGCTGCGCCTCACTCGCCCCGAGTTCATTAGCAATTTGCGGCAACCCGACTAAGTACATATCGATCCCCGTCGGGTACATTAGGACCAAGCCAAAACTACATAACAGATATCGAAACATCACATCACCACTCACATCACCACTCTACAAGAATATGGCGCTTAGCCTAATGCGGGTTTCGCTTAAGCGTGAGTGGCATTTTCGACAACTGTTTTTTCCAATTGCGACCGACAAATATTTCAATCACCAATAAAAACCAAACCTCTTGTGACACGAGTATCACAGGAGGTAGGTCTTCAGATAAATTGCGGTTTAATGGCTCACGGAGCCGTGACGGGTGCAGGTAAGGTTTCGATAGTTAACCGCCTATCATCCTTGAGGTATTTCTGCGCCAATTGGCTTAACTCGGCGGGCGAGATCTGCTGTACCAACGCCAAGCGTTGGTTAAAGGTCGCAAAACGCTCCGGTTGGCTTTGGGCGGTTGAGGCCAGATCTAACCAGAAATTATTACTTTGCGGCGCCATCTGCATCCACTCCAGTACTGGCTGGCGGGCGCGATTGAGCAAATCCTCACTGATCCCCGAAGGCATTTTAACCTGCTTAACTGCGGCGGCGTAATGCTTAGCCACCTCAGGCAACATGGTAGTGGTGGTCACACTAAATAGGCCGAGATAACCATATCCCGTTGGATTTAAATCATTATATGAGAATGCTGAAGGCGAATAACTTTCCCCCGCTTTCTCACGCACATTCTCGGTAAGTAAGATACTTAGTACCTGCTCAAGCAAACCTAACCCCACCAACTCACGGGGATTACTCATATCCGCAGTCGGCCACACCTGCGCCAGCGCCGCCATATCGACCTGACCATAATGCGTCAGGCTAATTTGTGCTGGCACGTTGGGAAACACAGGCACGATAGTCTGCCCCTTAGGGATCGGCTGACGGGAAATCGCCCCTAAAGTTTGTGCAACCTCAGCAATGGCTTGGTTTTCCTCAAAATCACCAACGATGGCCAGCTCAATCGCCCCTTGCTGCACCGCAGAATGGAAGCTGGGTGCGAGTTCCGCAAACTGACGCTTGAGGATTTCATCAGGGTTGCCGTAGCCATAACGTTTGTCGCCATTATGGGCAATTCGCGCAAATTGATTCGAAAACTCCAGTTGTGGATTGCTATGAATGCTCTGCTGCTCGGCAATCACTTGCTCACGGAATAACTGCTCGGCTTGCTTATCCATCCCCGGGTCGACTAAATAGGCCGTCAGTACCCCTAATTGAGTGCGAAGCTCTGCTGCATTGGTGCTGATCTCGCCACCAAAACTCTGCTCACGTAAACTCAAACTGACCGAGATATCTTGGCCTGCAAAAATCTCCTGCAAGCTGTCTAAATCGTGAAGTCCCAAACCGCCCTGCACAAAGGCGCTATTAAACAGGTAAGACAAACCATCTAGCTCGGGGAATGGCACCTCACCAAAGCCAATATTGAGACTCACCAACGTCAGCCCCTGATTAAAGGATGTAGGTTTTAAATTGAGACGCACACCGTTAGCAAACTCTAGCTTTCGTATGCCAGTTGTGGCATCGCGCTGATCGGCAACAATCTGTCCAGCCTCACCAAATTGACTATAGCCAAACTCGGCAATGCTCTTGGTTTCGGGCACTTTCACGACTTGCTTTTGGCTCGCGCTATAGGCGGCTAAGAGTTGCTTTTCAATATTTTCAATGGGTTTGTTATTGGTTAGATACAGATAAGGCGTCCCTTCCCAAGTCTGTTTAAACAACTGATGCAGTTTTTGCGGCGTAATACTCGGCATTAGTTTTTCAAACATCGCCAATTGCCACTCTGGCTCCACAGGCACGCGCCTGCCCGCTACCGCACTCACTAAGCTGTCGGCAATGTTCACACTGTGGATAGTGTTACTGCCTGCGGCACTGAGCTGATAGCCCTTGTGAATTCGTTTAAGTTGCTGATCGATTTCCTGTTGGCTAAAGCCAAATTCCAGCGCCTGACGTAGTCTTTGTTCCAACAACGTAAGCCCTTGCTGCCAGTTGTTTTCCTGCGTTCCCAGCGTCATTTGCGTGCCGTAGGCAATATTGTATTGCGGCCCAATTTGTAGACTCACGCCATACAAACCTTGGCTATGTAGCAACTGTGACTCTAAACGACGATACAAAATGCCGTGGGCAATATCTAATAACATCTCCTGCTCACGCAGTGCAATCGTATCTGGCTTAGGGATTTGCGGTTTTAACAGCCCGAGGGAAACCGAGGTTTGCAGGCTTGGATCAAAAAATGCCGCCGCCTCAATAGCGGTTTTAGCCTGTACCACGCCTATGGATTGTGCCTTCACCCCAGCAGCCTGTGGCGCAGCTTTCCAGTCGGTAAATTGCTGCTTGATCTTTTGCTCGATACGACCGACATCGATATCACCCACCACGATTAAGGTGGTGCGAGATGGCGTATAAAAACGCTGATAAAGGGACAATAACGTTTCACGATTTGCATTTTGAATGCTCGTCGCCTCACCTACGGGAAAGCGCTGCGACAGCAAGGTTTGCGGCATTAAAAAGGCTAACTGGTGGCGATAGTTTTCTAAATCGGCACTACTGCGTTCACGCAGTTCAGACAAGACCACCGCTTTTTCGCGCTCGATTAGCGCGGGGTCAAGCAACAGATTACTGGCGATTTCGCGCATTAAAAACAAAGCGGTATCGACTTTATCTTGGCTATTGCTCGGTAAATTAAACTGATAAACCGTTTGCTGAAATTCAGTCACCGCATTGGTATCAGCCCCAAAACTTAAACCTATGCGTTGTAAGGTAGGGATCATCTCCCCCGCCGCGAGTCCCGTAGATCCATTAAACGCCATATGCTCTAAAAAATGCACCAGACCCTGCTCGGCATCCGTTTCCATCACAGATCCCACATCCACCCGCATACGGACAATCACGGCTTGCTCAGGGGTTTTGTTGTTCACTAACAGGTAGTGCATCCCATTAGCAAGCGTGCTACTGTGCACTCGTTCGCTTAAAGGCAGGTTGGCCGACTCAGACCACAGAGGCGCTTCAACCGCACTTAATGGTAAAGCCATGCTGATAAGGAACAGCCATAGCCATAGGCGTTTAAACTGGATTTTCTTGAAATTGCTCATAAAAATTCATTTTCTCCCTGAAATTTGCTTGATACACCAGAGAAAATGCTTACCTCAATACTGATAAATTGACTTTTCACTATAACCACAAAAACGCTTTAAGTCACAAAATCAATACCTTACAGCGTACTTAAAATATCAAAAAACATGCATTAATAGAGAAAACGACATTAGAAATTGAAAGTATATGAGGGAAAACTCGTTGTTAACTTTATAAAAAGATATTCAGAACAGGCTTAATTAAAGCCTGTTCTATTCTAAATTAAGCTAGTCTGATTAACACAGTTAATGCATAGATAACCATAGCCCAATAAAAACCAAAAAGAACAATCCAAACCCAATTCAACCAAGTTAAACTTGAATTATCCTCGTAGTCTAAAGGTTCAAGCGCAAAGTTAATTGCTTTTTGAGCTTCATACAATGGATACAAAACGGCTAAAGGTATAACAATAGAAATAAAAATAAAAGATGTCGGTAAAGTCTCAATTTGATTGAGAACACTAGAGACTACGACAAGTAAAACGTAAACTGTCGCCAAAGCAGAATGATTCCAACGATAACTTCTATTATCTTCTTTAATATATTCATTAACATAAACAAACAAAGAGTGTGTAAAAAATACCGTAAAAATGCATCGAGCAATTGGCCATGCATCTAAATCATAATACTCTTTTAATGCCTGCCATTGCTTATAAAACCAGTATATTTGATATAGACCAAAGGTAGCAAAAAACATAATAACAAATTTAGCAAGTGAAACATGAAACAGTGGTACTCTATGAATATTGCTATCTACTGTTATTTGTTTTTCATCGCTCTTTAATGGATTATTTTCCTGACTTATTACATCTTCCATGGAAGAATTCCTTTCTTTTAGTAGTCGTCATAACGTTAATTTATTTTCAAAAGTTCAAGCCCTTTAGCGGACTCAAACAATCTACCCTAAACCGCAACAACTGTTAACAATTAAGCAAATAAAATTATTCAAAGGAAAGATAAGCCACATATAAACAAAAAGCCCTGCAAAATATTGCAGGGCTTTTAAAAACTATGTTTCCACTGTAAAAGTTGGAAAATTAAAACGGAAATACCCACTTAAAGCAAGCCACACACCAGTGAGTGAGTGAGTGGATGAACCCTATACACATAAGCTTTCATCATAAAACGATAAAATTTAACATACAAAAAACTAAATAATGTATACTTAAATCCAAATTAATCGAAAATATCCTTGGTTTTATACAATTTTGGTAAATTACTAAAGATTTAGGCAGATAGTAAAGATTGCTCACTGAAACGGCCCAGTCATTGTAAATACTTTGTTACATCACTAAAAATAGGCCGAAAAGCCATTACCAAATAAAGGTAGGTCTGCCATACGAAACAACAAATTGGACAAGATTTGGGGACATTTCCGCGTTAAAGCTATAACTCAAAAACGCAAATTTCGGATTAAAATTTATATGGGGAACACCCGCCTAAACTGCGAACAACAAGTTACGAATCCTGCAATCCTAGGTCGTGTTGTTTAAAGCGCATTGACATGCTCCACTTCCTCCAGTTTTTTCAATGCAAAACGACCACGTTCGGCTACTGCTTCAGACCTATCCGATGCAAACTTGTTAGCTAATTCCCTTGCAACAACTCCAAGATTTTCTAACTCCCGAATTAGAAATTCTGCAGAAACTCGCCGAACGATAGCCGATCTGTCATCAGCAGACATTTTTAACAAGTCAATCAATGGAGTTTGAACATTTACTTTTCGCTCTGAAATGATTGGCTTTATTCTTCCCTTGCAATATCGGATGTCAGTCCATTCCCACTTACGACCTTCTATCCATACTATTCGGCCTTCGAATAAGCTTCGTAAAGCCTTGGCTCGAACGGAGGGCTGGATGGAGAGGGTAGCAATTTCTTTAATCTTTCCATCCAGAATCGGTGTACGTCCAAGCTGAGAAAAGAGAGATGGCATAGGCCCCGATGTCGATAACATTAACTTAGACCTAAGTAAATCTGCTATCTGGTCTTCGCATATGATCTGCAAAAGAACCTTTTTGTCTAGTTCCTCAATCCTCCCCCAAGAATTCCAATTGGAAAGTGCGATACAAAGAGCTTCAACAACAACTTTAGGGTTTGTCGCTTTTGCAATATCTAAAAGCTTTTCCCTTGCAGCTTTTCGAACTTGAGGAACCCAATCATTGAGCCTTCTAACGATAAGTGAAAAGAAGAAAATGTTCGGCGCTGCACCAGACAGTGTACGCAACGTCTTTTCACGCTTGTAGCCATCCCAACTTATTAGATCTAGCCAAGTTAACAATTCAGTAGGTTTAGACCAAATTTTCCACTTAGGTGGAGTTGACTCCCTTACCGCTAAGGAAAATTCTGACCGAATTAAGCTTTCCCAATGGTCAAAACTGGTGAGAGTTAACTGAGACGTCACATCAATAAGTGCTGTCATGTCAACGCTGACTTTACCTCCCGAATTTATCGAGTTAGCAAAATCCCTCACTGCTGATATAACTTTATCTTCCATGATCTGCGATTGTCGCACCTATTTCCAGCCTCTTAACATTAATCTCCACCGATGTTGTAGGCACTTTGTATCATTACTAAAGTTTGGTCAACAGGGACGAGTTACTCGACCTAAACATGAAAGATTTAAAATCGTTTGGGGCAAAAGCATGTTAGATTCCCAACTCTAATTATTGAGTTTCGGATAAAAAATTCTATGGGTAACGCCCGCCACAAACGCGAGCAACGTGTTGTGAGTCGAGCCGCGCAACGGCATTTTGATGGCGCTTGTTAGGTGTTTTTAGCATGGAAAATTACTGAATAATAGAGTGAAATCACACCAGAAATAACTAGCCATGCAAGCGAAACTAACCTCCAACCACTTGCTTCAGTAAAATGCGGTAAATGTAAGTAGATGGCAATACAACCAAATACTACAATGCCGAAAGATGCAACTCTCGAGTTGTACACATAAATAAGTACGCCAAGAAAAGTCATTATCGCTACGTCTATTAGTATTGATGCGTTAAAGGAAGCGAATCCGAGATTAAGCGCAACGACAACCGCAATATTACCAACTTGGTTCCTGACTTTATTTTTGTAATTTTCTGCGACGCTAACCATAGTTGGCTCAATTCCTTAGTAACACCTAACGCCCACATAAAAGGCTGAGCGTCAGCGACGTCCAGCGCAACGTAGTGGAGCGATTTTTGATGTGCTTGTTAAGCGGCATACAGGGTAACTATGACACCGGCAACAAAGAAAACTAAACTTATAAGCGCTGATTTCAAAAGAGACTTACTACCTTCCGACCGCAACTCACCCCGAAGTGTCTGTGCAATAGCCTCTACCTCAGACTCTTTTAGTTTGGCTAAACTTTCGTATCTATTTACATCATCCTGAAGCTTGGTAACCATCGAATGCCGCTTTTGGATTTCTTGCTCGATTTCATTTGTGAGAGAAATGGACTCTTTCAGTGCCTTCGATAATCGCTCGATACGCTCAGACGTGGTTTCACCCCGCTTTTCTTTTATTTTCCTCTCAAGTTTTACTTTTAGATATTCCATACCAATTGCAGCACCACCTGCAACTAGGAAAGTAGGAAGAATTTTCAAGAAAAGCTCTGTAGTGACAATAGAACTCATATCAGTCCTTGACGCTTAACATTTTATTCGTGCGCATGCGCGTTTATCTCGTTGGACCAGTAAAAACGCGCACAGTTAACTATCTGTATGCAAAGAACTTATCAGCTTTCTGCCAAATACACCATCTGGAAAAACGCGCGTACGCGTTTTCCAAACCTATTATCTAATCGATGCTGTTTATATATACATGATTTTAAAAATATTTATTTGTATTCAAATGCGAAAACGCGCGCAAAGTTAGGATAAAAATCATCATTTTTCAAATATGACTGTGTGCCTATCCAGCCTTTAGTCATCGGTATGAATTGCAATAGTTGAGTTATTAAGGATGAAAATTTTTAGGCTAGAAAGCCTGCTTTCGACCGCACCACAGACAACTTGTTAGCTCACTTTGGGGGATTAGATTTTTAGCCGGATAAACTGTTCAATGGTCGTTAAGATTGCCACTGTTGCAACAGTGACTGTTGGCGGCATGGCGGTTATTTCACATCCATGTGATCTCGGTATTTACACTTCCATGTGTTGCAGGTGCCACCGTCGAGCCTATAGGGATATATACACAGCGTGTCACTGGGGAAGCAATGGCAAGGCAAGGCAATTCATCCTAAATACCTGACGACAAACTTATCTAGTTTTGATGCAAAATTAGCACTTTACCATAGGTAAACAGTCCCACTTAGTTGTGTACTGTGGACTTAGCAGTTCTCTCCGCATGGCCCACTTTTGTTCGATTCCCTGTGCAGCTAAGAACAGCGTATCGCTGCCATACCTTAAGTTAATGCCATCAAGCGCTTGCATCAAAGCAGGATTAGCTTTTGGAGCATTAAACAAGTCGAATTGCTGATTCTTGTCACAAACGAGGTTGATGAGCCCCACTCCGATTTTGTAGTAGCGCACACCTTCTCTGAATAATTTGGGTGCAGCCGCTGAAACAGCCTGCGTCATTTCGACCGTGCTATTTGTCGCACATGGGAAATGGATCAGCGTTTTATAGCTTTTAGGTTGCTCATCAAAAGGTGAATTACTAGCGAACAGTAGCATTGATTTGCAACTAGAGCCCTGTGCCCTCGCTTTTGCTGCAGCAATGCCGACATGCTTGCTTAATGCCTGCAGTAAAGAGTTAAAATCGGTAATCCGCTCACCTACTGAACGAGTTGAAAAAATCTGCTGTTTATCAGCTCTTTCCTGGTCCCATTGTTTGCACTCGATGCCATTTAGCTCACGAACAGTACGCTCGATTTCAATACTAAATTGCTTACGAGCAAGCCCGGCAGGCATCTGAGCAAGGTCGTAGGCAGTTTTAATATCCATCAACTCAAGCTTTTTACTAATACGGCGACCAATTCCCCAAACATCTCCAGCACACAGCTGCTTGAGGATTGCAATTCTTTCTGCCTCATTCTCAATTAAACAGACACCGTCATAACCAGGTAATTTCTTTGCGGCATGGTTAGCCACTTTTGCTAGGGTAAGCGTGGGCCCGATACCAACACAAACCGGCAAACGAGCCTCTTGCCACACAGCCCTGCGGATTTTCACACCTTGGTCCTTCAAGCATTTGATAGCTGGATAGCAGTGCTTAAAAGAAAGGAATGATTCATCAATCGAATACACATGCTGTTCTGGCGCGAAGCGTCCAATGACGTCCATCATCTTTGAAGATAAATCAGCATAAAGCTCATAGTTACTCGAACACGCTATGACACCTAACTTTGCGCACTGGTCTTTTACTTGAAAATAAGGCGCAAATTTAGGGATACCAGCCTCTTTTGCCTGACGGTTAGCCGCAACAATACAGCCATCATTATTACTTAAAACAATTATCGGCTTACCGCGCCAATCAGGCCTGAAAACCTGCTCAGCAGAGCAATAAAACGAGTTCGCATCCACTAAGGCGTACATAGTCTTTTACTCAGCAATGGTGATTTAAAATGCATCCTGATAGAGCGGATAACGACGCCTTCGATCCGAAAATCATCATAATCATGGATAACAACCGCCTGATACTGCTCATTCGAAGACAGTAACATCTTGCGATCCTTATCAAATATCTTGCAAACAAACTCATTATTTAACTGAGCAACAACAACCTTTTTATCTGCCTCTTTGATATACCGATCAACGATTAGCAAATCGCCATCAAAAATACCTTCTCCCTGCATTGAGTCCCCTTGGGCCATAGCAATAAAGGTTGAACTCGGATGCAACACCAAAAGCTCATCTAGGTCGAGTCCTAGCTGCCGGTATTCTTCTGCGGGGCTTTCAAAGCCGCTAATGCCTGCTTGAACAGGCACAGGAATAATGGGATAAACATGCATAGCACCACCGACACTGTATATAAATACAGTGATTATAGCGATCGCTATGCTGTTATCAAATATTTGATGCGTTAGTTATCAGTAAAGTGATTTGCAGGTGATGAAGATAGCGTGAAATCTAGCCAGCCTTTTGCCCTACGACAATCAAACTGTCTGTATATGAGTAACCATATGCAAATGGATATGCATCTTTACCCAACAATGATGAGTAAACATCGGAGTGGTACTTCCCTGAAGTGATTGGCACAATCTCTTTAAGAATATATCCAGCATTTGTTAGCTCAGTTAGAGCCTGCTCCAAATCACTAGATAAACGCTCACTATCGACTTCACAGTCAGAATATTGAGTGATTTTGGCCAGTTCCGCGACGATGACTTTCTTGTTTGTCCAAGGGTCGTTTATCTGCGCATTTTTATCTAAGTCTTTATAAACAGGATGACTCTGTTCTGGCCCCATTTTTTTGAAAAATGCTTTTACGTGTAAAACCTTATGTTCCATAGATACGCCCTTCCAATACGGCTACTATCAATAAATTTGACCTAACCAACCTAGTTAACAGCATGCTGGTAGTCAATATCAATCAAAATTGATTCGTGCACTATGAATGAATTGATATAGGTACTTTTTCTGAATGTTGTAGCAATGGCTCAAGCTCAATGGCATCAGAACGGTGCCAGAAGTCGAGATCAGATGGTGCAATTAATAGCGGCATTCGATTATGATATTGGCTACATTGTGTTGTTGGCGATGTGGTAAGGGTAACCAGCTGGGCTCCATCAATGTATAGAAACAGTATCCCAGCCATATACAGTGGCTGTTCATCTGCATGGCTAAACAAGTATTTTTGCTTTCGCTTACCACCTTCATCACGCCACTCGTACCATCCAGAGCATGGAACAATACAGCGATGGTGAGCAAACGCATTAGAGAAGGTCTTCTTTTCTCTAACGGTTTCAGCTTGGGCATTGATTAGCAGAGATTTAGACCAATTTGGTTTAATGCCCCAGGTGCAGTTGATTGAAGCAAGTTGATCATTGACCAGCCCTATAACAGTGACTTGTTCTGTCGGCCTTAGGTCTAAATTCGTTTGAGGATGGTATGGAACTCCAACTTGTGCAGATACCCGATCAGCCAATGCCAAGCCATCAATAATTAAGCGTCCGCACATCAAGTAAGCTCCAAACCCAAATGATTTAATTATTAAGTATCAATTCAGTAGGCTTCTTCAAGTAATTTTCAAAACAAGACACCGAGCTCATTCCGGAAGAAATGTCTGATAGTCTGCAGATCATGAAAAATGATAGTGTTCGGTGCGTTAATCAGACTCGGCAAGTCAGATTCATTATTTTACTACAAGTGAAATGTGGGCAAAAAAATAACGCTTTAACTATTAGAAATAATGAATTAATAAAGTATTGTAACGTTCGCAAGGATATGGTGAAAATGCACTTATTCATTGATACTGTCGTGATGCACAGATCATCAAACAATAGAGGACTATCTTTCTTGCTTAGTTGATCATGGCTTCCTCATTACTCCAGATTGATTGTGAAGCACGATTTATCAAGATATAGTTGTATTGCTTCCATTAAGTTGATTGATTGCGGGGTTTAGGCACGCATGATTGGTCTGTAAATGTTACCGAGTTGACCGTTGATTTAAAAATTTTTCAACCGATTAAGGAAAAAAGCCTAATTCATTAATAGTTATTTATATTAATCATATTGTTAATCTTAAATTTCATCATGTTATTTGATTTGCATCCATTAGCGTCTTCTCTTCCTAAAGGGCATGGTGATAACTCTTCTAAAAAACGGCGATTAAAAAACATATGATTACCAACTCTTTTAAAAAGCCCTTGTTTACGCAGTACATTCAACATTAGATCAAGCTTAATGATGCTTATATGTAAAATATCTGATATTTCTTCCCTTGTGAGTTTTAAATCAACTTTAAGCCATTCATCCTTAAAGTTAACATTAAAGACAGTTAGCAAATCGAATACTAACTTTACTAACTTCTCCTCAGGAGAAGAAGTAAGTAAAAAAATAGCTAATGCTGTTTGTCTTTCCATGAAATAATTTGAGCTAAACATAAACTTTGTAAATAGCTCAACATTATTACTGGATAAGTTATTGATTAATCTTTTATCAATAAATGTTATCTTACTATCTCTTGCAATTATAATTTGCTTACAACAAGTGCACTTATCCTCCAATAGTAAATGATAGTCAGTTAGACGTTTAGGTACGATGGCGTTAACAAATTTTGGTCGAGTGTAATCATTAGTTCGTTTTGCATACAAAATCAATCCATCATCTAAGTATATAAAATTATTTAATAACAGTCCCTTACCAACCACACTTCCTTTCGGCAAAGTCTTCTGTTCCCCATTTTCGCATATAAACTCTACGATTGACTTATCAACTTTTTCAGGAAAGAAAATTGTCGACTGTTCTTTCATTTTTTCGTTTAAGTCCACGGCTTTCATAAAATCTCACAAAAATGTCATATCTTGTAAAACATAATAATTAAAAGAGGATTTAATAATATAAATTATCCACTTTACTAAACTTAATTTGTGACAAGAATCCCATTTAAATAAAAGTTGTGACAATAGACTGAAACGCAAACAACTTAATCATGTGACGAAGATCATCATTTATTTTTAAATGTTTATACACATATAGACATACTTTAAATCCATCTATGTTTAAATTAAAAGGTATCGAACACACATCAAGAGAAACTCATGAGTGGTTGATATTTATTTACATTAGTAAAATTTACTATTGTCATCCCATGAATATTGATATTTGTATTTCAAGACCATGGTTAGCAATATATTGAATGAGGCTTAATAATGAAATACTTATTATCAATATTGCTGTTGATTAAACTGCTATTTTTTATCCCTTTTGCCAATTCTACACCTTGGGAAAATCTATCAACAGAACAGCTAGAACACTCACTAGAACAAAAATTTACCGCAGGTCAATATTCTTCAAAAGGTGCTGACACCTGCCTAATGTGTCATAAGAAAAATGACAAAGTCATGGCAATTTTCGATGGCAAGCATGGTGACTTGAGCCACTCCAATTCCCCAATGGCGGGATTGCAGTGCGAATCTTGTCATGGCCCTCTCGGTAACCATAACAAAGGTGGCAAAGAGCCAATGATCACCTTTGGTCAAGCCAGTAAGTTATCCGCGCCGACGCAAAATACTGTGTGTTTGGGTTGCCACCAAAATACCGCGAAAGCGGGTTGGCATAATAGCTTGCATAATCTGGAGGAAATCGCCTGCGCCTCCTGCCATCAGGTGCATGCCGCAAAAGACCCAATCTTAGACAAACAACAAGTTAATCAGACCTGTACCTCATGTCATACCCGCGAAAAAGCGGACATGAGCAAACGCTCATCCCATCCGTTGAAATGGAACCAGATGACCTGTATCGATTGCCATGCTCCCCACGGTTCATCGAATGAGAGCGCCCTCAAAAAAGCCACGGTAAATGACACTTGTTATAGCTGTCATGCCGAAAAGCGCGGCCCCTTCCTATGGGAGCATGCGCCCGTCACCGAAAACTGCTCAACCTGCCATAACCCTCACGGCAGCGTGAACGAGGCCCTAGTTAAACAACGTGTGCCGCAGTTATGCCAACAATGTCATGCCGACGATGGCCATGCGAGCCGCGTGGTTAGCCAACCGAGTACCAATGCTTTTGGGGCGGGTATGGGTTGTTTGAATTGCCATAGCCAAATCCACGGCTCCAACCACCCTGCTGGCAGCAATTTTGCGCGTTGATTAAGGAGTCTGAGATGAAATTTAACTTGAATTTAATCACCATTGGATTGCTTGCCGCCTCTACAAGCGTTAACGCAGCAGACTTTTCGGTTAAGCAAGCCAATACCAGCAAGGTCAACACCAACGCCTATCAATGTAAGTCCTGTACCGTAAAGCAGGGCTATCAGGGCGAAGTTAACGCCAATGTTGGCTGGGCAAGCAGTGACGATATCCACTCAGGTAATAACTTTGGTGACAGTGATGCGGGCTGGCGCGGCAGTGTCGGTGGGGATGTAAGTTATCGACAAGGTGAATACCACGCAGCGATGCAAGCCGATGAACTCGGTTCGGACAACGGTTATTTGCATTTGGAAGCAAGTAAAAACAATCTGGGCGGTGTCCAACTCGATTACAGCCTACTGACCCGTTATGACGCCACGGCCCAAACCCAACTATGGCAT